>ERZ1026776.264-NODE-264-length-38871-cov-18.800031_pt1 | contig 38871 bp, 34 predicted proteins | sample MGYA00380125_ERZ1026776 | MGnify/ENA primary metagenome ERZ1026776 (study PRJEB33269, sample SAMEA4719761) | human gut metagenome | biome: human-associated habitat; feature: organic feature; material: feces | place: Cameroon | collected 2013-10 ...
TGGTCTGCCTGAAGTCCACCGGCGAGATCGAGAAGAAGGTCGTGGCTTCCGTCACCGAGAGCCTGAAGGCTGACCCCTCCTTCACCGAGGACTGGGCACGTCTGGTCGAGATCTTCCAGGCTCCCTCTCTGCAGATGATCTCCTTCACCATCACCGAGAAGGGCTACGGCGTGGCTCCTGCTGATCTCGAGCGCGGCCTGACCCCCGTTCTGGCAATGGGCAAGGTCACCGCTCTGCTGTACGAGCGCTTCAAGGCCGGCAAGCTGCCCCTGACCGTTCAGAGCATGGACAACTGCTCTCACAATGGCGATAAGGTCAAGAACGCTGTCTTTACCTATGCTTCCAAGTGGGTCGAGCAGGGTCTGGTCCCGGCGGAGTTCCTCGCCTATGTTCAGGATGAGAGCAAGGTTACCTTCCCGTGGAGCATGATCGATAAGATCACCCCGCGTCCCGACGCAAAGGTCCAGAAGATGCTGGCAGATGACGGCTTCGAGGACAACTACACCATCGTCACCGAGAAGCACACCTTTACTGCTCCCTTCGTCAACGCCGAGGAGACCCAGTATCTGTGCATCGAGGACCACTACACCAATGGTCGTCCTCCGCTGGAGCTGGGCGGTGTGCTGTACTGCGACCGCGAGACCGTCGATAAGATCGAGAAGATGAAGGTCTGCACCTGCCTGAACCCGCTGCACACCGCAATGTCCATCTATGGCTGCATGCTGGATTACACCCTCATCTCTGCTGAGATGGCAGACGAGGACCTGCGCTCCTTCATCCAGAAGATCGGCTACATCGAGGCAATGCCCGTTGTCGTCGATCCGGGCGTTCTGAACCCCTATGAGTTCATCGGCGCTGTCATCAACCGCCGTCTGCCCAACCCGTTCATGCCCGACGCTCCCCAGCGTATCGCGACCGATACCTCTCAGAAGCTGGCCATCCGCTTCGGCGAGACCATCAAGGCTTATGAGGCACGCGGTCTGGACAAGAGCAATCTGGTCCTGATCCCGCTGGTGCTGGCTGGCTATGCCCGCTACCTGAAGGGCGTCGATGACAACGGCAATGCTTTCGAGATCTCTCCCGATCCGATGCTGGCAGAGCTGCAGGCCATCGTGGCTCCTCTGGAAGTCAAGGAAGGCGAGCAGGACTTCAGCTGCCTGAAGAACCTGTACAGCCGTGCCGACATCTTCGGTGTGAACCTGTACGAAGTCGGTCTGGGTGAGCAGATCGAAGGCATGGTCAAGGAGCTGTTCGCTGGCAATGGCGCAGTCCGCAAGACCCTGCACAAGTATGTCGTCGCCCGCTAAGCGGTAACGGCATCCCCCTTTTAAGTTACTATCTTCGTTCCCACGCTGCGTTTTGCTTTGCCGCAGCGTGGGCTTTTTTATGCCCTCTCAGTCTCGCTTCGCTCGCCAGCTCTCCCAGAGGGAGAGCCATTGGCATGTCGGAAAAGTTTGTGCTGGACGAAAAAGCCCGGTGTCTCGTAAACAGCAGGGCCTTGTCCTCATTGGCAGCAGCTGTCAGCCTTTGCCGCAAGGCCCGTTGCCTTCCGAATGCATGGACCCGGGCAGTCAGCAGGGCCAAGACCGGCCCGCCAGTGGCTCCCCCTCTGGGGGAGCTGGATGCGAACAGCGTGAGCAGACTGAGAGGGCAATTCCGGCAAATCCCTTTACTTAAAACTCGATTTTTGTTTTAATAAAGAAAAACGTCAGATCGGGAGGAACAAGCGATGAAAGTCATGGTCTTTGACGTAGGCGGAACCGAGATCAAATATTCGGTCATGGACGACCAGATGAACCGTTACGAGTCCGGCAGCGTTCCAACGCCCAGCGATAATCAGGAGCATTTTCTGGAAACGATGGCGGAACTCTACCGTCCCCACAAGGACGAAGTGGACGGCATCGCGCTGAGTCTGCCCGGGTTCATCGATGCCGAGCACGGCGTGGTCAAAGGCGGCGGTGCACCGTCCATCACTTACAACATCGGTACGCCGGTCGGCCCGCGTCTGGCCGAAAAATGCGGGTGCAGAGTCTGGCTCGAGAACGACGGCAAGGCTGCGGCCATCGCGGAACTGCAGCGCGGTGTGCTCCAAGGCTGCGGCAATGCGGCGGTGTTCATCATCGGCACAGGCGTGGGCGGCGGACTTATCGTCAACGGCCAGCTGGTGCGGGGCCGGGATTTCACGGCGGGTGAGTACAGCTTTATGAATACCAATGCCGACGAGTGGCACAATGGAAAAAAGACTATGGCGTGCCAGTGCAGCACCACGGCCCTGCTGGATGCCTATCGGGAGCGGAAAGCTCTGCCCGCTGACGGCTCCATGAACGGCAAGATCTTCTTCGATGCCGTCAATGCAGGGGAACCGGATGCCGTGGAAGTGCTGGAAAAATTCTGCCTTGCGGTGGATGTCCAAATTTATAACCTGACCGTCCTGCTCGACCTCGAAAAAGTTGCCATCGGCGGCGGCATCAGCAAGCAGCCCATCCTGATCGAGACGCTGAACCGGGTGTACGAGGAAGAGATTTTGAAGAAACACCCCTTCAGCGAGGAACAGGCCCGCAGTCTGGCCCGTCCCGAGATCGTGCCCTGCGCCTTTGGCAACGCGGCCAACCAGATCGGCGCGCTGGTCAGCTACCTGAACGCATTCTATCCGCAGTAAAGCGCGAATGCGGAAAGCGCCTTTTTGCCGCAGTCTGCATTTCGAACTTGAAGCAGAGCGGAAAATGGTGTATTATAATGGGTATTGAATCATGAGAAGTCCCGGGCGTTTCGGCCCGGATAAAGGGGGAACGCCAACATGGCTGATAAAAACTTTTTGACCGAGATCATTGACGCCGACCTCGCAGAGGGCAAGGTCAGCGAGATCCACACTCGTTTTCCGCCGGAACCGAACGGCTATCTGCACATCGGCAGCGCGAAGGCGATCTACATCAACTGGTCCATCGCGAACCAGTACGGCGGCAAGTTCAATCTGCGTCTGGATGACACCAACCCCGCCCGCGAAGGCGAGGAGTACGTCAACAGCATCATCGAGGACCTGCACTGGCTGGGTGCGGACCCTAACGGCGGCATCTTCTACGGCAGCGATTATTTTGATAAGTGCTATGAGTACGCCGAGAAGCTCATCCTCGAGGGCAAGGCTTACGTCGATGACCTGAGCCGCGACGAGATGCGCGAGTACCGCGGCAATGATGCGGGCAAGCCGTCCCGTCCCTCTCCGTGGCGCGACCGCACCCCGGAAGAGAACCTCGACCTGTTCCGCCGGATGCGTGCGGGTGAGTTCAAGGAAGGCGAAAAGACCCTGCGTGCCAAGATCGACCTCGCCAGCCCCAATATGAACCTGCGTGACCCGGCTATCTACCGCATCAAGTATGCAGAGCATCACCGTCAGGGAAACAAGTGGTGCATCTACCCGATGTACGACTTCGCACACCCCATTCAGGACGCCATCGAGGGCATCACCCACAGCATGTGCAGCTTGGAATTCGAGAACCACCGTCCACTGTACAACTGGGTCATCGAGAACATCTTCGGGACCGAGTTCCCCAAGCAGCGCGAGTTCGCCCGTCTGAACATGACCAACACCGTTATGAGCAAGCGCTATCTGCGCGAGCTGGTGGAAATGGGCATCGTGGACGGCTGGGACGATCCCCGGATGCCGACCCTGTGCGGTCTGCGCCGCCGCGGCTACACCCCGACCTCGATCTTCACCTTCGTGCGCGAGGCCGGCATCTCCAAGTCCGATAACCTGATCGATATGCGCCAGCTGGAAGCCTGCATCCGCAGCGAGCTGGACCTGACCGCGCAGCGCCGCATCGCGGTCCTCGACCCGGTCAAGCTCATCATCGACAACTATCCGGCCGACAAGACCGAGTATTTTGACATCGCCAACAACCCCAACCGCGAAGCCAACGACTCCACCACCCGCAAGGTGGCCTTCACCAAGGAGCTGTGGATCGAGAATGAGGACTTTGCCGAGGTCCCGCCTCCCAAGTTCAAGCGCCTGACCATCGGCGGCGAGGTCCGTCTGATGGGCGCTTATATCGTCAAGTGCGAGAGTGTGGAGAAGAACGCCGATGGCAGCATCGCCGCCATCCACTGCACCGCAGACCTTGAGACGGGCAACGGCAACCCTGCCGATGGCCGCAAGGTCAAGGGGACCATCCACTGGGTCAGCGCTGACCACGCCGTGGATGCCGAGGTCCGCCTGTACGACAAGCTCTTCACCGAGGCCAACATGAACGCCATCCCCGAGGGCAGCGACTACAAGGATTATCTGAACCCCGAGAGCGTGACCGTGCGCCAGAACTGCAAACTGGAAGAGAGCCTGAAGGACGCAAAACCCGGCGAGAAGTTCCAGTTCGTCCGCACCGGTTTCTTCACCCCGGATTCCAAGAATCCCGGTGTGTACAACCGTGTCGTGACCCTGCGCGACAGCTTCAAACCTGCGAAGTGAATCTTCTGAAGGAGCAATAAAACGATGAAAAAACACATGAGCCGGAACACCATCCTCATGGTGGTGCTGGATGTCATTCTGGGCGTGGTCCTGTCCCTGTATATCGCAAACACGGGAACGATGCCCGCCGCAGACAACGCCGCAACGTATACGGACGGCACTTACACCGCCAGCGCACAGGGCTGCCTGAGCGAGGTGGGCGTGACTGTGACCATCACGGGCGGCAAGGTCACGAATGTGTCCATCGACGCCTCCGGTGAGACGCCGGCTCTGGGCGGAAAAGCCGCCGAAACGCTGGCCGTCAGTCTGCAGGAAGCGGGCGGCACGGCCGGTGTGGACGCTGTTTCGGGCAGCACCATGACCAGTGACGCCATTTTCACAGCGATGGAAGATTGTCTGGCGCAGGCTGCACAGGAATCGTAAACACCAACTGCTGCACGCAAATGCGCGTGCAGCAGTTTTTTGTTATGGACCTGAAAAAATCTGCTTTGGCTGCAAACTGCTTCGCCATGGGCTGCGGGCAGAGCGAGGAGACCCTATGTATCTTGATGTTTTACCAGTATCGAATGACACCGCCCGCTTGGTGCGGGTCTACGGCGACGAACCCTGCATCACCCTGCCCGTCCAAGTCCCGGCGGCAGAGGGGGGCTTCTGGGCCATCGCCGAGCTGGGCGATTACTGCTTTTCCGAAAAGCCCCGGAATCTGCCCGCCGCAGACGCGCTCTGCCGCTATGAGGTGAACGGGGAGACGGTCACGCTGACCCGCGCTTTTGGCCGGGACCTGACCGGAAAAAGCCGCCGCTACGACCTCGACTTTGGAGAAGGTGCACCGGAAGCGGACCTGCATCCGGTCTGCGGCAACTTCCTCGAAGAGGTGACCCTGCCGGAAAGTCTGCGGGTCATTGGCAGCTGTGCGTTCTACAACTGCCGGAAGCTGCGCCGCCTTTCGGTCGGGGCAGGGGAGCTGACCGTGGGCAGCGATGTGTTCCTGAACTGCTTCGCTCTGACGGACCTCATCGTCCGTGCCGCGCCGGAAGAGACGACCGGCCTGTTCGCCCTCGTCAACAACATCACCGAAGCGGTGCGGGCGCTGTTCTGGCTCCCGGAAGAGGATGCCCCCCGCGCGGGGCTGTGGTATCCGGCCTACTGGGAGGATGTGGAGGAATCTCCGGCGCACATCCTGCTGCACACCTTTTCCGGGCAGGGGTATCATTACAGACAGTGTTTTCTGAACGGAAAATTCCTCTGCGCAGAGTATGACGCCATCTTCCCGGAGGGCCACGCTTCCGAGGATATGAACATCATGGCGATGCTCTGCTTTGACCGTCTGCGCTGGCCGTGGAACCTGAGTGATGCCGCCAAAACGGCCTACCGGGAGTTCCTGACGGCCAACACCGGGCGGGTCATCACCCGGCTGCTGAAAACGCAGGACTTGGAGGGCCTGAAAGCGCTTTTGGCGCTGGATGTTCTGGACGCGGCCGGGTTCGCCGAGGGCGCACAGCTGGCTGCAAAGGCCGATGACGCCGCGGCCGCCGCCCTGCTGGCCGATGCCGAATATGCAAAACAGGCGGCAAAGCCCAAAAAGAAACGATACGATTTTGATTTCTGAGGTGATGGAAATTGACCCAGCTCCCCGAAAAGGAAAAATTCTTCGACCCGCGCAAGCCATTCGAATCCAAGCGCCCGGAAACGCACGAAGAGTGGCAGGCGCGGATGGGCGGCGAGGTGCTGGCCGTGGTGCGCAGCGGGCTGTATCTGGACTTCCGGTTTCTGGATATGGCGCTGTCGGCCCTGACGCCGACGGCGGACGAGCGGTGCGGCGTGCTGGCAACAGATGGGCGCATCCTGTGCTACCAGCCCAGCGCCCTTCTGCGGCTCTATCGACAGAATCCAAAATATCTCAACCGGTTGTATCTGCATACGGTATTCCACTGTGTATTTCGACATCTCTGGATGAAGGGCAAGCGGGACCCGCGTTTGTGGAGCCTTGCCTGTGATATCGCGGTGGAAAACGTCATCGACGGCCTGAACCGCAGCAGCGTCAAGCGCCCGCTGACCTATGTGCGCCAGAACGCCTATGCGTCCATCGCGGCAGAGGGAAAAGTAGTGGCGGCGGCTCCGGCCTACCGCTGGCTGGTCCGGCAGACGCCCGGTGTCCTGCGGCAGCTGGAACGGGAGTTCTACACCGACGACCACCGTCTTTGGCCCAAGGATGCCCCCGAACAGCCCCAGCAGATGCCCACGCCGCTGCCCCAGAAAACGTGGCAGAAGATCGGCGAACGGATGCAGACCGAACTGGAACTGCGGGACAAGGAAGCCGGCGAAGGGGCCGACAACCTCAAGGAACAGGTCAAGGCTGCCAACCGCAGCCGCCGCAGTTACCGCGATTTTCTCCGCCGCTTCTGCGTCACCCGCGAAGAGGTCCATCTGGACCCGGACGAGTTCGATCTGAACTTTTATACTTACGGCCTTTCGGTCTACGGAAATCTGCCGCTCATCGAGCCGCTGGAAACGCGGGAGAGCAAAAAGATCGAAGAGCTGGCGCTGGTCATCGATACCAGCTATTCGACGTCCGGCGAGCTGGTGCGGGCCTTTCTGGCCGAGACCTACACCCTGCTGAAGGGGCGGGAGAACTTCTTCCATCGGATGAATCTGCACCTCATTCAGGCGGATAATGCCGTTCAGCAGGACCTCTGCGTGCGGAATGAGGACGAGCTGATCCACGCGATGAACCACTTCCAGCTGCGGGGCGGCGGCGGGACCGACTTCCGACCCGCATTCGCCTATGTGGACCGGCTGTGTGCGGAAAAGCAGTTCTCCAACCTGCGGGGACTGCTCTACTTCACCGACGGCATGGGGACCTATCCGGCCCGCCGTCCGGCCTACGATACGGCCTTTCTGTTTCTGGGCGACCGCTTTGACGATGCCAATGTCCCGCCGTGGGCGATGAAGGTCGTGCTGGACGAAGAAGAATTTTCCGGTCCGTCGGCCCGGGCGGCATCGGCCTTGTCCGAAGCACTGGACACCGATGACGACCCCTACCGCGAACTGAACAACACCTGAGGATGTGAGGGACGTTTATGAATATCAAACGAGCCAAAGAAGAGATCGAACATACCGTCAAAGCGTATCTGGCCAAGGATGCGCTGGGTGAATACGCCATTCCGGCCATCCGACAGCGTCCCATCCTGCTGATGGGCCCTCCGGGCATCGGCAAGACCCAGATCATGGAACAGGCCGCCCGTGAGTGCGGCGTGGCACTGGTGGCCTATACTATCACTCATCACACCCGCCAGAGCGCGGTGGGTCTGCCCTTCATCCGCCAGCGCCACTACGGCGACAAGGACGTTTCGGTGACCGAATACACCATGAGCGAGATCATCGCCAGCGTCTATGCCAAGATGGAGACCACCGGCCTGAAAGAGGGCATCCTCTTCATCGATGAGATCAACTGCGTGTCCGAGACACTGGCCCCCACCATGCTGCAGTTCTTACAGTGCAAGACCTTCGGCAATCAGACGGTCCCGGCGGGCTGGGTCATCGTGGCAGCGGGCAATCCGCCGGAGTACAACAAATCCGTCCGCGACTTCGATATCGTCACGCTGGACCGTGTCCGCCGGATGAACATCGAACCGGACCTGCAGGTGTGGAAGGAATACGCCCGTGCGGCCCATCTACACAGCGCCATCCTGAGCTATCTGGACCTGCACCCGCAGAATTTCTATCAGATCAACGCCGACGTGGACGGGACGCAGTTCGTCACGGCCCGCGGCTGGGAGGATCTCTCCAACCTGCTGGATACCTACGAGACGCTGGGCCTGAAGGCCGACGAAGAGCTGATCCGCCAGTATCTCCAGCATGAGAAGATCGCCGAGGACTTCTCGGCCTACCTCGACCTCTATTATAAATACCGCGACGACTACGGCGTGGAAGAGATCCTTGCCGGTCAGGCGAAGCCGGCCGTGTTCGCCCGTCTGCTGACGGCTCCCTTCGACGAGCGGCTGAGTCTGGTCAGCTTGCTGCTGTCCGGCCTGAACACCCGCTTTACCGCGTCCCGTCAGGCGGATGCCGCCGCCGATGCGTGCTATTCCTTCCTGCGGGAAGCCAAGCAGGGCTTTGCCACGGTTCCGGACGACATCCCGGATGGGGCTGCGGCCTTCTTCAGCCAGATGATCACCGACTACGACGCTGAGACCCAGCGTCAGCGCGAAGCGGGTCTGCTGGGCCGCGATGCGCTGGCAACCCGCCTGAAGGTCTATGCGACCCTCCGCCGCTGGGAGGCAGAGCTTCGCCGCGCCAAGGCTGTGGGCACGCAGGAAGCGTTCGACCTGCTCCGCACCCAGTTCCAGTCGCTGGCTGATGCCCGCGATGCCGCGCAGGAAACGGCTTCCAAGGCACTGGAAGCGGCCTTCGACTTCATGGAACAGGCGTTCGCAGAGAGTCAGGAGATGGTCGTGTTCGTGACCGAGCTGACTCTTTCGCCCGCCGCCCATGCGTTTATCACGGAAAACGGCTGTGACCGGTATTTCCAGTACAACAAAGACCTGCTTCTGGATCACCGCAAGGCGGCGCTGCAGCAGGAGCTTGCCGCCGAAGAGCGCCGTCACGGGGGAGTCTGAGCCATGGCAGAAAGTCTGATCTTCAGCCTGAACAGCACGATGCCTCTGTTTTTCATCATGCTGCTGGGTTATCTGCTCCACCGGAAACAGTTCCTGACCGACGATTTCGTGGCCATGGCGAACAAGTTCGTGTTCAATGTGGCCCTGCCGGTCCAGCTGTTCCGCGACCTCGCGACGATGGACGTTCGGGCCAGCTTTGACGCCAAGTATGTGCTGTTCTGCGCGGCGGCGACGACGTCCAGCATCCTCGTCATCTGGGCGCTGGCAAAGCTGTTCCTGAAAGAAAAGCACATCGTCGGCGAGTTCGTTCAGGCGTGCTACCGGTCCTCGGCGGCCATCCTCGGCGCGGCTTTCATCCAGAATATCTACGGGACCTCCGGCATGTCCGGCCTGATGATCTTGGGCAGCGTGCCGCTGTATAACGTCTTTGCGGTGATCATCCTGACGCTGGAAAGCCCCGCGCTGGACGCCAAGAGCGGGATGGGGGAGAAGATCAAGAAGAGCCTGAAGGGCATCGTGACCAATCCCATCCTGCTGGGCATCGCGGCGGGCTTTGTGTGGTCGCTGCTGCGGCTGCCGATGCCGACCATGGCGAACAAGACGCTGTCCAGTCTGGCCGGAATGACCAGCCCGCTGGCTCTGCTGGCCATCGGTGCGGGCTTCAAGGGCCGCGAGGCGCTGGGTTATCTCAAGCCGACGGCGGTGGCGACAGTGACCAAGCTGGTCGTCCTGCCCGCCATCTTCCTGCCGATGGCGGTGCATTTCGGCTTTACGGACCAGAAGCTGGTGGCTCTGCTGGTCATGCTGGGAAGTGTGACGACCCCGGCGGGCTACGTCATGGCCAAGCAGATGGGCCACGAGGGCACGCTGACCGGAAGCGTCTGCGTGACGACCACGGTGTTCAGCGCCCTGACATTGACGTTCTGGGTGTTCTGGGCACGGAGCAATGGGTTCATTGCCTGATATAAAAAATAAAACGGCGTCCGCTGGGGAAAGCTCCCGGCGGACGCCGTTTTTGTATAGAAAGAAGAGGGAGAACATTTTGTGGGGGTTCAGAAGGCACAGAAACCAACCCCCCCCCCAGAATGCCCAAGACAAAAGAAAAACACGTTGAACCTTTTCGATTCAACGTGTTTGGTGGTTGCGGGGGCCGGATTTGAACCAACGACCTTCGGGTTATGAGCCCGACGAGCTACCAGACTGCTCCACCCCGCGATATTTACTTGTCTGCATCAGCTGTTTGCTGACTGCTCAAGTATAATACCACAAGGCGGGGTGGATGTCAAGACTTTTTCGAAACTTTTTTCGGCTTGGTTCCAAAAGCGGGATGGTTACGGCTTCTTGGGCGGTTCGTTGGCCGAGGTGCGCTTGGCGGCTTTCGGTTTCCGGGGGTGCTTTGCAAAGTAGAAGATGACGCCGCAGACCGCGCCGATGAGGATGGCCGGCCATGCACCGACGAGGAAGATTGCGACTGCCTGAAGCCCGGACACGAAGTTCGTCCAGCCGCTGTGGAGTGCGTTGGAGAGTTTGGAGCCGAAGCTGGAATCGGTCGAGGTCAGGTTCTCGACCTCATTGAGGGTGATGTTGATGGTACAGCACTCCACCTGCTGGCTGTACCAGTTCAGCTGGCTCTGGTAGCTTTCGATCTGATACTGCACATCGCTGAGGGAGGACTCGATCTCCAGAAGGTCGGAGAGGTTCTCGGCGCTCTGCTGCAGTTCCTGCAGACGGGTGCGCTGGGCCGTCAGATTGTCCAGACGGGCTTCGAGGTCCAGATACTGGGTCGTCACGTCGTCAGCCGTTTCACTCTTGCTGACCACATTGCCAACAACGTTTTCGGCAACGCCAAGGAAGGCGCTATAAGCTCCCTCCGGGACCCGGAGGGTCAGCGAGAGGGTGCGGGTATTGTCGGTGCTGTCGGTGTACTCGTAACTGGACTCCATGTAGCCGTCCACGTCGGCGAGTGTGTCATTCAGCTGCTGGCGGGACCAGTCATAATCCTGCGTTTCGATCGAGAGATTCGCGGTGTAGATGATCTTGGCGCTGTCCGTGGAAACGGTGTTCTCGCTCTCCACATTGCCGGACGTCAGCAGATTGGTGCTGCCGGTGGTGTCCACCGCGCGGGCGGCGCTCTTCATGCTGTAGGTCGCCACGCCGCCGGCATCGTCCATGGAATAGGTGGCCGTCTCCGGCATCGCATAGTCCGCGGCCACAGATGCCGCCGAGCTGGACGCCGACCCGCCGCTGCCCAGCAGGGTGACGCCGTTCCAGCTGTTCTGGCTCAAAACGGCTCCGTACAGGCAGAGGCCGCACACCGCTGCACAGGCAGTCAGCTGTGCCGCACGCTTCCACGGGAAGCGGATCGGCGGTTTCTTGGCTGGTCCCTTTACAGCGGGGGTCGGAACGGCGGGGCTTGCCGCCGGGGCGGCTGTCGTTTGGGGTTGGGCGGTGGTGCTGGACGTGTCGGCAGCTTTGGCCTGCATGGCCAGAAGCTTTGCTTTCAGGTCCTCCGAGGCGTGAAGGTCATCGACCTCCATCTTGTATTCATACCACCTCATCTTCGATCTCCTCCTTCAGCATGGTATGTAGCTGTGCGCGTGCCCGCCGCAGCCAGCTGAGCACCGTGTTGGTGGGCGCACCCAGCATCCGGCCGACTTCCGCCGCAGTGTACCCCTCGTAGTAGTGCAGGTAAACAGCATTGCGGTAGTTCTCAGGCAGGGCGCGGACCGCATCGAGCACGCTGCCATCCTCCATTTGTTCCGGTGCGGGGATGTTCTCATCCAATTCGGTGTCTTTCTGGCGCGCTGCGCGGGTCAGGTCCCGGCAGCGGTTGATGGCGACGCGCAGAAGCCACGCCTTGAGATGCTCCTCACTCTCAAAGCGTCCATCGTAGTTCAGGAGCTTTTCAAATACATCCTGAACGACATCCTCTGCGTCGGCCGCACAGCTGCAGTTGTGAAATGCAGCGCGGTAGACGGCGTCACTGTATCGCTGCACAGCCAGCGCAAAAACTTCGTCTTTGGTCAACTGTCCCATAGTCTTACACTCCTTTGACGCCCCGGCAGGTCCGGGGGTTCACTGGAAATCGTTGGTTTCAGAGGGACATTTCACCCAATATACGGCTGAAATGCCCGGATTATTGCATGGCAGAATGAAAAGAGTATAGCAAACTTTTAACGTTTGTACAATCGCTGGAGCAACGCGACGCGCTCGGCAAGAAAGGTTTCTGCCTTGGGATGGGTGAGCCAGTGCTTCCCGGCAGCGGTCCGGCAGAGCCGCTGTTCCAGCGCGCGCGGGGCGGCGTCGGCTTCCCCGACATCCCGCAGGGTGAGGGTCAGCGTCAGGGCGGCGGCGCAGTCCGGCAGCGGCGGGAGCGGGTCCTCCCAGACGAACGGCGGAAGCAGCTGAACCGCGTATACGGTGCGGGAGCATTCTTCCGTCAGGAGCAGGGCTGCGGGGGTCCCGTCCGGCAGAACATGCAGAGAACTGTATAACAGCTGAAGCGTCCGGGCCGGGAGCAGCGGCGTGCTGGCTTCGGCGGGCGTTTCGGTCAGGGTCAGGTAGTCGGCGGCTTCATCTGCGTAGATGCGCCGCGCAGGGGCCTGAAAAAAGGCATAGAGCGCGGGCAGCGCAAAGATGCCCTCACGGTCCAGCCCACGCTGGAGAAGCTGATAGAACTCGGTCAGCGGATGCGAAGGGTCCGGCTGCGGCATCCCGAAATCGGGCCGGGAAAGATGTCCTCCACCCATGAAACAAGACCTCCTTTGGAAATGGTAGTCTCTTCAGTATAGCGATTTTGCGTCGTTTTGGCAAGCGGAACTGTGAATTGTAAACCTTTGCAAAAATCGATTGTTGACCATCTGGGGCGGGCAGGGTATACTTGCCCTCGTGAGAACAAAAATCGGAACTGTGGGAGAGGTACTTATGGAAAAGAAACTGACGACGTATCAAATGGCAGTCACGGCGGTCATGGCCGCGGTGCTGTGTGTTCTTGGCCCGCTGACTGTGCCCATCGGGGCCATCCCCATTTCGCTGGCCAATCTGGTCATCTGCCTGACTGCATGGCTGCTGGGACCCAAGTTCGGGACCCTGAGCGTGGCCATTTATCTGGCGCTGGGCGTTGTGGGTCTGCCGGTATTCTCCGGTTACGGTGCAGGTCTGGCCAAGGTGGCCGGCCCCACCGGCGGCTATCTGGTGGGTTACCTGCTGCTGGCCTTCATCGGCGGCATGTTCATCGAAAAGAGCCACGGCCAGCCGGTCGTCTCCGCCCTCGGCCTGATCCTCGGCGATGCGGCTTGCTATGTGCTGGGCACGGCATGGTTCGTGTTCCAGATGCAGTGTGATCTGAGCTATGCGCTGACCGTCTGCGTCTATCCGTTCATCGCGCTGGACCTCGCCAAGATCGTGGTCTCCTGCATCGTGGGCGCGCTGCTCCGCAAGCGTCTGGAACAGGCTGGCGTGCTGAAGCTGGCGTAAAAAAGATCCTCCTGCAACAAAAAAGAACTCCTGTCCGTGCCATGCGGACAGGAGTTCTTTTTATATCGGAAACAGGGGACTGGTTCAGCCCTCGTAGCCCAGCGTAGCGGCCATGACGGCCTTGATGGTGTGCATCCGGTTCTCGGCCTCGTCAAAGACGATGCTCTGGGGGCCTTCAAAGACCTCGTCGGTGACTTCCATTGCGTCGCGGCCAAACTTTTCGCCCATTTCCTTGCCGACCGTGGTCTTGTGGTCGTGGTAGGCGGGCAGACAGTGCATAAAGACGGCCTTGGGACCGGCCAGCTCCATCAGCTGCTGGTTGATCTGGTAGGGGGCGAGGTCGTTGATGCGCTCGGCCCAGACTTCGATCGGTTCGCCCATCGAGACCCAGACATCGGTATACAGGACATCTGCGCCTTTTGCGGCTTTGGCAGGGTCCTCTTCAAAGGTCAGCGTTGCACCGGTCTCGGCGGCGATGGCCTGACACTCAGCCACAAGGGCGGGGTCCGGCTGGTACTTCTTGGGGGCACAGGCGGTGAAGTTCAGGCCCATCTTGGCACAGCCGACCATCAGGCTGTTGCCCATGTTGTAGCGGGCGTCGCCGAAGTAGACGAAGTTGATACCCTTCAGATGGCCGAAGTGCTCCCGGATGGTGAGGAAGTCGGCCAGAATCTGGGTGGGGTGGAACTCGTTGGTCAGGCCGTTCCAGACGGGAACCCCGGCGTAATGCGCAAGGTCCTCGACGATCTGCTGGCCATAGCCGCGGTACTCGATGCCGTCGAACATCCGGCCCAGCACACGGGCGGTGTCGGCGATGGACTCTTTCTTGCCGATCTGACTGCCAGATGGGTCCAGATAGGTGACTTCCATGCCGAGGTCGTGGGCGGCGACCTCGAAGCTGCAGCGGGTGCGGGTGGAGGTCTTTTCGAAAATCAAGGCGATGTTCTTGCCGTGCAGAGTGTCATGGCGGATGCCGGCTTTTTTCTTGGCCTTCAGGTCCGCAGCGAGGTCCAGAAGCTCTTCGATCTCGGCGGGGGTGTAGTCGAGCAGCTTCAAAAAGTTCCGATTTTTCAAGCTCATTGTATATTTTCCTCTCTATGCATAAAAATACGAATATTTATACGAAGCGATGAATCTATTATAATACAGTGCAACCGGAAGGTCAAGGGGCGGGGCAACCGGTAATTTCCCTCGCAAGTCAACGGGGCATTCCATGCTCCCGCCCCAACGCTTCGCGCCGGGGCCCCACCCTCCGGATACTTGCTCGTGAAACAACCGGTCGTCCCGTGGGGGAACGGATGCTTACAGATCCAGCTCCACATGCCGTCCGCTGGGGGTATAGGTGGTCAGCCGGACGCCCGCCTTTTTGAACATGAACCGCGCCGCGACGCTGGAATCGGAATCGTGGTATTTGTCGCCGTAATAGACCACCTCAGAGATGCCGGACTGGATGATGGCCTTGGCACATTCGTTGCAGGGGAACAGGGTCACATACACCCGCGCACCCTTCAGGTTGTTGTGGGCGCTGTTCAGGATGGCGTTCAGCTCGGCATGGCAGACGTACATATACTTGGTGTCCAGCGGGTCGCCCTCGCGGTCCCACGGCATGGCGTCGTCATCGCAGCCGATGGGCATTCCGTTGTAGCCCAGTGACAGAATTTTGTTTTCTGGGCTGACGATGCACGCGCCCACCTGACTGCTGGGGTCCTTCGAGCGCATGGCGGTGAGCAGGGCGATGCCCATAAAATATTCGTCCCAGTTGATGTAATCGGTGCGTTTCATGAAAAACAGCCTCCCTCTATGATTCGTTGCGCTTATTGTACCATGTCAACCAACGTTTTACAATCAAATTTCGAGCCGGACAGTCAAAATGCACAAAAGCAGGGCGGCAAGTTTGGCGGGCAGAATACGGAAAAATTCAAGCAATCTATTTGAAAATCGATTGGAGTGTGGTATTATCTTTGTAAAATATGCCACAAAAACGGAGAGAACGCTCCGTGCGGCGGAAATGAGGGAAAAACCGATATGAAATACGCAAGCAACAACATCCGCAATATCTTGATTGCAGGCCATGCCGGCAGCGGCAAAACGACGCTGACTGAGGCATTGGTCTATTTTTCGGGCGCGGCAGAGCGTATGGGTCGCGTTGAGGACGGCACCACGATTTCGGACTTTGACCCTGAGGAAGCAAAGCGCAAGGCCAGCCTGTCGGCGTCGGTCGTCCCCGTGGAGTACGACGGCATCAAGTACAATCTGATCGATGCTCCGGGCCTGTTTGACTTCGAAGCCGGTGAGTATGAGGGCATCCGCGCCGCAGAGAGCGTGCTGGTGTGCGTGTCCGGCCGCAGCGGCGTGACCGTTGGCGCAGAAAAGGCGTTCCAGCTGGCCCGCAAGAACGGCAAGGCCACCATGGTCTTTATCAGCAAGTGCGACCTCGAAAATGCCAACTACTTCAAGATCCTCGAGGACATGAAGATCAAGTTCGGCTCCACCGTCTGCCCCTGTGTCGTTCCGGCAAAATTGGACGATGGCACGCCGGTGTACATCAACCTGTTCAGCCAGAAAGCATTCAAGTATGAGAGCGGCAAACAGATTCAGGTGGACCTGCCCGACATCGGCCACCGTTTCCAGGGCCTGATCGAGGCCATGAGCGAAGCCATCGCCGAGACGGACGACGAGCTGATGGAGAAGTTCTTTGGCGGCGAACCCTTCACGACCGAAGAGATCGTCGAGGGTATGCGCAAGGGCGTCAAGGACGGCCTGATCACCCCCGTGTTCTGCGGCAGCGCGGTCAACCAGCAGGCGCTGGATATGCTGCTGTTCAATATGCATAAGCTGTTGCCCAGCCCGGAGCACGATTCCGGCACGATGGCCGAGGATGCCAATGGTGAGCCGGTCGAGCTGCACTGCACCGAGTCGGAGCCGACGGCGGCCTACGTCTTTAAAACTGTGGCGGACCCGTTCGTGGGCAAGCTGAGCTATCTGCGCGTCATCAGCGGCAAGGTCACAGCGGGTGCTGCCCTGACCAATGCCCGCACGGGTGATGTGGAAAAGATCAACAAACCGCTGACCATCGTTGGCAAGAAGCAGGTCGAGAATGACGGCATCGGCGCGGGCGATATCGGCGCCGTGGCAAAGCTGGTCAGCGCAAAGACCGGCGATACCCTCTGCGATGCATCCCGCGTGGTCAAGCTGCCCGCACCGGTGTTCCCGCTGCCCAGCCTGTTCATGGCCGTCACCGTGGCGAAGAAGGGCGACGAGGGCAAGATCAGCAGCGCGCTGGCCCGCCTGATGGAAGAGGATCCCACCCTGAGCTATGAGAACAACGCCGAGACGCACCAGCAGATCATCGGCGGTCTGGGCGAACAGCATCTGGATGTCGTCAAGGCCAAGCTGAAGAATAAGTTTGGCGTCGAGATCGGTCTGGAAGCTCCGCGCATCGCTTACCGCGAGTCCATCCGCAAGGCTTGCCAGAAGCAGGGCCGTCATAAGAAGCAGACCGGCGGTCATGGCCAATTCGGCGATGTCGTCATCAACTTTGAGCCGTGCGACAGCGAGCAGGTTGTCTTTGAAGAGAAAGTCTTTGGCGGCAGCGTCCCGAAGAACTTCTTCCCGGCTGTCGAAAAAGGCGTCCGCCTTGCCGCTGAAAAGGGTGTTCTGGCGGGTTATCCCGTGGTCGGCCTGAAGGCCACCCTGCTGGATGGCAGCTACCACCCGGTCGACAGCTCCGAAATGGCCTTCATCATGGCCGCAAAGCTGGCCTACAAGGCTGCAATGCCCGAAGCCGGCCCCGTCATTCTGGAACCCATCCACACCCTGAAGGCGCACGTTCCCAACGACAACACCGGTGACATCATGGGCGATGTGACCAAGCGCCGCGGCCGTGTTCTGGGCATGGAGCCGGACGAGGATGGTCTGCAGACCATCATTGCCGAAGTTCCGCTGGCTGAGCTGAGCAACTTCACCACCTTCATCCGTCAGACCACGCAGGGCCGCGGCTGGTTCACCACCGAGTTCGCCCGCTACGAGATCCTGCCTGAGATGCTGGTCCCGTCTGTGGTCGAACAGGCCAAGAAGCTGGGCAACCTCGACGAGGCAGCAGACGATTAAACCTTAAATTCAGACATCTTCAAGCCCTGTCGGCAATTCCCTCTGCCGGTGGGGCTTTTTTGCGGCTTTTTTGCAATGCAGGGCCGTCGTTTTTATTGACAATATCCCGGCTTGCCATTATAATAGAACAGTCAAAATAGCACTCGTGCGCGGCTTTGCGGCTGCGCCAATTCAATAGACAAGGAGAGATTCCCAAATGGCACAAGAAATCAAGATGTCCGCTGCTGGCCTGAAGGCTGTGCAGGAGGAACTGGAATACCTCAAGACGGTCCGCCGCAAGGAGCTGGCAGAAGAGATCAAGGAAGCCCGCAGCCACGGCGACCTGTCCGAGAACAGCGAGTACGATGAGGCCAAGAACACGCAGGGTCTGGTCGAGAACCGCATCACCGAGCTGGAGCAGATGGTCAAGAACGCTGTCGTCATCGACGAGAGCGAGCTGAGCGTCGAGAATGTTGCAGTCGGTACGCATGTCACCATCCGCATGACCGGTGAGGACGAGACCGAGGAATATGATATCGTCGGCCGCACCGAGGCAGACCCCCTGAAGGGCAAGATCAGCGATGAAAGCCCCGTGGGCCATGGTCTGCTGGGCAAGGCTGTCGGCGAGAAGGCAGAAGTTCTGCTGCCCACCGGCCACACCGTCGAGTACACCGTGCTGAGCATCACCCACGCAGCCAACTAAGCGGAAAACGGGAGGAAGCAATGGAAGAGCAAAAGAGAAATCCCGCCGCAGGTCTGAGCGAGAGTGAGCAGGTGCAGGTGCGCCGTCAGAAGCTGGCGGACCTGCAGGCCGCTGGCAATGACCCGTTCACCCTGACCAAGTTCCCGCAGGATGCCTATTCTCAGGCCCTGAAGGACGAGTTCAAGGACCTGCCCAATGAGACGGACTCCGGCAAGAAGGTCGCGCTGGCGGGCCGTATGATGTCCAAGCGCGTCATGGGCAAGGCAAGCTTTGCCCACCTGCGCGACGATCAGGGCGATATCCAGCTGTACGTCCGCCGCGACGAGCTGGGCGATGAGCCGTATGCAGTGTTCAAGAAGCTGGACGTGGGTGATATCATCGGCGTCAAGGGCGAAGTGTTCCGCACCAAGACCGGCGAACTGAGCGTTCGCGCTGAGGAGATCACCCTGCTGGCTAAGAGTCTGCGCCCCCTGCCTGAGAAGTTCCACGGCCTGACCGATACCGAGACCCGTTATCGTCAGCGCTATGTGGACCTGATCGCAAATCCCGAGGTCAAGCAGACCTTCGTGAAGCGCAGCCAAATCCTGAAGGAGATCCGCGCTTATCTGGACGAGAAGGGCTTCTTGGAGGTCGATACCCCCATCCTGACTCCGTTTGAGATCGGTGCATCGGCCCGTCCCTTCTACACCCACCACAACACCCTGAACATGGACATGGTCCTGCGCATCGAGACGGAGCTGTATCTGAAGCGCCTGATCGTCGGCGGCATGGACCGCGTGTACGAAGTGGGCCGCATCTTCCGCAACGAGGGCATGGACCCCAAGCACAACCCCGAGTTCACCACCATCGAGCTGTATCAGGCTTTCACCGATTTCCACGGCATGATGGATCTGGTCGAGGAGCTGTATAAGCGCCTTGCTCTCAAGATCTGCGGCAGTCTGGAGATCACCTATCAGGGTAAGCAGATCGATATGGGCCACTGGGAGCGCCTGACCATGATCGAGGCTGTCAAGAAGTATTCCGGCGTGGACTTCAACGACTGGAAGAGCGACGAGGACGCCATCGCTGCGGCCAAGGAGCACCATGTTGAGCTGCCGGAAGTCCCGACCAAGGGCGCGATCCTGGCCGAGTTCTTCGATGCATTTGTCGAGGATAAGCTCATCCAGCCCACCTTCATCTACGATTATCCCGTCGAGATCAGCCCGCTGGCAAAGCGCAAGCCCAACGATCCCGCCTTCACCGAGCGCTTCGAGTATTTCATCGACTGCACCGAGTACGGCAACGCCTTCAGCGAGCTGAACGACCCCATCGACCAGAAGGGCCGCTTCGAGCGTCAGGTCGCCGAGCGCAAGGCCATCGAGCCGGACTGCAAGGCTCAGGTCGATTACGATTATGTCAACGCTCTGGAGTACGGTCTGCCTCCCACGGGCGGCCTCGGCTTCGGCGTGGACCGCCTCGTGATGCTCCTCACCGATAGCGCATCGATTCGAGACGTTCTGCTGTTCCCCACGATGAAGCCGATTGAGCAGTAAATTTCCAATTTGAGCACAAAAAAGCCTGAAACTTCTTGATACTACGAGAAGTTTTAGGCTTTTTCTTTTGGCGGATTTCCAGCAAAAATTACGCCATACGCCAATTTTACGCCAAACGATGTAGGATTTTGTGCAGAGCAAAAAGAGCGTTGTTCGCGTTTGCGCAGCGAAGCGGAGCAATGAAAGCCCCAGTGGGGCTTTTAAGCGACAGAACGGTCTTGCGCAAGCAAGATGGAGGGGCCTTGCCCCGACAAGTTCGAGTTTGACGTAAAATTTGGGCGTGTGGTGGGTGAGTGTAGACCTGTGAAGAACTGCATCACAAAGTGGGTTCATGGATTTGCAAACGGACAGCCGGAACTTTCCACCGCAGAAGAAGCAAATGGGAAAAATATGGAGAAAAGCACAATGGAAAAGTTGAAAATCAGATTCCATGCTGAAACTAATGATCTGGACTATGCCCCTGTTGGCGATTATTATCTTCCCGACTTGATTTTAGACAAACAGTTTCGGTCTGTCGGGTACTGGGGAAGACGATATAGACAGCATCTGCTGGAATATCATCCAGCACGATATCAGACTCTCCTGCTATCTGGTAAATTGAACAGTTATCTGTTCACTGTTGACGAACAAGTGCACGAGCAGTTAAATCTTCTAATTCAGCAGATGGCAAATGCTGAAGGCGTGACTGAAGAATTGAAAGTTACCAATCAGATGAAATGGGTATAGAGAATATGGCTGCTTCCGCAACAAGGACGGCACAGATCCGCAGGATGGCGACATCGTCAACATCGACGACTTTGCTGTTCCGCTGGAAGAAACAGCGCTTTCCGGCGTGCAGGACCCAAACGGCGCACTGTGGTATCTTGCCCGCCGCGCCGCAGAGGGCGTAGACGAAAAGACCCTCACTCAAGCGGATTCCCTGTGGGAAGCGCTTCAGTGAGGGGGAAAAGTCAATCTTCTTCTGAAAAAAGCTCGTCAAATTCCTGTTTGAGCAGGGCTTCCAACGTATCCTTTTCGAGAGGGCCGGTCCGCCGGCTCTTTTTTTGTTTGCCGCCGGTGCGGCACTCGAGCGGAGCGCGGAGTTCCAGAACGAATTTTTGGTGGGCGGAAAGTTTCATGGGAGGGGGCCTTTCTTAGCGTTTGCGGTCGGCCTGAATGCCGAATTCCAGATATTCCTGATATTCCGGGCTGTGAAGAGTGTCGTACCGGGGTAGAAAGACCGGTTTTCGGCCCGACTGCATGATGTAGACATTCCCCAGCGGGGCGTACAGGATCTCTTCGTAGGGGACGCCCATCCGCTTGGAGACGATTTCGCAGGAGCGGTCGTCGAAGCCGCCGGGGAAGTAGGCGTAGACCGCACAGTTCTGCCGGATGACAGCGGCGTTCTCGTGGTAGATGGCTTCCAGCTGGTGTTCGGATTGCAGCAGGATCACCGCCGACAGCCCCGCCGAGCGGAACAGGCTGATGTCGTTGGCAAAGCCCTGAATGGGCGCGGTACAGGCGAAATCATCGAAGAAATACCGGACCTCGCGGGGCAGCTCGCCGCCGGGACAGGAGGCCGCATAACGGAGGAGCTGCTGTTCGGTGAAGCGGTAGAACAGATTCGCGTAATACTGCTGGGAGCGGTCCACCGCCGAGGTGATGACGATGAGGGCTTCCTTGCGGCTGGCGAATTTCACCGGGTCGAACTGCGGTTTTTTCTGCATCATGGAGCGGATACCCTCCGGAAAGACCGTGCTCAGCGCCGAAGCAAGAGTGTCCCGTACGCAGGAAGCGGTCCGATAGGGCAGACTGTGCCAGCTGTTGAATTCCCGCACCGCATAGCAGTCCGGCGCGGCGTCGGAGATCTTCTGGAACATGGCATCCAGCGGCGTTTCCACAGAATAGCCGTCCTCGTGGGGGAGCAGCTGGTCGAACAGCTTCAAGACCTCGGTCATGCCGGGGGCCGTGTTCCCGGTAGAAGTCATGAGGCATCCGGCGATGAGGCCGGACAGCAGAGGCTTGGCCTTGGCTTGCCAGTAATCGTCCACGGTCCGCTGAATGGTCATGTCCACGATGGCGGCGGAAAGCGAATCGATGTCGGCATAGCTTTCGATGAAACCCAGCGGGTCGAAGCTGATGGTGCTCTTTTTGGGGTCGGCGATGTTGAGCAGATGGACCTTGTAATTTTTGTGGCGCAGATAGCGCTCCATGGCGTAGGCGTCCCGCTCCTTGGCATAGTTCAGGATGGGATTGCTGAAGTGGAGCCGCCCGATGGTCGGCAGGATGACGCTGGTGCTTTTTCCACAGCCGGTCGTGCCGACAATGAGGGCATTGGCATTTGGGCGCGTTTTGCCGACGTCGTCGCCGGATAAGATGTAATCAGCCCCTAGAACAAGCGGATCTCGTTTCATGCAAACCTCCTTAGATGTGGTCCACGATCTTGTCGCAGATGCCGAAGGCAACGGCTTCTTCGGCGTTCATGAAGTTGTCGTATGCGGTGGCGCGTTCGATCTCGTCCACGGAGCGGCCGGTGTCCTGCGCCAGAATTTGGGTCAGCGTATCCTTGACTTCCAGAATGGATGCGGCCGTTTTCTGGATGGAAGAAGCGCTTCCGTAGATCCCGCCGGATGCGGATGAGATCAGCGGCTCGTGGATCATCACCTTGCTGTGCCGGAGGATGAAGCGGTGCCCTTTCGCACCGCCGGCCAGCAGGATGGCGGCCATGCTGGCGGCTAACTCGATGCAGTAGATCTCGACCGGGACGGTCATGCCTTTCAGCTGGTCGTATAAGGCCAGACCGGCCTGAATCTCGCCGCCCGGTGAGGTGATGAGGAGCCTGATCGGCGTGCGGGGATCCTCACTTTCCAGAAACAGCAGCTGCTGCAAGACGGCGTTGACGGAACTGGTGGTGATCGTGCCGGTGAGAAAGATGGTTCGGTTGGACAGCAGCATGGCATCCAGCGGAAGGCTCTGAAGGCCGCTGCTGCTTTTTTTGATGACCTGCATAGGGAAATATCTCCTTTTTTGTAGTGAGTTCAGTGTACCAGATTGGACGAAAATGAGGAAGAAACCGGCGGTTTACAGGTTGTGCCCCGCAAAGGGCGGCTTCTGGATGATGCGGCAGTACCCGGTGAGAAGGTGCTGCAGCTCCTGCTCGACGTCCGGAGATTCCGGATCGAGTTTGGCTTCCGCATAGATGCGGAACATCCCGTCTTCGGTGGATGAAATGCCAAGAACAAGCTCGGGCCGGGTGTCGTCCCGGCATTCCAAATGGAGTGTTTTGGATTTCGAAAGGGGTGCGTCCACCAGACGCCAGAGCTTGATGGTCCCATCCGCCCAGACCGAAAGATTGAACTTGAGCAGGTTCGGAAGGGTGCAGAAATAGATCGTGTCCTTGGAAAGGCTGAACTTCCGGAAGCGGATCTGCAGCTTCCGGGCAGCGGCTTCGACGGAGGAAGCAAGAGGGATGGCGTTGTTGGGCATCGGGAAGATCTCCTTTAGGCCGCATCCAGCTCGTCGCGGTCGAGCGGCACGAGCTTTTCCTTGCGGGCGGGTTCGGGGTCTTCCAGCTCATAGCGGATGACGTAGTTGATCTGGTAAGCAAGCTGGTCGAACAGCTTGTCCATGACACAGTTGTAACGGTGGACGTTGGCCCGATAGAGTTGGCCGAGGGTCATGGTGTGGGTCACGCTGGTGTCCTCGTCACAGACCAGACGGCCGTTTTTCTGGAAGAAGCTGAGGATGGAAGGAGAGTAGCGCTCGACCGAGTACAGGAACACCGGTTCGCCGCCGCTTGCAGGGCGGTAATAGAAGGAGTGCTTTCCGGTGTGCCAGACGCGATCGCCGGGCTTGTGGAGATTCGGCATGGGGATGCGCTCGCTGACGCAGAGGATGTGGTCGTTGTTGTTCTTGCCTTTGATCTTTTTCATGAGGAGTTCCTCCTTAAATTCCGTGTGAGGGGCGGCTCCCGTGTGGGCCGCTTCCGTTGTTGTGCTTGCATTATACGGGATTTTTGAAAAAGAAGAAATTGACCGGCAGTTAACAAAAAAGACCACCGCAGGAAGCATCCCTCCTGCGGTGGTCTGTAGAAAAGATCCATAAAAGAACGGACGAGCCGCCCTCGCCCTCAGCCTCCCTTTCGGAACGCATAAAGGTGATAACCAGCTCGTCCACCGGACAGTGATACAACTGCGCCAGAAGCACCACATGAGAAAGCGTAGGAAGTTTCTTCCCGTTCTCCCACATGCTGATAATGACTCTGGAAGCCGAATCTCCGACCTGATCAAAAAAATCCGAAAGATCTTCCTGCGTCAGGTGAAGGGCCAGCCGGTGCTGTTTCAGCTGTCTGCCAGTTGCAACAAGGTCGATCCCCATGAGCCATGCAGTTGCGTAGTCGATGGTAAATGCGTTTTTCATAATTCGTTCCTCCTTAAATTGTGGGTGAAAAGCGGAAAATAGGTGCTTTCCTAAAAAGTGACCACGTTTGGAGGAAGAATTTCCTTGTTCAACTGCCTAAATTCTACCATTTTCTTCGAAGAATGTCAATCGAAAATTCGACGAAGAACGGCAAAAGTTTCTGTTGTAAACCAACAGTTTACAGGGCGGCGCGGACAGAAATTCTGGCCGCATGTTTGGGTTTGGAGCAGACGCAGGGGAGAGAGCGGGTGCTTTGCAGAGGATTTTCTTATGATCATCCACAAATTCTTTCTGGCAAAATTTGCCAAACAAAGCCGCAGCACCGTTCTCTTTGCTCGAAAAACGTCCGCAAAACGCGAGAAAGAATACGATATGTCGTTATTTTTATCTTGACCTCGAGGGAAAACGCGCTTATAATGACGCTATCGGGACCGTCAGAATAAAAGGCGGATGAAGAGAAATGGTGTGAGGGTTCTTGCTGTGGAAGTTTTGTTGACCGGAAATACAAGTTTTGTGACGCAGAGCTGGGTGGAGATGGCATTTCCCAAGGATCATGTTTTGGTCACACATGTGCAGGGACAGCCGCGGCAGCCGAAGCTCAAATCGATCCTGCTGGACCGCAAGGGGCTGATGGACGAACTGGTGGAAACGTACGAATTTGACCAGATCGTTTACTTTTCCGAGTACCTGACACCTCACAGTGAGCAGGAAGGCGAGATGGACCGACTGCGGCGGGTGCTGCAAGCCAACCGGGAGCGGGAAGTGCGGCTGCTCTACCTGACCGGCCCGGAGGGCGTTTTAACGCCGGAGACCGGAAAAGCGGTGATGGCGCGGGCTTCGGAAGCGCTCTGCCGCCACTATGCGCAGACAGGCAAACTTCAGATCAAGGTGCTGCATCTGCCCTATCTGTATGGGACGGAGAGCACCAGCCGGGACGCGGGATTTGCGCGGATGTTCGAACAGATGCAGACCGGCACGGTCCACTTTGAGGAACAGGCGCAGGACCGGGTCACGGCGCTGTGCATGGAGGACCTTGCGGAACTGGTCCTGCGGGTGTTCGATACTTGGACGCCGGAGTGGGAAACATTCACCGCGCCGCTGGCCTTTTCGCTGGATTACGAGCAGCTGGGCGAAGCGCTCAAGCAGCTCACACCTGAACTGCGCGTTACATACGGCACGGACCTGCCCCGGGCCTATCCGCCCGATGACGGGGCGCTGCGGCAGCGGTACGGTTGGTTCCCGCGCTATCGGATGCTGGACGATCTGCCGGAGATGTTCGGCAGCTGGTGTGAGCGGTATCAGGCCAAGGAAAAGCCCGCCGAGCGCCTTGCCAATGCGGTACAGAGCCACAAGCGGGCGCTTCGGCTGGCGGAAATTCTGACGGCGTGGGTCGTGACCGAAGGGCTGGTCCAGATGACCGGCACACAGGCGCAGTTCCGGGTGGTGGATTTCCGGCTGATGTTTCTGGTTCTGGTCAGCACGGTCTATGGCCTGAATGCGGGCGTTCTGGCGGCGGCGCTGGCGTCCGTCTCGCTGGCGCTGGGCTACTGGATGCAGGGAGCGTCGCCGCTGCTGTTGTTCTACGAGCCGTCCAACTGGCTGGCGTTCATCGTCTATTTCATTGTGGGCGCGGTGTGCGGCTATGTACAGCTGCGCAGTGCCGAAACGGTGCGGTTCGTGCAGGAGGAAAGCGCACTTTTGCAGGAGCGGCTGCAGTTCGTGCGGCGGCTGTATCAGGACACCTTGGAGGACAAGCGCCAGTTCCGCCGCCAGATCTTGGGGCGGCGGGACAGTTTTGGGAAAATTTACGCGGTGACGCAGGAACTGAACGTCCTGCAGCCCCAGCAGCTCTACCGCAAGACGGTGCAGGTTCTGGAGAGCGTTCTGGAAAATCAGAGCGTCGCGCTGTACCAGCTGGACGAAAACGGGCGCTTTGCACGGCTGGCGGCGTCCAGCCCCGGAGGAACGCGGGCGCTGCCGCGTTCGGTGGAGGTGAAAACGTTTCTGCCGGTCCTGCGGGGCATTGAGCAGGAAGGCATCTGGGTCAACCGGGACCTCATCGACGAACTGCCGATGTACGGGGCCGCTGTCCGGCAGGAGGGCCGGATAGTCGTGCTCATCCTGCTGTACGAGGCGGCAGAGGACCAGCTTTCGCTTTACTATCAGAATCTTTTCCGCATCCTCTGCGGACTGGTGGAAACGGCGCTGGTGCGGGCCTTTGCCTACGAGAATGCCGCCCGCGCAGAGCACTATCTGCCCGGACTGCGGGTCCTGCGGCCCGAGAGCTTTTTGCAGAAATTAGAAGCGGCTTGTGCCTTGCAGGAGGACAAAATGGCGGAACATCTGCTGTTCCGGGTCCATCTGGAAAAGCGGGACCGCGCTGCTCTCTGCCGGGAGCTGGAAACGGCCATCCGCAGCAGCGATTTTGCAGGGCTTGGCCCGGATGGCGCGGTCTATTTACTGCTGAATCAGGCGGGCGAAGCGGAGATCTCCGTGGTGCAGACGCGGCTTGCCCAAAAGGGCATCACGACAGAAGTGGTCCCGCTGGAAGCACAGCTGGAAATGACCGCAGAAAAGCGGGGTGGACAGCCATGAGGATGGGTTCGGCGGCGGTGCTGGGGCTGCTGCTCCATGGGGGCGTCTGCCTGTGGGTCCTGTGGAAACGGCGGAAGAAGGTCGGGCGCGGCTGCTGGCCGGTGGTGCTGTTGGTCCCGTTGTGGGGGCCGCTGAGTGTTCTGTGGTCGGCGGGCCGGACTCCGAAGCGGCAGGGCGAGCGCCCCGGCATGGAGAAACTGCGGGTGAACGAGGAACTGCACCAGAGCATTCTGGTGGAAGGCCGGGACACCGCCGCCGGGACCGTCCCGCTGGAAGAAGCCCTCATCGTGGACAGTGCAGAGCAGCGCCGAAAGCTGATCTTATCGGTCCTGACCGATGAACCGGTGCAGTATTACGACCTGCTGCAACAGGCGCGGATGAACGAGGACAGCGAGGTGGTGCACTATGCGGCCACCGCGATGGCACAGATTTCGAAACAGGCGGATCTTGCCTTGCAGCAATATGAGCGGCAGTATCAGGCCGCGCCGCAGGACCCGGCGGTTCTGGCCGAATACAGCGCCTATCTGGAAGAATATCTGGCGTCCGGGCTGGCGCAGGGCCGCGCGGCGGAATTGCAGCGCTGCAAGCTGGAACAGCTTCTGCAACAGCAGCAGACCCGGAAGCGGAACTATCTGCTGGGCTGCCGGTTGGCGTCGGTCCAATTACAGCTGGAAGAATACGATGCCGCGGAACTGACGCTGGCGGAACTGGTCCGGCGCTGGCCGGTGCGGGAAACACCATGGCTTCTGCGGCTGCGAAGCGCAGCGGCCCGCCGGGATGGAGCCGCTGTGCGGGAGGTCCTGCGGCAGATGGAGCGGAACCATGTCTACCTCAGCGCGGCAGGGCGGCGGGAGGTGGATTTCTGGCGGAAAGGAGGGACTTCATGAAGCGTCTGCGGGAATGGTTCGAGCGGTTCCGGTGGCAGAAATTGGTGCTGGTCTGGGCGGTGTTTTTGCTTATTGGCGTTGTGCTGTTTGCTGAACGAAGCGGCGTGCAGTATTCCGGGACCCATTTCCGGCTGGAACTGCTGGAACCGGAAGAAGTCCTCACCAAAGAAGAAGCCCTGCGCGGCCAGCCGGTGACTTGTCTGCTGCTCTGCGACACGTCGCAGGACGGCGTGGCCGGGGCCAAGGAAGAGTTCGACCAAATTCTACAGGATATGAAGGTCGCGGCGCAGACCGTGGACCTTGCAAAGACCCGCCCGGAAGCCCTGCCCGATTTTGCGGCCTACCAGACGGTCGTGATCCTGATGCCGAACTTGGACGGGCTGGAACAGCGGCTCATCGACTTGATGGAATGGGTCGAGGAAGGGGGAAATGCGCTGTTTGCGATGGCCCCGGTCCGGACGAGCTATTTTGATGTCGTTGCGCCCAAGCTGGGCATCCTCTCGGCGTCGTGGTCCTACGAAATGGCGGAGAGCATCGTCCCGGCGGAGGGGTTCATGCTGGGCGGCGGACAGCGGTATGAGTTCAGCGACCCGTTCGAGTCGGCGCTTCAGGTGCACCTGCGGGAGGAAGCCGCCGTCTATGCCGTCACCGGCGACGAGGGGCTTCCGCTCATCTGGAGCAACGAGCTGGGCAAAGGCCGGGTGGTCGTGGACAACATCGGCATTTATGGAAAGGTCGTGCGCGGATTTTATGCGGCGTCCTACAGTCTGCTGGGGGATGCGGCGGCCTATCCGGTCCTCAACAGCGCAGTGTTTTTTCTCGACGATTTCCCGTCCCCTGTGCCCAGCGGCGACGGCGAATACATCCGCCGCGATTATGGCCTGAGCATCTCGGATTTCTACACAAAAATTTGGTGGCCGGACCTCATGCGGCTGGCCCAGCGGTATGGGGTCCGGTTTACGGGGGTGATGATCGAAAACTACGAGGACGACACGCAGGACCTGCCTGTCCGCCAAAAGGACACCCAGCAGTTCCGCTATTTCGGCGGACTGCTCCTGCGGCAGGGCGGCGAGGTCGGCTTCCATGGCTACAACCATCAGCCGCTCGTCCTGCCCGATACGGATTACGGCGACCTGTACAGCTACCATGCATGGCCGACCGAACAGGCCATCACCGCTGCGATGGAGGAGCTGGCGGCGTTCCAGAAAGTGGTCCTGCCCTATGTGGAAGGGACCGTCTATGTGCCGCCGTCCAACATCCTCTCGGCGGCGGGGCGGCGTCTGCTGGGGCGGACGGGTTCACAGGTGAAAACCATCGCCAGCACTTATTTTGGGGATGGGTCCGGTCTGCCCTATGTGCAGGAATTTGGGGTGGCTGCAGACGGCATCGTGGAAGAACCGCGCATCGTCTCGGGCAGCGTGGAGGGCGACGACTACATGAAGCTCTCGGCGGTGAGTGAGCTGAACCTGCATTTTGTCAGCTCTCACTTCATGCACCCGGACGATCTGCTGGACGTGGACCGTGGAGCCGCCGAGGGCTGGGAAGCCTATAAGGAAGGGCTGGAAGCCTATCTGCAATGGCTCGCCGAGACGGCCCCGCAGCTTCGGATGCAGACCGCCACCGAGTGTGCGGGCGCGATCCAGCGCTTTTCCAGCCTGTCGGTCTCCCTGAAGCGGGATGCCGAGGGCTGGAATCTGACGCTGGGCAATTTTAAGGACGAAGCGTGGCTGTTGTTCCGCGCCAACGGCGGCGTTCCGGGCCGGGTGACCGGCGGCGAGCTGACTCCGCTGACCGGGAATCTGTATCTTCTGCGGGCCGATGCTGCCACGGTGGAGATCGAACGAAAGGAGGGGTGAATCATGCGCATCTGTCTGGTGCTGGAAGGGTCGTATCCGTATGTCCACGGCGGAGTCTCGACGTGGATGCACGGGTATCTTCAGGCGATGCAGGAGCACACCTTCGTGCTCTGGGTCGTGGGCGCAAAGGCCGCAGACCGCGGGAAATTTGCGTATGAACTGCCTTCGAATGTCGTGGAAGTGCACGAAGTGTTTCTGGATGACGCCCTGCGGCTGCACGGCGAGCCGGAGCCGGTCCGTTTCACCGGAGAGGAACGGGCCGCCCTGCGGGAGCTGATGCGGCTGGGACATCCGGATTGGGACGTGCTGTTCCGGCTCTTCCACGACAAAAAGGCGCACCCGCTCTCGTTTTTGCAGAGCCGCGAATTTATGGAATGGTTCACTCAGCTCTGCCGCGAAGAAGCGCCCTACACGGCCTATGCGGATGCCTTTCACACTCTGCGCTCGATGCTGCTCCCGGTGCTGTATCTGATGACCGGCGACGTGCCCGAAGCGCAAGTTTACCACGCCATTTCCACAGGCTACGGCGGGCTTCTGGCGTGTATGGGCGGGGCGCTGCACCACCGCCCGGTCCTGCTGACGGAACACGGCATCTATACCCGGGAGCGGGAAGAAGAGATCATCCGCGCCGAATGGGTCGTGCCCGCATTCAAGGACCGCTGGGTGCGGTTCTTCTACCTGCTGTCGGAGCGCATCTATCAACAGGCGTTCCGGGTGACGAGCCTATTCACCGATGCCCGCCGCATCCAGATCGAATTGGGCTGTGCGGCCGAAAAATGCCGCGTCATCCCGAACGGCGTCCAATACGAGCGGTTCTGCGAGATCCCGCTCAAGCCCGAGGACGGCTGGGTGGACATCGGCGCGGTGGTGCGCTTGGCGCCCATCAAGGATGTCAAAACGCTGCTGTATGCGTTTTTCGAGCTGTCCGCGCGGCGGGAGCGGGTCCGGCTGCACATTCTGGGCGGCGTGGATGACGAGGACTATGCACGGGAGTGCCGCCAGCTGGCGGAACAGCTGCATCTCAAACATCTGCGGTTCCCCGGGCGGGTGGATGTGGCGGAGTATCTGAAGCGGCTGGATTTCACAGTCCTGACCAGCATTTCGGAGGGTCAGCCGCTCTCGGTGCTGGAATCGATGGCGGCCCGCCGCCCCTGCGTGACCACGGAAGTCGGCTGCTGCCGGGAGCTGCTGGAAGGCGCACCCGGCGACACACTGGGGCGGGCCGGATACTGCGTGCCGCCGATGTACCGGCAGGGCCTTGCCGACGCCATGGAGCGGATGTGCGCCAGCCGCGCCCGCCGGGAAGAGATGGGCCGGATCGGGCAGAAACGGGTGGAGCGGTTCTACCGCCACGAGCAGATGCTCCACAACTACCGGGCGCTGTACGACGAAACAGCCCGGGCCTGTCGGCTGGAAGAGATCACGGATCAGGAGAGGGAAAATGGCAGGGATCGGATTTGAACTGAAAAAGCTGTTCCGGCGCAGGGGCATCTTTGCGGCGCTGCGGGCCTATGGCTATGCGGGCGTCATCTGCACCGGCCCGATGCTCTTGGGCGTCGGGCTGCAGACGGGCATCCTTCTGCTCTGCAGCAGGGCCGGGGCGGCCCGCGCCGAGCAGGACCTTCTGGTCTGCATGGTGACCTACACGCTGCTGTCGTCCCTGCTCGTGACCAGCTTCTTTTCGATGCCGGTGACGCGGTTCGTGGCAGATATGCTCTACGAGGAACGGGAAACGGCCATCCTGCCCGCGTTCTGGGGGTCCAGCAGTCTAATGCTGGTCCTTGGGTGCGGGCTGTACGGGACGTTCCTGCTCGTCTCCGGCGCAACGCTGGCGCAGGGGCTGCTCTGCCTGTGGCTGTTCGCGGAGATGATCGTGAATTGGAACGCGATGGCCTGTCTGACGGCCATCAAGGACTATCGCGGGGTCCTGCTCTCGTTTGCGGCGGCGCTGGCGGCAGCGTTCGGCGCGGGAGCCGTGTTGGTGTTCTGGCTGGGTGCGCCGGTGCTGGAAGGCTTTCTGCTGGCCATCGCGGCGGGATACGGTGTGATGATGGTGCTGGACATCCGGCTCCTGCACGGGTATTTTCCCGAAAGTAAGGAAAGCCCGTGGGCCTTTCTGCGCTGGGTGGATGAGTTTCTTCCGCTGGCGCTGACCGGCTTTTGCACGGACCTTGGGTTGTTCGGGCATCTGCTGCTGGTCTGGATGGGCCCCATCGGCGTGCAGGTGAAGGGGCTGTTCTACGGTGCGCCGTATTACGACGTTCCGGCCCTGCTGGCGTTTCTGAGCATCCTCATCACGACGGTCAACTTTGTTGTTTCGGTGGAGGTGAATTTCTACCCGCGCTACCACACCTACTACAGCCTGTTCAACGACGGCGGCGTGGTGGGCGACCTTGCCGCCGCCGAAGAAGAGATGCTGTCGGTCCTCAACCGGGAGCTGTATTATACGGCCCTCAAGCAGCTGTTCACGACGGCAGCGGTCATCTCGCTGGAAGGCGTGGTGCTGGACGCCCTGCCCTTGGGCTTCAACGACCTGATGCACGGCTATTTCCGGACCCTCTGCGTGGGCTACGGCCTGTATGCGGTGGGGAACACGGTGCTGCTCATCCTGCTCTACTTCACCGATGACAAGGGAGCGGTGCTGGTGTCGGGCTTGTTTGCAGCGGCCGCGACCCTTTTGACGGCCCTTTCGCTCGCGTTCGACCCGGCCTATTATGGGTTCGGGTTCCTGCTGGGCGCGGCGGTGTTTCTGGGGGCTGCGCTGCTTCGGCTGGACGCTTTTACGGGCAGTCTGCCCTATCGGATTCTGGGCCGTCAGCCCATGGCGAAAACGGAAAAGACCGGCTGGTTCACCCGGCTGGAACATCGATTGGAACAGGAAACGCCGAAGCACACGCTTCGCAGAAAGGAGGGGGCATGATGCAGGAGCCGATTCTTTCACGCCGGACGGTCCTGCTGCTGGGGGCCGTATTGGCGGGCAGCTGTGCCGGATGCGCGCTGCTTCCGGTAGCAGAAACCGCAGACCCGCAAGCCGACAGCACCCCGGCAGAAGCCGTAGAAACGCAGCCCGCCGATGGGCTGCATCTGCGGGACAACGACGCGCTGTATACGGTCTACGACGACAGCGGCGTGGTCACGATGTACCTGACCGTCACCCGGGGGAACGAGGCCGAGGGGACCGACCACAGCTGGGCGGAGATCAACCACTATTCGGCCTATGATTACGATTACATGCAGGTGAAGCGCTATCAGGTGGATGCGCTTTTGCAGGTGGGGGATGAGAGCGGTCCTGCGGTGAGCGAGGTGGGCTTCGGCGAGACGACGCCCAATGCCACCGTACAAATTCGCGGCCAGACCTCTAGCCGCAATGCGCAGAAAAACTATAAGATCAAGCTGAAAAAGAACAAGGGGAGCTGGCGGGGCCAGCGCACGGTGGTGCTGAACAAGCATCAGGGCGACGGTCTGCGGTTCCGGAACAAGCTGGCGTATGACCTCATCCGGGACATCCCGCAGATGATAGGGCTTCGGACCCAGTTCGTGCACCTCTATGTGAAGGACCTGACCGAGCACGCCGTCGGCCCCTTTGTGGACTACGGCTTGTATACCCAAGTGGAGCAGCTGAACAAGACCGCTCTGAAAGCGCATGGCTTGGACGCAAACGGGCATCTGTACAAGGTGAATTTCTTCGAGTTCTACCGCTATGAGGATGTCATCAAAAAGCAGACCGACCCGGGTTATGACCAGACCGCGTTTGAGCGCTATCTGGAGATCAAGGGGGACAGCGACCACACCAAGCTCATCCGGATGCTGGACGCTCTGAACGGCGAGATGGATTCGATGGACGAGCTGTTCGAGACATGGTTCGACTGCGAGAACATCGCCTACTGGATGGCGTTCCAGCTGCTGACCGGCAACACCGACACCCAGAGCCGGAACATGTATCTTTACAGCCCGCTGAATGTGGACCGGTGGTACATTCTGGACTGGGACAACGACGCCATGCTGACCCGCACCGAGCGCGAACTCAACCACCGCTCCGACGGCCTGAGCTGGGAGCAGGGCGTGAGCAATTACTGGGGCAATGTGCTGTTCCGCCGCTGTCTGCAGAGCGAGCAGTTCCGCCAAGCGCTGGATGCGGCCATCGAGGACCTGTTTGCCGTGATGAGCGCGGAAAAGATCGACGCGCTGGTGGAGCACTACCGCAGCATCGTGGAGCCGTTCCTCTGGCGGCAGCCGGATGTGACCTATCTGCCGGTGACGCGGGCGCAGTACGACACCATTGCAAGAAGTCTGCATTCGGAGATCGTCGAGAACCGGCGGCTGTATCGGGAGAGCCTGAAAAAGCCGATGCCGTTCTACATCGGTCTCCCGGAAGTGGAGGACGGACAGCTGCATCTCTCGTGGGAGACATCCTTCGATTTCTGCGCGGAAGAGATCCACTACACCGCTGAGCTGGACAAAGACTACACGTTCGAAAGCGTGTTCTGGAAAGAGGAAGATCTGGTCCTGCCCGAAGCGAACGTCTATCTGCTCCCGGCGGGGCATTATTTCCTGCGGGTCCGGGCTACGAATCAGTCCGGCTATTCGCAGGAAGCCTTTGACTACTACGTCACAGAACAGGGCAAGCACTACGGCATGAAGAGCTTTTTTGTGGGTGCGGATGGCAGTATCACGGAGGATACCTATGAGGAGTGAAACGGCATCGGCGGCGGTGCGGCTGCTCGGGACGCCGCCCGCCGGAAAGACCGGGAACGGATACCGCCATGAGCTGAAGTACCGCATCTCAACGGCGGAAAAGGCCGCGCTGGAAGTGCGTCTGCGGCCCCTCATCCGGCTAGACCTGCACGCGAAAAACGGCGGATACTTCATCCGGAGTTTGTACTTTGACGATTACTGGAACTCAGCCTATGAGGAAAAGGAAGCGGGCGTGCTGCTGCGCAAGAAATACCGAATCCGTGTATACGATTGCAGCGACCGGGTCATCAAGCTGGAACGGAAAAAGAAATTCGGCAGCTGGATCCTGAAAGAAGAAGCGGACCTGACCCGCGAGGAGCTGGACCGCATTCTGGCGGGGGACTACGGCTTTCTGCTGGCGTCGCCGCAGAACCTCTGCCGCGAGTTCTACTATGAGTGCGTTTCCTGCGTTCTGCGGCCCCGGGTCATCGTAGATTACGAGCGGGAGCCGTGGGTCATGGACGAAGGGACTGTGCGCATCACCTTTGACCAGAACGTGCGGGCCGCTGTGGGCGGATGGGACCTGTTCGACCCAGACCTTCCGACCCTGCCGGTGCTCGACCCGGGCACACTGGTCATGGAGGTCAAGTTCACGGAATTTCTGCCCCAGCTCGTCCGGGACCTGCTCCCGCCCAAGGCGCAGGAATTGACGGCCGTTTCCAAATATCTGCTCTGCTGCGACCGGACGGCGTACCAGAACGGCTTTGGCTATGCGCAGGAGGGCGGGACGCTGTGAGGAAAGGAACGATTCGATGAGTACAAAAGATTTTATCAAAAAGTCGGTGCTGGAAAATTTCAGCTCGTACAACCCGCCCCAGATGGCGGCGGCGCTGGCGATGGCCCTGCTGATGGGCATTCTCATTTATCTCATTTATCGGCGGTATTATGCGGGGGTCATCTACTCCCGCAGCTTTGCGGTGACGCTGGTGGGAATGGCCATCCTGACCTGCATGGTCACACTGGCCATCAGCACCAATGTGGTCATCTCGCTGGGCATGGTGGGCGCGCTGTCCATCGTGCGGTTCCGCACCGCCATCAAGGACCCCATGGACCTGCTGTATCTGTTCTGGTCCATCACGGCGGGCATCACCACCGGGGCGGGGATGTACCTGCTGGCGCTGGCGGCTTCGGCGGTGATGCTGCTGATGATCGTCCTGTTCTACCACCGGCAGGAAAAGGGCCGCATCTATGTGGCGGTCATCCACTATCAGGGCCAGAAGGCCGGGGACGAGATCGTCCGGGCCTTTGGGCGGAACCACTTTGTGGTCAAGTCCAAGACCCTGCGGGGCGCACAGGTCGAGATGGCTGCCGAGGTGTTCTGCCGCGACGCCGAGATGGCCTTCGCCGAACAGCTGCGGTCCATCGACGGTGTGGAGGATGCAACGCTCATCCAGTATAACGGTGAGTATCATGGCTAAAGGCCGCGCCGCGCTGCTGGCGGGCTGTCTGCTGCTGGCGGGGTGCGTGGCCGTTTCGGGAGGGCGGAGCATGACCTATCGTGCGGACGACACGGCGTTCCAAAACCCGCTCATCGGGTATGCGCCCGGGGTGCGGGACGCCCACACCGAGGGCACGACCCTGCGGTATCTGGGACTTTCATGGAGGGAGGTGGAGCCGGAAGAAGGACAATTTGCATGGGAGCCCCTCGAGCAGACCTACGGCCTGTCAGAATTGCGCCGTCAGGGCGTGCATCTGGTCTTGCGGTTCTTCTGCGATGAGCCGGGACGGGAAGCACACTTAGACATCCCGGATTGGCTCTATGCAAAAACGGGGGACGGCAGCTGGTACGAAAATGACTATGGCAGCGGCTATTCGCCCAATTATGCGAACGCGGAGTTTCTTGCGGCGCATGAGACAGTGCTTCGGGCGCTGGGGGAGTTTCTGGGCGGGGATGGCTTTGTCAGCTATGTCGAGCTGGGCAGTCTCGGCCACTGGGGCGAATGGCACATCCGGGCGGGGCTGGTCCAGATGCCGGAAGAAGCTGTCCGGGACCAGTACGCAGCGGTGTATCAGGCAGCGTTTCCCAACGCAGAGCTGCTGATGCGCCGGTCGTTCCGATTTGCGGCGGAACACGGCCTTGGCCTGTACAACGACATGACCGGCCATCCCAAGGACACCGAAGAATGGCTGGGCTGGATCGCGAACGGCGGCTGGTACGGCGGCGAGCCGGACGGGCTGCTTCCGATGCCGGAGGGCTGGAAAACGGCCCCCATCGGCGGAGAGCTTACGAGCAGCATCCCGCTGGACCAGTTGCTGACTACCGACCTTGACCAGACCGTAGAACTGATAAAAAAGTCGCATATGAGTTTTCTGGGACCCAAAATTGCGGACCCGGCGTTCCGGAACGGATACGAAACGGTGCAAAAAGCCCTCGGCTACCGGCTGCGGGTGGAGCGGGCCAGTCTGAAGCGCACCGGCGCGGGCGTGGTGCTGACGTTGACCTTCTGCAACGACGGAACGGCCCCGTTTTACTGGGACTGGCCGGTGCAGATCTATCTGGAAGAGGGCGGTGTGACGCTGGAGACCATTCCGCTGGACCTCGACTTAAAGACTCTTCTTCCCGGAGAGAGCCGGACCGTGAACGCCGCGCTTCCCGGCGTGGACCGACCGTTTTGCTGGGGCAGCGAACGGCGGATCACACTGGGGATCGTGGACCCGATGACGGGCGCGGATTCGGTCCGCTTTGCGATGAAGGCCGACCGCGAAAACGGCCGGACCGTGCTGTTCGAACAAGTGGGATGACAAACAAAAAAGCCTGAAGCTTCTGGGAGGAGAGCTTCAGGCTTTTCTGCGCTGCACGGCAGCGGGTCAGGGATAGGAAACGGAGGATCTTTTCGTTACAGGATGCGGACCCGGATGACCGCAGGGATCGCGGCCAGCTTGTCGGCCAGCGCATTGTTGACCGCACCGGTGGCGTCCAGCATGGTATAGGCCATGTTCTTCTTGCTCTTGTTGACCATGTTTTCGATGTTCAGTCCGGCTTCCGTGGTCAGGGCGGTGATCTGGCTGATCATGCCCGGTTCGTTCTTGTGGATGATGCAGATGCGCTTGCCGCCGGCACGGGGCTGGACGACCTCGGGCAGGTTCACCGAGTGGGTGATGTTGCCGTTCTTGAGGTAGTCGCTGATCTCCTGCGCGGCCATGACGGCGCAGTTGTCCTCGGCTTCCGGCGTGGAAGCGCCCAGATGCGGGGTGCAGGTGATGCCGGGTTTGCCCAGAATGGCTTCGTTGGGGAAGTCGGTCATGTAGGCGGAAACTTTGCCCGTCTCCATTGCGTCCAGCAGGGCGGGGGTGTTCACCAGCTCGCCGCGGGCGTAGTTCAGGATCTTCACGCCGTCCTTGCACAGGGACAGCGTCTGTGCGTTGATGGTGTCCTTGGTGGTGGGCAGATAGGGCACATGGATGGTGATGTAGTCGCAGAGCGGCAGCATGTCGTTCAGGTTGACACAGTGGTGGACTTGGCTGCTCAGATTCCATGCGGCGTCGATGGAGATATAGGGGTCGTAGCCGTAGACCTCCATGCCCAGCTCGATGGCGCAGTTGGCCACGCGGGAGCCGATGGCGCCCAGACCGATGACGCCCAGCGTCTTGCCTTTGATCTCGTTGCCGACGAACTGCTTTTTGCCCTTCTCAACGCTCTTGGCCATGGCGGGGTCGCCCGCAAGGCCCTGCGTCCACTGGGCGGCGGCGGGCACGTTGCGGCTGCCCGCGATGAGCATTCCGATGACCAGCTCGGCCACGGCGTTGGCATTTGCACCCGGCGTGTTGAACACGACGATGCCCTGCTCGCTGCAGCGGTCCAGCGGGATATTGTTGACGCCAGCACCCGCACGGGCGATAGCCAGCAAATTGTCGTTGAAGGTGGTGTTCAGCAGATCGGCGCTGCGGACCAGAATGCCGTCCGGCGCGTCGGCATCCACCGAGACGTCAAACAGATTCTTGGGCAGCTTGGCCAGCCCCACCGGGCTGATGGCGTTGAGTGTTTTTATCGTAAACATAAAAGAGATTCCCTTCTGTCATGCAAACATTGGATGAAAAACGAGGCCCGGTTGTTTCTGATTCTCGCAGAAGCAAGACCGGTCTGCCAATGGCTCCCCTATTCAGGGGAGCTGTCGAGCGGCAGCGAGACTGAGAGGTTTACGCATTGTTCTTGCGGAACTTCTCCATGAAATCGACCAGCTTATCGATGCCTTCGGCGGGCATCGCGTTGTAGATGGAAGCGCGCATGCCGCCCACCAGACGGTGGCCCTTCAGGTTGACGAAACCGGCCTCGGCAGCCTCGGCGCAGAACTTTTTGTCCATGTCGGCGTTGGGGCTGGTGAAGGTGACATTCATCGTGCTGCGATAGCGGTGCTCGACGGGGTTGTTGAAGAAGTCCTGACCATCCAGATAATCATACAGGACCTTGGCCTTGGCTTCATTGATCTTCTGCATGTTCTCCAAGCCGCCGATGTCGTTTTCCAGATACTTCAGCACCAGACCGGTCATGTAGATGCACCAGCAGGGGGGCGTGTTGTACATGCTGT
>ERZ1026776.265-NODE-265-length-38782-cov-20.056162_pt1 | contig 38782 bp, 19 predicted proteins | sample MGYA00380125_ERZ1026776 | MGnify/ENA primary metagenome ERZ1026776 (study PRJEB33269, sample SAMEA4719761) | human gut metagenome | biome: human-associated habitat; feature: organic feature; material: feces | place: Cameroon | collected 2013-10 ...
TCTCAAACACCAGTGGAGCAATCCATCCCGGTTCGATCCCGGGTCTGGGTACTAAAAAGGTTGATAATCGAAAGATTACCAACCTTTTTTCATTTTCTTTTTATCGGTTTCACTCCTTCACATCATGCTTACAGGTTCTGGCTGCAAACATGATGTCAAGAAATGAGGATTCACTATCTCACCACTACCTTAATGCCTTCTACGATGTAGATACCAGGACGAAGGGCAACAGTCTGTTCCTGACCTGCCGTCAGGCAAACTTCTGCTGTTTTCTGTCCTCCAACATGGTAGATGCCCACTCGCTTGTCGGCATCAGTCTTGATGACCACAGCTCCCTTCTCGCCTCGTACATAAGTTCCGGCATCTGTCTTCACTGAAGAGATGGAAGATGGTACGCCTGTGACATAGGCTATAAGAGCATTGCCCTTGAGTTTCCGAGAACTACCCGTAGGTGTATAAATCCTATAATCTGGGATTGTATATGGAGTGTCTATCCATTTTCTTGTAGCAAAATCGTAGAAATTAAAATATACAAGAATAGAATGACTGCCCACCTCATCTGGAGTGACAGTATATTCCACATAGGTAATCGCTCCATTACCTGCAGCTCTTACCCTATTAGGCTCTACCCAACATCCCATGGCATTCGCATTATATGGCACGAAGCAATAATCCAGATAACCAGGTCCGCCAGTATTCCTTACGCCAAACCTTACGATAAACTTATCGTCATCAACCAATGGCAACTTATAATCGACCTCGTAATATTTTCCAACACCAAACTGACCTGGAGTAGCATTACACTCTGAAGAAACAACGGTAAAATTAGGAGCTGCTGCCGTCGTCAACGTGAAACGCTGACCGTTCACGATGGCTTCGTCCTTGTTGGCTTCATCCGTTATCCACAGATACTGTTGAGACGAAGATGTTTCCGGCAACTCTATCTGTCGTGTCACCGAACCGCAAGCTGGTATGGTAATATACAGGTCAAAATCTGGCGAACTGGGCTTAGTGTTGTCCTTCGTGTTGGTGTAAATGTTCACCAAACCATTGAACTCCATATCCATACTGTTGGTAAATGTTACCGTCAGCGGATTGGTCATACCAGTGTAAAGACCATCTTCGGCTGTTACCGTTGCTGCCAGAGGAGTAGTAACAGGAGACAGCGTTGTGGCATCAACATTGATGATGAAAGGTTGGTTGTTAGAGAATGAACAAATATGCCAATTCTTCGTATCTGAACTATAGATAGGATAAATCACATTGATACCCATAGGGAAAGGATAGTTGATGGTAAGTTTTGGATTATGACCATAAGTACCATAAGTACCTCCATCAGGCTTAACTGCAGGCAATTTCCACAGACCATTATAGTCAGACACACGGGCTATGGTTCCGTTTGCCATCTTTATGCCATAGGCAAAATAACCGGAAAAAGCAGAAGTACTCTGGTTAGAAAAGCAGGTTGTGGCTTCTGCCTGGAAATTCTCTGAGACATGTGCACGGGTTGTCTTAGTCCAGGTAATACCACAATTGCCACTATAGTTGAGCGACATGATCTGCGGATATGAAGCAAGAGGCTCATCCACCTTGCCATTATCGGGAGCTATACCGATAATCATAGAGCAGTCTCGATTGTAGCCATCCACAGCAGAGCCTGAGCCTGCACCACCCTTCGTGGGTTGAAGTATCGTCAGGTCGAAGTAACCATCCTGATAGCCTCCCCATCCCCAGTTGATGTGATAAAGACCTTTTCCATCACTTCCATCGCATACAAACTCATGACCACCATCCGAAGCCTGACCGCTATAAAGAATGGGGCGCTTTGCCTTCAGCTCATTATCGATCAGCGTCATCCATTGCTGCAAGGTAAAGACTGTACGGGTAAGGTCTTGCATCAAGTCGGCGTCATAGCCGAAATAAGTCGCCAAGATGATTGGTGTGACGTTTGCTCCCGACGAAGGACCATAGTCCATCTTTACCGCAGCTCCACAATGGTACATCAATTTGGCAACAGCATCAGCTTGCGCAGAGTTGTAATCCGACTTTGAATAATCAGGCAACATATTGTCCCAGTCGTAGGTCGCACCAGAAGATATTTCTGGTATTTGAATTCCATAACTTTTAGCAGTATAAGCCTTAATAGTAGCTTTCAACTCCTTAGGATACTGATAATACATCATCACCTGCGCCATGGCAGTAGCCACACAGCCTGTCACCGAGCGGTTGGTGCCTTTATACAACGGACACATATTATTATAAGGTGCCATCTGGTTCCACTTGATACCACCCAAGAGAGGAGCTACAGCAGCAGAGCTGGCACGCTCGGCACGCCACTGGCGAGCCTCAGCCAATCCTCCTGACACCTGTGCATCACCCTTGAGCAAAGCCTCTACCGTTTCCTGATAAGCCTTCATAAAGCCCACATAGTTGGCTGGCAAATGGTCGGGGTCGTAAGTGCCCTGAGCAGAGTAGCCCACCACTTCCGGCATTCTGTCGTCACCCGACACAATGGTAAATCCCTTGTCCTCGCCATTGGCAAAGACATAATAGCATGTGGCAGAAGGAGAAACAGCAGAAGAAACCGACATGCGGGGAGCCGCCTTTGCTGAAGCCGCCACCTCGGCATCCATCTCTATGCCAAGCATGGCTGCCTGACGTTGAGCTATCGCCTTAGCCTGCTGATAGCTACGCGGACCGGCTATTGCCGAAACCGACAACAACAGCATCAATGACAATAAAAGTAATAAGTCCTTCTTCATAAAAATTCAATGATTTAGTTAGTGAATAGTTTTAAATTTCATCTTTTATTTGTGCCACAAATATAGCTTATTTTTCACAAACAAACAAGTATTAGAGCCTTAAAAAATGTTCAAGACAAGAAAATCATACCATTTGCTCCTTTTTTTACGTTTTGACACCTTTCTCAAAGCTGCTGTACCGTAGCTTCTTGACTCAACTTTCGCAAATGGGAATGTTTAGAGAAGTTACGGGGAAGTTAAACTGAACGGAGTGACAGCTCCTTTAACTCCCCTCATGCAAAACATGAAATACATATAAAAAAATGAGTATAGATTTGGAAATATGAGATTTTATCCGTATTTTTGCAGCAATTAGACAAAACTATTTAATAACTCTATTAAAAACCCCATTTATTCATGAAGAAACTTTTTAGCTTGGTTTGCACCTGTTTGCTGGCAATGAGCATGCAGGCAGCAGAAACCGACAAGTATGACGCGCTCTATGAGAACCTTCCTTTCCAGATGGAGAAGGTGACACGTCCTCAGTTCCCTGCCAATGAGGTAAACCTGAAGGATTTCGGAGCCGTAGGTGATGGTTCTACCCTTTGCACCGAAGCTTTCAGCAAGGCTATCGAAGCCCTGAGCCAGAAAGGCGGAGGAAAGCTCATCGTGCCACAGGGCGTATGGTTTACAGGCCCCATCACATTGAAGAGCAACATCAACCTGCACATCGAGAAGGGCGGCATTATCCTTTTCTCACCCGATGATGCCCTCTATCCTTTCGTCAAGACTTCTTTCGAGGGTCTCGACACACGCCGTTGCCAGTCGCCTATCTCGGGCAACGGACTCACCAACGTGGCTATTACTGGTCAGGGAGCCATCGACGGTAATGGCGAGTACTGGCGTCCTCTGAAAAAGCAGAAAGTAACCGACGCTCAGTGGAAAGCCATCACTTCGCGCGGCGGTGCCTACAAGCGCAAGGACTATTGGTTCCCGTCAGAAGGCGCTCTCAAGGCTGACAACAGCGCCAATATGAACGTGCCTGCAGAACCTACATCAGAAGAGGGATGGAACGAAATCAAGCGATTCCTCCGCCCTGTCATGGTAAGCTTGGTAAACTGCAAGAATGTTTGGCTCAATGGCGTTATCTTCCAGAACTCTCCAGCCTGGAACATCCATCCATTGATGTGCGAGAACGTGCTCATCGAAGATGTACTGGTACGCAACCCTGCGTATGCACAGAATGGTGACGGTCTTGACCTGGAGTCATGCAAGAACGCACTCATCGTCAATTCTACTTTCGATGTAGGCGACGATGGTATCTGCATCAAGAGCGGTAAAGATGCCGACGGAAGAAAGCGTGGCATTCCTTGCGAGAACGTCATCGTAGACGGATGTACAGTCTTCAAGGGTCATGGCGGATTCGTAGTAGGTAGTGAGATGAGCGGTGGTGTGAAGAACGTGATGGTTACCAACTGCCAGTTTCTCGGTACCGATGTAGGTCTGCGATTCAAGAGCACACGTGGTCGTGGCGGCGTAGTAGAGAACATCTTCATCAAGAATATGTCTATGTTCGACATTCAGACCGACGTAATCACCTTCGACCTGTACTATGGAGGCAAGTCGGCTGTTGAGGTTCTCAACGATGGCGACGAGGCTAAGCAGCAGAAGGTGGAGAAGTTCAAGGTTGACGAGACTACTCCTTGCTTCCGCAACATCGACATCGACCATGTCATCTGCCGTACAGCCCGCCGTGCTGCTTACTTCAACGGTTTGCCCGAGATGCCTGTTCAGAACATCAGCATCAAGGACTTGGAGGTGAACAATGCCGAACAGGGCATCGTGATCAACCGTACTGAGAACGTGAAGCTCGAGAATATCAAGGTAACCGCAAAGACTCATACCTTCGATGCCAAGAACTCGAAGAACGTGAGTGTAAACAGCAAAACCTACAAGAAGATCGACGAAAAGGGCGTTACCCTCGATTTCTAAAGACTGCGAAGACTTGCCATATAGGACAAAAAGCCTATATGGAAAGACTTAATAACTCCCAAAAACATTTTGCGGTAAAAGCACAGCAAACATTCTGATATTTTGCTGCGTTTTTACCGCAAATTTCGTATATCACTATTGAAAAAAAATCGTCAAACTACTACAAATTCTCCGTTCAAAGGCTTTGAACGGAGATTTATCAATAGACAAAAAACTTTTTTATCAGTAGACAAAAACATTTTAAGTCTATTGGCAACATCTTTTTAAGTTCTCTAAGAAGAAATCTATCCTTCCTTCAAACTCTTTCTCACCAGCTTGCCCACGAAATTCCAGGCAGGCATCTTCTTGAGTGTACTGCGTACTGGCTGGATATCCCAAAGCAGAAACACGAGCAACACAGCTATGCCAATGAGACAAGTAATGCCGTACAGCTGGCGTATGCTGATCATCAACAGGTTGGAGGCATCGTAAGGTAAGCCACGAGCCATATTGTCTGCCATCTGATGCCGAATACCGAAACTGTACAGGCCCGAGCACATGGCCGACACAGGACCATTGCGTATGATGCCTGCCATGGTAAGTCCCATAAAGAAATGCTGGAAGGGCATCAGCTCCTCAAGATAAATGGTGAGCATACAGAAGAAGATGGCATTACCAAACGAACGCAGGAAAGTAGGCAGATAAAGTGCCTGCAGGGGCAATCCCGGGTCGATGAGGAAATACATCATGACAGGATAGCACACCATAGCCATAACTCCCAAAGTGAGAAGACGTGTATACTTCTGTCGAAGCACCTTGCACCAGAACAGACAGAAAAGGCAGCCTGCGATGGCTCCCATCCACTCCACCAAGTTGAGCACATTGGTGGTGAATGAACCAAAGTGCAAGACGCCACCCGTAAAAGCCGTCTGCAGAACCTTGGGAGTACTGCCCATCCACTCGACAAAGGCAAAGAGGACAAGCAGAGGCACAAGCCGCTTGTACTTCCATGCCCCAGGAGCAATATAGGGATGACGGATGTGGCGCATGCGCTGAATACAGAAGTAGCCCGTCACGACAAACAGCAACACGTCCATGCGCAGGATATCGCTGTCAAACCAGTTGTAGTGTTCTCCATAATTGAAAAAGAAGATAAACTCCAACATCCATGCCGACCACAACAGACAACCCAAGTAATCGATGCTGATGAAGGGCAGAGGCTTCATGAAACGAAAGTCGTGTGTAGTGACATACACCACAAGTGCCACACATAGCAAGGCACCGGTCATCGTCCAGTTGATGATGCGCCAGTCCTGATAAATATAGATAAGATGCTCAGTTATCCACGGTGAAAGCGACATATTTCCCAAAACCAAGCAGTAGAGCAAGGGGAAGAAAATGGTAAAGTCGCGTTTCGAGGTCATCCACAACTGAATGGTAGACATACATTCAAAACAACCACACAGTTTGAAGAATCCTGCAATATAAGCCAAGACACACATCACCGGCACCGAGTCGGTAAACATGATGAGGAAGTTGCATGCCGCTATTATCAAGGCCGCATTCAGCAGAAGCCTGCGGTTGGTAAAGCGGAACTTCAACCTAAAGAGGAAAGGAAAGGGCATAGCCACGCCCACCACATTGAACATGACAATCATGAGCACATCCTCACGCATCAGGCTGTACTCTCCCATCACCTGCAACATGGCTCCGCCATAAATGCCTCCCGACATGAGGAAGACAAAGGCAAAGAGCAAATATATCCATGGCTGCAGCCTGCGAGGCACGTAGCCATTGAAAGAAGGAACCCTGAAAGGTCCCTGAAGCATTGGAGGTCCTGGCATTATAATGATTTCTTCACTTTAGTTTCTACATTTAATCCCGCACGGAGCAAAGCCACCTGCTTGGGGTCGTTATCCTTGTCGAGAGCGATACGTACGGGCACACGCTGCTCCACCTTTACAAAGTTGCCCGTAGCATTATCGACAGGAATCATAGAATAAGCCGAACCTGCCGCTGCCGACAAAGCCTCCACCTTGCCATGAAAGACGACTCCCGGTATGGCATCGGCGGTGAATTCGACGGTTTTGCCTACTTCTATACCGTCCATCTGCGTCTCACGATAGTTGGCTACCACCCATACGTCATCATCATCTACGATACGAGCCAACATCTGTCCGGGCTGTACCAACTGCCCTACATGAATGTCTTTTCTGCCCATCACACCATCACAGGTAGCCACAATGACAGTATAGGAAAGATTGAGACGGGCAAGATTGAGCTGGGCTTCAGCCACGCTCTCACCAGCACGCGAGCTACCCAACTGATGGGTCTGCACATTACGTACCGAGGCTGCACTCTGCCGACGGCTGTTGGCCTGTTCATAGCGTGCCTTGGCTCCCAAGTATCGGGCATAGGCATTGTCGTACTGCTGACGCGTAACAGCATCTTTCTTCATCAAAGCCGCAAAGCGGTCGAAGTCTTTTTTGGCATTCAGCATATCCACACGTGCCTCCTCGATGCCGGCCGATGCTGTCTGCACATTGCTGACAGTAGTACCCATACTTGCCGAAACCACCGATGAGCCCGACTTTGAGCCGCGAAGGCCAGCCTCAGCCTGTGCCACCTGCAAACGAAATTCTGCATCCTCGATGATGACAAGCGTATCTCCCTTGTGCACATGCTGGAAATCGGTAAAACGGATTTCCTTGATAAATCCCGGTACACGGGTATTGATGGGGGTTATATGACGACACACCTGGGCATCATCGGTATACTCCACATCGACTCCATGCACAAAATGACTGAAACACCAGGCTACAGCTCCTACCAGGAAGAGCACAACCACTACATTGTATATTCTCTTGATTATTTTCTTGTTCATTACTATTAAAAGTATTAAGTGTTGTACGAAAAGTTAGATTTTACCTGCAACATATTGCAGACGATAGTAGGCATACACGATATTGATACGGGCATCCACCTCCAGCAACTCGGCATTGAGTTTAAGATTGGAAGCATCCACCATATCGGTAACAAGCGCCAACTGGCTGAGATAACGTGCATTCATCACATCGTAGTTTTGCGAAGCCAGCTCCACGCTCTTCTGTTGGGTTGCCAACTCTACATAGGTTTGCTGATACTGCACATAGGCAGCCTGCACCCTGTTGTTGAGCTGTTCCGCCTGCACGTCACGAGTCTGCTGCATCTGGCGAGTCTCCACAGCAGCCTGCTTCACACGCTTGTTGCTCTTGAACAACGAACTAAGGCTATACTTCACACCTACGCCCACATACCATACATTGAGATTCTTGTCGATGGGAGGAAGCTCAAAGGTGATAGGCCCGTCAAAATGATTGGCTGCCACAAAAGCCACCTTGGGCAAGAGCTCGCTCTTGGCAAGTTTCTCCTTGGCCTTGGCTGTCTGTATATTCAGCACGCTCTGCTCCAAAACAGGCGAATTCATCGCACTTTCTGTCTGCCAAAAACCTTCTCCATCCTGGGCATAGGTCTTGTCAGCTATGGTTGCATCGGGAATAATAGTCTGCGATACTGGCAAACCCAAGGTGTTGCAAAGCTGATGGTTCAGGATATTGCGATTGTTACGAAGTGACGTAAGACCCAGCCTGAGCGACTGCATCTGCAACTCATAGCGGGTAATGTCGTTCTTCAGCGCCATTCCCTCCTTCTGTTTAGCCTTGATATCGGCAATGAGCTGTTCGGTGAGTTCGATATTTTTCTCGTATACCTTGATACGGTTGTCTATCTTGCAAAGGTCTAAATACTGCCCCAACGCCATGAAACGCTCTTGCTGCCGGGTAAGTTTTACGCCCACTTCCGCCTGCTGCTTGCCCAATTCGGCAAGACGAATGCCAGCATCGATGGCTCCACCGGCATAAACCACCTGCTGGGCATCAACGGCAAAGCTGTTGCCATAATGCGGCGAATGAAGTCCATGAACATCGGAGAAATCGCGGTCGGTCATCAATACGTTACCCAAATAACTGAACGACAGTGAGGCATCAATATCAGGAAGGCGCTTGCTCCGGGCTGCCTCCACACCCAAGCCGGCTGCAGCTACGCCCGTCTTCTGGGCACGCAGACTCTTGCTGTTATCCTCTACCTTTTCGAAAAGCTGACCTACAGTCATGGGAACACTTTGATTGATACTTCCCGAACTGTCTGTCTGGGCATGCGCCCACAAACAGCCTCCCAGCAAAAGGAGGCCTACAAACATGAATTGTTTTGTCATCAGAATTTTACCTTTTATAAATCTGGGTGCAAAGGTACGGAGTTTTCAGCTAACGACAGTTTTAAATATCACCCCACAGATGGACTTTTAGGGAACAATTCTTCTCTTATCTCTCATAAAATACGTATCTTTGCAAACAAAAAGAGAACAAAACCAATGATTAATGAATTAGACAGCCGACAGGAAGCCAGGCTTTTCGTTACCACACTTGACGAATGGACCTTTGAACCACAGGTAATCACCTATGGCAGCATAATGATTTGCCGAAAAGGAAAGGCAAGACTGAAAGTAAACTTCAAGGAATGGGAAATGCACGAAGGAGCTGTGATAACGATTTTCCCAAATGATGTGGTGTTGCTGACCAAGGATAACGGGAACGACTTCGAGGTGGAAATGCTGAAATACAACGCCTCCTTGCTGCGTGAGGCAAGTCTGCAGTTGGAGCAAACTGTCTATTCTGCCTTGCGAGAGGACCGCTGCAGACAGGACTCTCCTGTCGTCACCAATATCATCAACCACATGTTTGCCCTGCTCAGGGTGTACTTCGACCAAGCAGCATGCACCTGTCTTACGCAGTTGGTGCTATGTCAGCTAAAAGCTTTCTTCATAGGATTCAACGAATACCTGCTGCGAAATCCACAATATCGCCCCGATGAAATCAAGTCTTATCGTGTAAGAGAACTCTTCAACCACTTCATGCACCTGATGGAAAGAGACTACAAGGCATCAAGGGATGTCAACTATTATGCCGACCTGATGAACATTACGCCCAAATATCTCACCAACATCGTGCGACAGGTGACAGGACACACCCCAAAGACCATCATCGACCAGTATGTCATACTGCAAATCAAGATGCAGTTGCATCGCAGTCAGCAAAGCATCAAGGAAATAGCATGGGAATATCATTTCTCTGACTCAAGTTTCTTCTGCCGCTACTTTAAAAAACATACAGGAAAGACACCACAACAGATAAGAGAGCAGACAGCCGACAAAACCAACCAGCAGGAAGACAGAACAGACTTCTAATATAAAAGCCTGTCTGCAGGAAAAAGCCGACAGCAACCAGTCGTCAGCCTGCTACACTAAAGACTGCGACGGTACATCTTCCTGATTTCTTCGTTTATAAAATCTTGGAAACCGGGACTGTCGATAATCTCGATATGACTGTAAAGTCCCAAGACAAAACGGGCAATACCCAAGTAGCTTGCCACATCCATAGACAACAGCCAGTACTTGGGAGCATTTTCTTCATTATTATCGGTTTCATCGGGCAATTCTACGATGAATTCGGCAGATTTGGGATATTCCTCTATCATCAGACTATATGCCAGACGGTCGAGTTTCAACCTGACAGGCAACCGCTCATCACCACTAAACATAAAGAGATCGGTAAACATCTGGCGATGCTTGGCCTCGTTGCCCCACTCCAGATCGAGCAGAATGACATTGCCCATACGCGACACCTTGAACGTCTTGTTCATCTTGGAACTAAGTTCATAACAGCGCACATCATTATTGTTGTTCATCATAAGGAAAGGTTCCACCACCCGGTCGGTACAACTCTTGCTGTGAGGCGAGGAATAACCTTCTATCTTGACAAGCCGATGACGCTTGATGGCATCGTAGAGCACGCCGACATGATGGGCAGCCTGCTCGCGCAACTGAGGATTGGCAAGGATGTTGAGGTCATAGAAACGGTCCAACTTGCGGCGCAGTCGCTCCACGATGGCATTATTGTCTTCCACCTTATTTAATATAGAGAGCATGGTGAGGGCTTCCTCCTCGGTGAAGTTGATGGTTTCGAAGAGATGCTTGAAGAATGGCGACTCCCTGTCAAGACTGTATATCCTGCCATTCTTCTCCACCTTGAAGCCCCAATCGCGGAAACTCTCCAAATAATAATACAGCATACGCCGCGAAATGCCTGCACGCTCGCAAAGAGTGTCCACATCATAACGATGGTTCTCGGTAAGGAGAAGCATCAGGTTCATTTCTTTTTCCAGTTTGTCGTGTCGCATAAAGCCTGAATGTGATAAGTTGATGAGTCAGCAAGAGGCTGAAGGCTGCTTTTTATGTTAATAGAGCTTAACAGCCACTCACTTTTAACATAAGAACTCAGAAAGTGAACATATATTGCACAAAAGCCTCCTAATTTTGCCCTCAGAAACAAAGAAAGACCAGTAAAAGGGCTTTCATACAGTAAGGAAACTATAAAACTATAAAGAATTATGGAAAAGAATATCACATTGGGCACTTCAGCCGACATCAACTTCGTAGTAAACAGCATCAGCAACGGCAGCAAGAGCGTTGTGGACGGCAGTAAGAACCTGATAAGCAGTATCAAGAGTTTGCTGCAAAGCGGCAAGCAACCCATAGAATGGCTGCAAAGCTACTATTCCATCATCATGGAAAAGAAAGTGAGCATGAAGCAGACCCTCCTCCTCATCGCCACCCAATTTACATTCGTACTGGGCATTCTGCCTGCCGACATCAATCTGGCATTAAGAGCCGCTTTCTTGGGCAGTTTCGCCTTCTGCCTGCATCTGTGCAAAAAGAGTTTTCAATAAGAAAAGGAGCCTAAGAACTACATCCTGGCTCCTTCTGTTTCTCTCTCCTAATAACAGAGAAAATATAAATGATTTTATAGATCATCACTTAATCCTTGAACTCAAGGGAAAGCTCGCCCGAGCCCAAGAGATTGTAGCTCATGCGGTGATAAGGTGTAACCCCATACTCCCTGATGGCAGCCCGGTGCTTCTTGGTGGGATACCCCTTGTTGCTCTTCCAGTCGTACTGAGGATATTCCTCGGCAAGAGCATCCATATAGTCGTCACGATAAGTCTTGGCGAGAATGCTTGCAGCAGCAATCGCCATATACTTGCCGTCGCCTTTCACTATCGTAGTATGAGGAAGATCATGATAAGGTTTGAAACGATTGCCATCCACAATAACTGCCTCAGGACGAACCTTGAGCTGATCGAGCGCCCTGTGCATCGCCAAGATACTGGCATTGAGGATATTGATCTTATCTATCTCCTCGGGAGTAACGATTCCTACTGCCCATGCCACGGCATCACGCTCTATCTGATCACGAAGAGCCTTGCGCTTCTTGTCTGTAAGCTGTTTGCTGTCGTTGAGGGCTTCATTCTGATAACCAGGAGGCAGAATGACAGCAGCCGCATAGACACTTCCTGCCAGACAACCACGACCAGCCTCATCGCAGCCGGCCTCTATAAGGTCCTTATAATAATGACTTTCCAACATCTTCTTAGTGATATTTTACTGAATAATAAAAACTATTTGATGCAAAAGTAGTACAAATAACTGACTCCAACAAATCCTGATGGATTATTTTTTAGGATTACGTATGAAACTATAGGAAAGAAGGACGATGAAACCAGTATCTTTGCAGAAGATAAGCGGCATCTCAGCATAACATTCAAGCAAGCTTGATGCTCTGCATTCGATTTGCATTATCTTTGCAGAAGATAAGCGGCATCTCAGCAAAACATTCAAGCAAGCTTGATGTTCTGCATTCGATTTGCATTATCTTTGCATAAAACTAATCACAAATAAATATGAAACAAACGATTTGCATTCTTTTATCAGCGATCGCTATCTCGCTTGGCTGCTCAGCCAAGAAGCAGACGAGCACTTTCCCCGACGGAACACCCATCTCTTCATGGTTTGCCGATACAACAGGTGTGGAACTGAAGGACATGGGCAAGCCCTATATCATTACCGATTATGGAGTGGTAAATGACTCAACCATCATTCAGACCCAGAAGATTCAGGAAGTCATAGACCGTTGCCATGCCAATGGCGGCGGAGTCATCGTGGTGCCTGCAGGCACTTATCTTACAGGATCACTCTTCTTCAAACCTGGCTGCAACCTATATTTGGAAGAGAACGCCACACTGAAAGGAAGCGATGCCATCACCCATTATCAGATAGTGAAGACTCGACTGGAAGGTCAGACCTTAGACTATTTTGCTGCACTCATCAACGCCGATCATCACGATGGATTCACCATTGCCGGCAAGGGAACCCTCAACGGCAACGGACATAAATTCTACGATGAGTTCTGGCTGCGCCGAAAAGTCATCAAGAAGTGTACCAACCTGGAGGCTCTCCGCCCAAGACTGGTCTACATCTCCAACTCCAACGACGTGAAGGTAAGCGGCATCAGAATGGTGAACTCTGGTTTCTGGACCAACCATCTGTACAAGTGCAAGCGCGTGAAATACCTCAACCTGTATATCTACGCACCGACAAGCGGCTATCCTAAAGGTCCAAGCACCGACGCCATAGACATCGATGGATGCGAGGATATGCTGATAAGAGGCTGTTGGGTAAACGTGAACGATGACGGTGTGTGTCTGAAAGGCGGCAAGGGAACCTTCGTAGACAAGGACAGCACCAATGCTCCCTGCCGCAACGTCATCGTAGAGAACTGCTATTTCAAGAAAGCCGGTGGAGGTGTCACCTTCGGAAGCGAGTGCTATGATGCCAAGAATGTGATTATAAGAGACTGCCAGTTCAACGGAACCAGCAACATTCTGCTCTTCAAGATGCGCCCCGACACACCACAGAGATACGAGGATGTACTGGCAGAAAACTGCACAGGAGTAGTTACCTTCGGCATCAGAACCCGTATCTGGACCCAGTTCTACGACAAGAAAGACAGAGACGACATGCCCCGTTCAGTCATCAACAACGTGAAGATGAAGAATATCAAGGTGAAGAGCACCAAACAGTTCTACACAATGATACCTTCAGAAAACTACGACTTGGGTAGTTTCTCATTCGAAAACATCGATGTCACCGACCCTGTAGGAATTATGGACACATCGGTATTGGGCAGTTGCAAGCTCAACAAAGTGAAACTAAATGGTAAAGCCATCAAGTAGTTTTTTTAGAAGAAGTTAAAGGAGTTAAGGAGTTAAAGGAGTTAAGACAACAGTCTATTTGGATAAGACGCAGGACATTAGTCCCTTACCTACAGAAATAGACGTTACCCACTAAGCATTTGTCTTAACTCCTTTAACTCCTTAACTCCTTTAACTCCTAAAGAAAATCTCCTGAAAAAATCTCCTAAAGAAACATTCTCAAAGAAGCCCCCTTAACTTCTGTACTGCGACGGCGGCATACCAAACTGCTCCTTGAAGCACTTGCTGAAGTAGTACGGATTGTCGAAGCCTACCGCATAAGCCACCTCCGACACATTCTTCTCGCCCTCCTTCAACAGTTCGGCGGCTTTTCTCAGTCGGATGACACGGATATACTCATTAGGTGTATAACCCGTAGTTCCCCTTACCTTTTTATAGAAGATGGTGCGTCCCAAGTGCAACAGTCCTGCCACCTTGTCGACAGAAAGGTCCTGTTCGCCAAGGCGAGAGTAGACGATACTGTCAAGACGCTTGACAAACAAGCTGTCCTGCTCGTTGCTGAGCATGGCTGAGCGAATCTCCTGTGGCTCCTTGCCAAACTTCTGACGAAGTATCTCACGCTGGTTGAGCAACTGCAGAATGCGAGCCATGAGCAACTGCGGGCTGAACGGCTTGGTAATGTAAGCATCGGCTCCCGACTCTGTTCCTTCGAGCACATTCTCGTCAGTACTAAGGGCAGTGAGGAGAATAATAGGGATATGACTCGTCTCAAAACTGTTCTTCAGACGTTTGGTAAGCTCGAAGCCATTCATTCCTGGCATCATCACGTCGCTTACTATCAAGTCGACATCCAACTCCTTTGCCATGGCAATACCCGCCTTGCCATCCGAAGCAACCTTCAAGTCAAAACAACTCTCCAGTTCAGAGAGCAGGAACTCACGGACATCGTTGTCGTCTTCTATCAGAAGAATGGTACGACGGTTGAGCGGAGCAGATGGGGGGGCAGAAGGCACAGCATCGGTTGTTTTTTCTTCCTGCTCGTCCCGCTCCTTTGCCAATTCAGCCTTCAGGATAGGGCTGTCCTTTACCAGGAAGTCGGAAGCCTCGTAACAGTCTTTCTGCAGAGGAAGCGTGACCACGAAGACCGATCCTCCTCCCTCGTTTTCCTGATAGGCTATCTCGCCATGATGCGTCCTCACAAGCTCATGAGTAAGATGCAGTCCGATGCCAAAGCTCTCGCCCGTGTAACTGCTCTGCATGAATCGGCTGAAGAGCTGGGCCCGCTTCTCCTGAGGAATGCCCACTCCCGTGTCAGCCACACGGATGGTCATCACATCCGTGAAAGAGAGGCTTACGGAGATGCTTCCCTTGGCTGGGGTGTACTTGAAGGCGTTGGACAAAAGATTGAACACCACCTTGTCTATCATCTGCTGGTCGAGGAACATCGCACGTGACGGCTCCGACGACTCGAAACTGTAAGCTATCTCCTTCGATTCGGCAGCATCGTCGAACATACGGCAGATGCCCTTGACAAACATCACGGCATCGGTCTCCTGCAAGGACAGCTTCAGCTTACCAGCCTGCATCTTGCGGAACTCCAAGAGTTGGTCGATGAGTCGCAACATACGCTGCACACTCTTGTCCATTACCCGTATAGTCTTCTCCAACTCTGTCTGCCAGCGGTTGGCTTTCATGATGCGCTTCTCCTTCTCGAGCGAGCCTTGCATCAGGGTGAGAGGAGTACGGAACTCGTGGGCTATATTGGTGAAGAAGACCAACTTGTAGCGAGTGAGCTCCTGCTCAAGACGGATTCGGTTGCGAAGCACATTCTTGTCGTGTACAAACTTCACCACCAAGATGATGACGCCCAGGACAAGCAGCACATAAATCATTATCGCCCAGGACGTAAGATAGAAAGGAGGCTTGACACGAATAACCAACGTACTCTCCTTACCCCAGGTGCCATCCGACGTACATGCCTTGACATGCAGAACATACTTGCCAGCTGGCAGTTTCTGATAAGCCGCCCAGGGCGTGGACGAAGGTTTGCTCCATGCCTGGTCGAAGCCTTCCAGACGATAGGTATACTTCACATTGCGCACATCGGAATAGTCGAGCGTAGAGAAATGTATATTGGGCGAACGCTGCTCATAGGTCAGCGTTATCTCATCGGAATAAGGATAAGAGGTGAAGACCACGTCGGTGAGCCCGCTGACATGACTAAGACGTGAAGGCTGGATAATGGTAAGACCATAGTTGCCACCCAGCACCACTCTGCCGTCATCAAGACATACTGCCGAGTTCTCGTTATACACATTACCCATAGGGTTGCGTGAGAACATATAGTTTTCAAACGACTTCTTGCGGGCATTCCAGGCTGTCACTCCCTGCTGAGTAGAAATCCAAAGGTTGCCATCAGGTGTGTCCACCACCGACTGAACCAGATTGTTGACCAGTCCATTCGAGGTGTTGAAGACGTGGAACTTAGGCTCTGCCTCACCATCACCCGGCTCTACCTGTACCAGTCCGTCGCCCGATGCAGAGAGCCACAGACGTCCCTGTCTGTCGACAAGAACATCGCGTATTTCATAATCACGCACGTAAGTATTATATCGGCTGGCATCCTTCACAAACTCATCGGTAGGAATACGGATAAGACCTCCCGATGTTCCGCACCAAAGCACGCCATGCTTATCTATCACCATGCATCTCACCTCGTTAAGCCCCACGCTGTCGGCAAAGAATGTCTTCACCTCATAGCCATCCTTTCGTGGCAGGACAAGGCTCAGCCCCTTGCCAAAGGTTCCTATCCACATGCGATGCTTGGCATCAAGAGCCATACAGAACACGTTCCTGTCCTTAAAGTCGAGTCCTTTGGCTCCATAGACACCCTTGCCACGGGTGCCTATCCAGGTTTCACCATTAGGCATCTGGACTATGCCGTAAACATTCGAGTCGAAATGGCTCTTGTCCAAAACCTGGCTCATGTCGGCACTATAGTGGTAAAGACTTCCCTCACGGGTGCCCACCATGACTGTACCGTCATTCATCTTCTTCACCATTCGAACGACATTCGAAAAGTCCATATTGCCCTCGCCATTGGGATAAATGCGTTCCACACCCTTGTCCATCACCTGGATGTGCGACACGCCTCCGTATTCCGAGCTTACCCACACTCCATCGTGACGGTCGGCAATAATGCCGAGAAGATAGTTGGAGGCGATAGGCGACTCTCCCAACTTGTCTGCCACGAAATGCTGGCTCTGGGTCAGGTTCTGGTTGAACACGAAAAGTCCTTTGCCATAAGTGGAAATCCAGATGAGCCCATGATTGTCCTCTACGATATGGAATCGCTCATGGTCGATGTAATTGGTGGTTTGCTGGGGGAAGAGTATCAGGGGTACGAGCTTGTCCTGTCTTACCAAGCGCAGCTCGCCCGTTTTGTTATATATCCACTTTCGGCCTTTGTTATCTGTCAACACCCTGCCATTGGGGATAAGCCATTCGCCCTCACACTCCGCAACCTTTCCTGTACGTACGTCGATAGAGAATGAACGGCGGTTGGTGAAAAGTATCCACCTGTTGCCCAAGAGCAAGTCGCCGGTGGCTACCTCACCGTCAACATAGGCTACATGGGAAAATCGCTGCAGCTTGCCTTGTCGAAGAACATAGACATCGCCCTTCTCCGAAACCATCAGCATCTCGTGATGGAAGGGGCGCGTACGCGACATTCTCATGCCCTTGGCTATGCAGGACAGGCGGCCTTCGGAATAAAGGAACACCTTGTCGGCAGTACAAAGCACCACATTGTCTTTGTCCAGACTGTCCATCAGGGGTACTCGGGAAGAACCTATTTCTGCCTGGGCAAACCTACGTATCAAGAAAGAACCACTGCGATAGTCTACCAACATGGCTCCATCTTTGGCTCCCCAAAGCCAGAACATTCCATCGCGAACCAGCTTCCACTTAGTGAAATGAAGCTTCTCTATTTCCTGACAATACTTCTCCACCTTGCCGTCCACCATGTTCAGGCAAGTGAAAGCCTCAGAAGAAGAATACACCCACAACTTCTTATAGGTAACATCCTCCAAAGCCTTCTTTGTGCGACCGATAAAAGCAGACGCGCCAGTACTGTCTTTGTCCAAATAGGTTGTCACCACGTTACCGTCGTAGCGGGCGAGTCCATTGTGCGTGGAAAACCACAGAAAGCCCTTCTGGTCCTGCTGCATATCGGTGACGACATTAGAAGGCAATCCATCCTGAATGGTTACCCTCTTCGCCTTCACCTCTATGGGAAGGGAAAGAATCTCGGCATGCTTCTCCACCGCTATCTGTGCCATAGGCTCCGTGCCAACGCCACGCTGTCCGCCATCATGGCAGGAACTGGCGAGCAAGGCAAAAGCCGCCGCCATAAGGAAATTAATGTATCTCATTATTCAGATTAGTTCTTTACACGGTGCAAAGATACGCCAAATACTTGGAAAAACCACATCTCCCTACCACAAAATTCACTTCTCCCTACCACAAAACCATGAGAAGCCTATCACAAAGTCCATGGAAGACTGTTCCTAAGCATGAGCCACTACCTATATTTAGTCGAATATAAGCTATATTTCATTAGTTGTAACTTATATTTAGCTAAATAAGGGTTAGGCGAAGCAGTTGGAAGCAGACTTCTCGGAAGTTTGTCTCTATAAGAAAAAAGATGAAGAACCTGCTCAACAAGGGCAAAGGTCTTTTCAACCTGCTGAAATAACCCCATTCATACCAATCGAAAAGGGACGAGCTCATCGCGAGTTCGTCCCTTTTTTACTAAAAATAATTCTTATTTACCGAAATGTATGTACTGTACTAAAAACAATCTTTACTTGTAAGCTGGATGCTGCTGACCTTCAAGACCTGCATTTACATCAAGAATCTTAGAGGTGTTGAACGGCATCAGCTCTGTCATATTCTTTTGCAAGCCATAGAATACACCAGAATTACCTGTAATCCAGGCGTTGTTGCTCGACACTCCAGTTACGTCCTCTACACACAGGTTGCCTTTCTGCTTGATAGAAACGATACTGAACATATTGAGGATGGTGTAGGTATGCTTCACTGCACCCTCTGGCTTGTTGGCCTCGCTATACAGTTTTCCGTCCTTCTCGTAAAGGTCGGCTGTAGTAGAGCCCTTGCCTTTGGAAGAACTATTCAAAACTTTAAGACCACTGATTTGAGCGGCAGTAAGTCCCAAATTCTCCACCTCAGCCTGAGAGAGGTCGATATAGCTCAATGCGATGGTAGGATCCTCAAACTTAGGTGTGGTTGAGAGATAGTAAGCACGATAAACAGGCACGTTGGCAAACTCGCCATCACGCTTAGCCAAGTCTATCAGGCGCTGCTTGGCAGCCATCAGCATCTCATACTGCTTACCCCAGCGAGTAAGGTCGGTACGACGCAGACCCTCGTTGGAAAGTTCAAGCTTACGCTCCTTCTGGATGAAGGTGAGGAAATCGTCATGGTTGGTAGGAATACCAGCAGCAGCCTTGGCCTCATTGCCACGGAAGGCACGCTTGCGGACTTCCTTCACAGCATTGATGGCCTCCTGAGTAGGACCATTGTTCACCTCGTTCAGAGCCTCAGCATACATCAACAGTACATCGGCATAGCGAAGCAATGGGAAGTTGATGTTACGCTTACTGTTGGTGGCACCCATATCCTTCTTCCAGTTGATGCGATACTTGCCCACACCCATACCGTTGTATACATTCATCTGATACTTATTGCCCTTGGCACTAAGCACGATACCATAGTTGCTGACAGACACGTCACGACGCTGGTCATCCTTGTCAAAATCGAAGAACAGAGTTGGGAAAGCCATCATCTGTGAACCACCCTTACCCATACCACCTTCAGAATTGTCGTTACCTGAAGTTGGGATACCATTGACATAACCAGTTCTTACATCAGCAGAATTCTCACCATACATACCATACTCCAGCATGGTTTCCTTATTGTAAGTCTGGTTGCCCAAATCTCTGAACAACTGGTCATAGTTGTCGAGCAAGCCATTCTGACGCTTCTCGATAACAGCCTTGCAGGCATCAGCTGCAATCTGATAAAGCTCCTTTACACGGGCTGCATCCGAACGCTGTGCGATGTGAAGAGTAGAAGGATCATAAGTGTTGAGGTCCCAACGCAGAGAGTAGCCTGCTGCATAGAGAGCTACACGGGCCAAGATGCCATAAGCAGAGTTCTTGCAGAAACGCTCAGGTGTAGAAGGAGCATTGGCCTCACCCTGCCATGGCAGGAGTTCTACAGCCTTCTGCAAATCGGCAATACACTGATCGTAGATCACATCACGGTCGGTACGTGGAGAAGAGAAGGTTGACAACTCAGATGTTGGAACTGTTGTGAAGGGAACGTCGCCATAGAAGCGAATCAAATTCCAATAAGCATAGGCACGAATGGCCAACGCCTCACCAAGAAGCGCATTCACCTTTCCCTTTTCGCTCTCCGAAACGCTCATTAATGGCAAATTCTTGATGCACACATTGGCATACTCGATGGCTGCATACATAGAGGTATATGTATTGCTGAGCATACCCGTAACATTGGTAAAGTTGTAGTTCGAAACGTCATACTTGGAGTTACTCTCTGTTGAGGCGCACTCGTCGGTACCCTCAAGCAGCTGATAGCCCAGCTCCTGAGTATGGAGGCTGGCATAAGCACCCACTGTGGCAAGTTCTGCACGGCCCACTGTCTCAAAGATAGTGCCGCTGTCGGCCTTTGACTCAGAAGGCATATCCAGCCAGTCCTGGCAAGATGTCATGGTCAGAGCAATGGCCGTAACACCTAATATATTTAATATCTTATTCATATATTACTCTTGTTAGAATGAATTGATTAGAATGTTAAGTTTACACCTACTACCCAGCTCTTAGCACGTGGGTAAGAAGAATTGTCCACACCTGGAGTCAGGGCACTTCCTGAAGCAGACACCTCAGGGTCGTAGCCTGAGTAACCTGTAATGGTGCAGATATTGTTCATTGTCGCATAGACACGAGCCTTCTGCAAGTAGATCTTCTTCAACCATGTCTTAGGGAATGTGTAACCCAAAGTGATGGTGTTCAGACGAAGGAATGAACCATTCTCAATGTAATAGCTGCTATGGTCAGAGATGGCATACTTGTTATTGGAAGAAATATTCCACATACGGCTGCCATTGTCCTCGCCTGGGTTCAACTCTTTCAAACGGGCAAGGTTGGTTGTCTCCTTACCTGTAGCAGGATCGATGAGGGTGTAGCGGTTAGCCATGTCTGAGATGGTGTTCTGGTTGGCCAGGTAAGGACCTACGAAACGCTGAGTACTCATGTTGAACACATCGTTGCCTACCGAGAAGTTCATGAAGACTGTCAGGTCGAAGCCCTTATAAGTAAAGGTGTTGTTCCAACCTCCAGTAAAGTCAGGAGATGCATTGCCGATGACGGTGCGGTCGTTGACACTCCACACAGGATTGCCGTTCTTGTCGGTTTCACCTGATAACGCCTTATACTTCACGTCACCTGGCTTCACAGCCTTGCGGTCGAAGCCCTTCAGGCTGGCAATACCATCCTTCAACTTGTAAGTACCATCCTCGTTCTGGATAAAGTCGGCTGTGGTGTAAAGACCATCATATACCAAACCATAGAACTGGCCGAGAGATTTGCCCTTCTCGATCTTGAAGCCCATACGAGACTCGTAATCCTGGATAAAGTAGTCTGACTCACTGCTGCCACCATAGATATCGAGCACCTTAGAGCGGTTGAAAGCTACATTGAAGTCAGTTGACCAAGTGAAGTCCTTTGTGCGAACTGGTGTTGCGTTGATAACAATTTCCACACCACGGTTGCGGATAGAACCTACATTCTGATATTGTGTTGTATAACCTGTAGAAGAAGGAATCTGGTTCTTGATAAGCAGGTTCTTAGAGGTATTGTTGTACCAGTCGATACCTACATTGAGGCGGCTGCCAAATACCGAAACGTCAAGACCTACGTTGACGGTCTCTGTTTTCTCCCACTTGAGGTCCTTATTTCCAAGAGTCTTACCTGGAACATAAGTGATATAGTCCTTACCGCCAATGCCATAATGGCCAGAGCCGTAAGAAGTAGCATACATGTTGTCGTCGATATTATCGTTACCGGCGGTACCATAACCTACACGGAGCTTCAAGTTGTCGAAGATATCCTTCAAACCTTCCATGAATGGTTCCTCTGAAATACGCCATGCTGCAGATGCAGATGGGAAATAACCCCACTGGTTGCCCTTAGCAAACTTAGAAGAGCCGTCACCACGAAGAGTAGCGTTGACAAGATAACGGTCCAGATAGTTGTAAGATACACGGGTGAACCAAGATACACGGCCACGACGTGTCTTGCCTGATGACCAAACTGCAGGAATACCCATGCTGACATCATTCAAGCCGAAGTTACCATCAGAGAACTCACGATACTCGTTGTCGAGTTTCATGGTCTCCCAGTAAGTAGTCTCCTGACCGAGCAGAGCTGAGAAGTGATGCTCCTTGTTGAGGTCGAAAGAATAGTTCAATGTATTGGTAATCTGCCACTGGTAAGCCTCTGCATTGTTGCGCTTGCCATAACCATAAGGGCTCTTGTTGGCAGCAGCTGTCTTAGTAGAACCATTATCCCAATAGTCTGTGCGAGTCTGCTTCCACTGATAGCTACCAGCAGTGCGCCATGTCAAATTCTTGATAATATCAAACTCAATACCAGCATTCACAGTAGCAAGACGAGTAAACTTCTCGTTTGTGATAGCGTTATTGGTAAGAATTGGGTTGTTAGAGTCGTAGTTGTTACTACCAGGAATGGCATCGAAGGCATCTGTGAGGTCTTCGCCGAGCATCTGCTCATTGGTGAAACGAACACCACCTGTTACAGGCTGAAGAATAGTCTGCTTCAAAGTACCACCAAGAGAACCGCCACCTTCGAGCTTGGTCATCTGCAAGGCAGAAGAGAAGTCGAAGCGTACGCCCTTCCAAAGTTCGTGATTGATCTTGGCGCGGACACTGTTCTTATAGTAACCATGCTTTGCCATGATACCATCCTCGCCAGTATAGTTGTAGCTGAGCATATACTTTGTCTTCTCGCTACCACCAGAGATATTGATATTATGTGTCTGAGCCACACCAGTAGATCCGAACACCTCGTCCTGCCAGTCGATACCGGCACGGTTGCCATATTCGCTTGCTATACGGTCATAAGCACCAGTATAGAAGTCGGCGTCACTTACGCTGCCACCAAAAAGGCTTGCAAAAGCATCCTCATTGCCACGAAGAGTCTGGAACTCATACTGATACTTCACGTAATCCTGAACGCCAAGCAGGTCGAGCTTCTTGCCAAGGCGCTGGAAACTTACATAACCATTGTAAGAAACCTCTGTCTTGCCGGCCTTACCGCTCTTGGTAGTAATAAGGATTACACCATTGGCACCAGCAGCACCATAAATAGCGGTAGCAGAAGCATCCTTCATCACATCGATGGTCTCAATATCGTTGATATCGACATTTCTCAAACCATCTTCCATCTGGAAACCATCCACGATGTAGAGAGGCTTGGTGCTCTGTGTGATAGACGTACCACCACGCACTGTAATGTTGATATCGGCACCTGGGGCGCCACTCTGAGTAATGATGTTCACACCGGCAGCCTTACCTGTCAAAGCCTGAGCGGCAGAAGTGGCAGGTATATTGGCAAGATCCTTACCGCTGACTGAAGCTGTAGCGGCAGTCAGGTCTCTTTTCTTTACCTTAGCATAACCAATAGAAACAACCTCATCGAGCATCTGAGCCTCTGGCTCAAGCTGCACATTGATCTGTGTACGACCCTTGATGTCTACTGTCTTTGTCTTGTAACCTACATAAGAAATAACCAAAGATTTGGCAGATGAAGGAACGGTCAGTTTAAAGTTACCATCCACGTCGGTAGCAGTGCCTGTATTACCGGGTACAACTTTTACCGTTGCACCGATAACTACATCCATGTCATCCGTCACTTGTCCTGAAATAGTCACCCCCCCACCTTGAGCGAGGCCTTTCACAGGAGCTACCAGCAGCATGAACAATACCATGCAAACCTGGAACATAAGTGATTTGTTTTGCATAAAATGAATTTTTAAGTTTATTATTGTATTTACTATTGTTATTCTCTGTCAACTAAAAGAGGGGCTTCAGACCTTCCCATTTTACATCCCAGTTGCCATCTTGCGGGAAACCAGGATTGGGATGAACACTTCCGTCCCAGCCTGCACACATCATGGCTACTGCCATCAGGTAACCTCCATTGCCAGGAAGATAAAGACGAAGACGACCGTCCTGATAGTTATGACCACTTACCAGATAGGTGTTCTTCTGCTGCTTCATCAGCAAGGCTCCTACTGCATTCTCGGGCTCACCCATGCGGGCGGCTCCCATAGCCATCATCGGATAATCCCATCCCCAGGATGTCTCCCACTTCCAGTTCTTCCAAATCCACTGCTCTGTCTTCTTCATCGTGGCAAAGTCAATCTGACGACTGTTGTATGGAAACAGACCTATCGCTCCCATCACTGCGGGATGATCGCTGTACATCTTTTCATTCTTATAAGTATCAGGCTCGGTCTCTGCTGCAAGATACAGACTGTCCTTGGATGCCAATGGAGAAATCTTCTGAATGACATCATCCCAATGTGCATTGCGCTCCTTGCCCAATCGCTCGCGCCAGGTCTGTGCAATCTGCAAGGCACAATGCCACTGGCTCAACTCGAAAGGAGGATTGATGGTTGTTGCTGCTGGCAGAGTTTCCTGAGCTGCTATACAACCACGAAGGATATAGCGGTCGTTCTGCTTGTCGTAATCGGCAAAGTCGCCCATAAATTCAGCGGTTTCATCGACCAAACGTGCATATTTCTGCAAGAGTGCAGGTGTTGGGTTGGCACGATAGAGTAACTCAGCCAAATAAATGAGGTGAGGCTGTTGCCAGATCAGGAAACTTCCCACTCCTGAAGGTGCCTCGCCTACCCAAGGGTCAGTCATCTTCATCCAGCGCACTCCCTTGAATCCCTGCCGCTCGGCTATCTTGCGGGCATTGGCTTCTGCCTTGAAATACCAGGAAAGTGAACGTTCCAACATCTCGGGGTGTCCCCAAAGAGCAAACTGTGCCTGATGCCAGAGAATCATCTCCAAATGGAATTTGCCAAACCATGAATTATAGGTGAGTCCTGTCTCCTGTGGAGGTGTATCGCCAGCATCCTGAATGGCGAGCAGATACTGGCTCAATACTACACGACGCTCCATCTCCTTGGCACGTGGGTCCTTGCAGTTGGAGAAGTCTGCCATACCTCCCTTTTTCCAATAACCCATCCAGTATGCCTTGGCTGCATCGGCAACATCGGCAAAAGTTTTGTTGGCTGTTGATGTCTGCTCAGCATATTCGCAGGTAACTTTCAGGTCTGAAGACTTGGCTTGCAACTGATAGAAGTTCTTGCCCTTCTGCTTTAATTTAGCAGCGCCTTGCCATCTTAACATCACAAAATATACGGTTTCATCGATTATTCTCTTTAAAACTGCAGAGTTGGCTGTTTGAGCAACAAGCATTGTAGAATGCAACTTATCCTTAGTCCAGTCGCAGGCATCATCACAATGTCCACCAGTAGGATAAGCAAAGCGTACATCCACAGCTATGGTTCCCTTAGACTGTATATGGGTAGCTATCATATCGAGAACAGGATCGCAGGCTGTTTCCACCTGGTAAGTCTTACCTTTATATGTAAAGCTGCTCTTGATCATACCTTCCCACATGTTCAGAGTCTGGTCTATCTGCTTGATCTGCTTAGGATCTGCACCCAGCGACAAGCCCAATGTACCCAAATGCAGACGATGAGGGTTTACACGATACCAGTCGCCGGCAGCCTTGGCTCGTTTGTTGTCCTTTACCTGTGTGGCATAAGGTTCCTTGCGGCCTCTGCCAAAATCATAATAACGCCAGCTTTCCTCTGGTTGATAGTTCTCTGGATTGGCAAAAGAATGCCAGCCCCAATCACTCATGGTTCCCAATGGCACGCCATGAGAATAAGACTTAGGGAAAGACTGCAAGCCTGTGCCATCAACTGTCATGGCAAAACCACCATTACCTACAGAGAGCGAGTTGAGCGAATCCATTGTTGTAACATGTGGATTGTTACGCTCTACCACCTTCTTTCTATCGATGGGTTGCTGAGCCATAGAACTCAAAGCAAACAACAGGCAAATACTTAAGATTAATTTTTTCATTTGTTTTTAGCTATTTTTCGATGGCAAAATTAGTGCTTTTCACATATTATGGCTATACAAAATTGTACACTATCATATATTTTCATTCCATCAAACGGAATTTCACGCACATAGTATTGGACGAGTATTTGCTATAAATGGCAAATAAGTAAATAAAATATGTCTGAACTAAAATACCTATTTTATATAAGGTGTGCACTTATCATATATAAAATAAGGTGCATTTATAGCAAACAAGGCACAGACACACATTTATGATTTTTTTAAGAAGTTATTTTATATCTCGTGTGCATATATAGGAGGAAGTGTACAATTGTGTACACTTCCACCCATCATTTTATTTCATGATTTTTCGTGTTACCACTTTTCCGGCTTTTGTAGTCAATCGCAACAAATATGCACCATCACCCACATTAGAGATTTTTCTTCCTGACAAATCGTAGTATTCTACTTTGGCAGGGATTTCCTGCATAGATATATTTCCAACACCTGTAGCAGTGGCGACCTTGACAATACCTTCAGTAGAAAGAGAAGTCAAATCCCAAACTTGTCCCTCTCCTGGTTTCTCTGGAATCATCTTTACTGTTCCGCCTAATGTCACTCCAGAAGAGAAGACTTTGAATACTTCTCCATCGACAAAGGTCATTGGTACATCCGCGTCTCCCATTTGGATGACAGCGCCATCCTCCAAGGTTACAGCATCAGAAGCTATCACATTGTTGCTTGTACCTTCCAACAACACATTAACAATACCACAGCTTTTGACGGTCAAAGAGCTTTTCAAAGACAACTTGGCGCCATTAGCGCCTTTTTCGAAATCTCCTGCCTGGATCGTGGCACCAGCATCTACACAAACAGCACCAGCAATACTTCCCTCACCTGATAGAGTTGCATATTTCATGACATTTACTGCTCCTGTTCCTCTATTTGTGCCATTAACTATCAAATTACCACCTTGTACGTTGGTGACACCCTTATAGTCGTTGTCACCTGTCAAACGCCAATAACCAGTACCTTGCTTATTGATATTTACCGTACCTTGATACTTTGAGCTACTGCCACTCATAGACCAATTGTTGATTCTTCCAGCAAAAGTCTCATCCGTATTGGCGGTTCCTATGTTCCAAATACACTCAAAATCTTTTGTTTTTTTACTACTTCCACTCAAATAAGTAGTTGAAGCACCTGATAATCCTCCTATGGTAGCATTACCTTTCGTAGCCCAAATTCCCATACGAGCGTTACCTGCCAACTCCACAACACTATTCTTGAAATTAACGGAATTATCATTCAGCAAGAACAAAGACCCTTCTTTTTCAGAAGAGATACCATTTGCAACCAAACGTCCTGCAAATGCTGAGAAGTTATCACCCTTCAGATACTCTCGCAAATAAGGAACATTCAGTTGAAGAGTACCAGACCCGGTCAATGGTGTAGCTATATAACAATTGCGGTGTGGAGAGAACTGCGAAACCGTTCCTTCCTTCACTTCTATCGGGAATGAGTAAGTCTCAAAACTGTTATCCTCACCATTCGTCTTCAGTTCTCCTCCTTCCATAATCAGCTTGGAAGAAGAACCTATACCCGCTTTTGCGACCTCAATAGTCGAGAGATTGAGAGTTCCTCCACGAAGAATCGTCGTTCCCTTGTAGCCAAAGAACTTACTTGAGGCAACAGATACTTGACCTTTTCCATCAAAGACTATATTGCCGTCTCCTTCAAACGATCCATTCATCGTAACCGTCGCAGCACTATTCTCTACTTCAAAAGTCGATTCCCTCTTTATCTGAGCCGCTTTATCCGTAGCAGTTGTTTCTCCTGTATAGCGATAAGTTCCTCCATCAAAAATCCAACTCTGCGCAAAGTTTGCACTCGCACCAATAGAGCTGGGCTCACTGCCATTTTTCAAAGTATTGAAAGCCAACACTCCTTCATGAAGCACCGTGGCTCCGGTGTAATTGTTTAATGAATTTAATGTCAGAGTGCCTTCACCGGCTTTATTGACAGAAGTCTCACCAGCGATTGCACCAGCGCCAGATATCTCTACGTTTCCATCACCTTTGACGACAAGAGCAGCAGGACTCACAGTCTCATCCAGTGCCACATGAACATCCTTTGAGGCATCGAAGAGCACCTTTTCGTTATCAGTAAAAGACACTAAACCACCATTCCAACTTTTGGCACTATAATCCCAAACAGTAGCAGAATTATCCCATGTCAAATCTGGTTGATAAGAATCTATATCCAACATGCCTGCTTCTACAGGACGAGTGGCCATCGTGAGCTCTGGAGAATACTCGGAGAATTTATCGGAACCTTCGAAAGCACGCACTCTCGTCAAGAAAGCAGTGCCTGGTTCAAGACCTTCAATTGTACACGAAGTCGAATTAGCTGCCACACGAGCCACTTCTTTCCAAGCCTCTTCACCAGCCTTCTTCAGTTCTACAATAAAGCCATCCTCAGCATACGTATAATCTCTCCACTTCAACTTAATGCTCGTAGTTGTAGCAGAAACAAATTCCACACACATCGGGGCACGTAAGAAATAATCGCGGTCATCAACAGTAATGCCGTTGATGTAGTTCTCGATGTTAGCATACCCATTGGTTGCGATTACCATCGCATCATCCTTGTTAGGATCTGTCCCATGCGTTTTCTCCCACTCGTCAGGCATACCGTCACCATCGGTATCTACTTTTTTATTGCCTCCCCAAACAGTCCATGTAGCAGGGCTACCATATACCAGATTTTCCTCATTAGATATCAATTCTCCACTCTTTCCAAGAGAATTAACTTCGTCAACCATATAACAATCCGCATAGTCGCGATATGGCAAAGACGCTCCTACAGTAGGAAGCAGATTGGTCAACAAACTATTGCCGGGATACTTTGGCATCTCTGGATAATCATAGCGAGTCGTTTGACGCACACCTGCCGCATAGTTTGTCACCTCAGCAGGGTCAAACTTACCATCCATATTGCTATCCTGCCAGTTATCCTCTCCATAGAAGCTAAACGCACCTTCTCCTCCTCCACCAGAAAAGGCATTTCCACCGTTAGCAGGACCATTGATAAACAAATTGCCTTCTATATTAGCAAAGGAATCTCCCTTAGAGTCTCCACCCATAATGTAACAACCATTCTTCCAATTATAAACGATATTGTTTACATACTGGTTTTTTCCTTTTATCTTGTTGTTACGAGTTGCGTTATCTACATAAAGATTGCGATAGAGCGAAATGTAGTCAGACTGCATCAAGCCTCCCGCACTATGAGGCATCAACCCTTGTCCCATAATACTATTCGAAATCGTTATGTAGCCAGGAACGACACCTTTGTTGTCTGGATTGATGGAAAACGTCTCATCCAATCCCCAAGAGAAAGAACAATGGTCGAATATCATATTCTGTCCGTTGGCTATACCTGCCGCATCTTTTCCCGACGAGCCATTGTGTCCCATACGGAAACGCATATAGCGTACGATAATATTGTCTGAACCCGAGAAGGACACGCCATTACCATAGACGGTTATGCCTTCGCCTGGAGCTGTCTGACCCGCAACATATAAGTTGTTTTTAAAAACCAATCGGTCCTTAATGTTGATGACACCAGCGACATCAAACACGATTATGCGATTGGGCTGACTGATGGCATCTCTCAAAGACCCAGTACCAGAATCATTCAAATTAGTAACATGATAAACTGTACCTCCATCACGGGCACCTACCGCAAAACGTCCCCATCCCTGAGCTTCAGGAAATGCCAATTGCTGAGCTTGAGTTGCCAAGCAACTACTTACCAGCAATGCTGAGAACAAAGACTTAGTTGATTTTCTCATTGTCATAGTTATTAGTTTAGTTATTAGTCTAGTTTTCAAGAATAAAGAACAAATATCAACATGAAAAGCTATTTCATGTAATTTGCATTTACCGAATAAAACGATAGACTATCTCACTAAGATAGATTCCCTGCCTTAGCGAGATAGTCTATTATCATTTATTAATAACCTGGCAACTGAGTCAGGTTAGGGTTGTCAATCATTGGATGACCAGCACTCTTGTTTGCAAAAGGAAGTAATTCGCAATGATTTTCCTCATATCCATAATACAAGCCATCACTTCCGTCAGCAGCCTCAATCCAATTAGGATAAGTTCCTCCATTCTCTGACTTTCCTGTAGGCTTGGTATAAATGATATTACCAATCTGTAAAGCCTTAGCACCACCAGAGAAACCAACAGACTGGCGTGCCTTTACATTGAATGAGCTGTTATATGCCTCAAACATATTGACTGGATACCATTTATCGCCATTATTCACAGCTATTCCATGCGCTTGAACAATTTCTGCCAACTTTGCCTGATTAGGAACGGTCTTTAAAATTTCGATTTCGTGAGCATCTGTAATGTCAATATAGTCAACTGCCAAGAACTCGTCGCCATATACCTGCGCATCTTTGTGGAACTTGTAAAGACGATAAGTAGCAACATTAGCATATGATCCTCGTTTATCGGACAAATCCTTCATATCCTGCTTAGTCTGAGCAATTTCCTTAGCCAAACGTCCCATACGAATCAAATCTGTACGGAGCATAAACTCTGTTGCAAATTCCCACTTTCTTTCTTGAGCCAAAGCATCATCGAAGGCTGTTTGAGTTGAAGGAATCTCCATATCAGCAATTCCTGCACGTTCACGTACTTCCTTTAAAGCATTCTTTGCTTCAGAAGTCGGTCCGTTATTCAAGAAATTCTCTGCCTCTGCATACATCAGGAGTACATCTGCATAACGAAGAATTGGAATATTCAAGTTACGTTTGCTCGCATCTTGTGCCTCTACACACCATGAAAGGCGGAATTTGCCCGACATGATACAAGAATATGTGGTACCAACATCTACCCATGTGTCATTCTTGGCACCTTTATTTAAGAAATAAATACTGTAAGAAGTACAATTGACATCTCTACGAGTATCTTTCTTGTCGAAAGAAAGATAATAAGTAGGCAAAATAAACTGCATAGCTTTGCGTGAACCAAAAGTGCCGCCTCTTGAACCTGGATGTGCATAAACTTGGAATTTAGAGTTGGTCTCTGAACCATATTGAGCTAAAGAGAGAAGCATCTCAGAATTAACAGAGGTCAGATTACGCTGATCAAAGTTATACCATAAATTCTCATAACCACTCTTGCCGTTAGCGGCTTTTACCAAATAGTTTTCACCTTTATTAATAACAGCCTTGCAAGCATTGTCTGCAATCTGATACAATTCCTTTACTCGTTCTGCATCATCACGACGCTTTACTTGCATGGTATTAACGTCATTGGTCTCAAGATTCCAGCGAAGAGAATAGCCACCAGCATATAGCGCTGTACGTGCAAGTAAAGCATAAGCTGCCTGCTTAGTAAAGCGTTCTGTTGTTGCATATCCGCTCTCAGAGAACCATGGCAAATAATCAACCGCCTGCTGAAGGTCTGCAATTATCTTGTCATAGATTACATCACGTGAAGTACGCTTTGGATACAAGGCCTCATTCTTATCTGAAATATCATCCATAGGCAACCAACGAGCTGGCACATCACCATAAACACGTATTAAGTTAAGATAACCGAAAGCACGAAGGCACAAAGCCTCACCTAACATCGAGTTACGCTTATCACTCTCCGCCATTTCACTCAAGTTTTTGATGGCAATATTAGCTTGCTCTATTGCACCATACTCTTCATTATATACTCCTGTCAAAGTCGTAGGAGTAGTAGCATCATACTTATAGTTACAAATATTATACTTAGAGTTATTGGTTGTTCCATCCTCACATGAATGCATAACACCATCACCCATGCCCATTTGATAATAAAAATCACCTGGGACAATACCTCTATAACACCCTTGTACGAACAAGTCTGCATTAGTTTCATTCTGAAAAGCGAACTCTGTATCGTCAGATTTATAAGCCTCCATATCAAGCCAATCGTTACAAGAGGTCAGTCCGATTGCAGCCATTACAGCCACGAATATCTTATTTATCTTCATTACTTTTCGTATTTAATATTTTACACTTAAACTTAGAATGTAACATTCAAGCCCACAACAAAGCTCCTTGAGCGAGGATAAGTAGAACTGTCATAACCTGGAGTTGTAGCTACACCTTTTGCAGCAGACACCTCTGGATCATAACCGTCATAGCCTGTAATGGTTGCCACATTATAAACAGTAAAGTAGATTCGGGCATTGCTGATATATGCCTTGTTCACCCAAGCTTTAGGGAATGTGTATCCCAAGGTAATCTGCGACAAACGTAAATATGAACCATCCTCTACATAATAAGAAGAAGGATAAGTGATACAATTGGTATTCACCTTGCTTGGACTCCATGTACGAGAAGCTTCATTTGGATTCAACTCCTTCAAACGAGCTAACGTAGTCGCAGTTTTACCTGTCGCAGGATCTATGAGACGATAATAGTTGTCACCAAATTCTGAAGGAACATTTTGGAACATGGCGTATGGGCTCAAGCTATGCTTAGTGGCATTGTAAATGTCATTCCCTATCGAGAACTTCATAAACATGTTGAAATCGAAGCCTTTATAGGTGAGCGTATTATTGAAGCCACCAACGCAATCAGGTGTACCGTTACCTATCTTAACCATCTTTTTTGTAAACTTGGTTCCATCCTCGTTGTCTGCTGCAAACTTGATGTCACCAGGCTGGATATTTGTCTTAGCTACAGAGACTACACCTTCTTTAAGTACAAACTTACCATTTACTTCTTCGAAATCATCGGTTGTATAGATACCTTCGTATTTATAACCATACATATCTCCCAACTCTTGACCTACTGTTGCATAATAAGTTACAGAACCACTTCTGTTACCACCAACAGTGAATACCTTACTGTCTATTCCGTTTTCCAAAGAAATTACCTTTGACTTATTGAAAGACAGATTCAAATCAGAAGTCCAACGGAAATTCTTAGTCTGTACATTGACTGTATTCAAAGTAAATTCCCAACCACGATTGCGCATCTTGCCAATATTCTGATATTGGTATGTATAACCAGTACTTGCAGGGACAACACTCTGCATCAACAAGTTGCTTGCCTCGTTGTTATACCATTCAGCAGTCAAATTAATACGACTTTTCAGAAAAGATACGTCCACACCAATATTAGTTGACTTTAAAGTTTCCCACTGCAAAGCACTATTTCCAAGTGTACCACTCAATGCATAAGCAGGATTAGTGGTATTGTTATTCATAGGATAGATGGTCTGTGACACGTTGGTACGATACAGATAATCAGAAATATTATTATTTCCTGTAGCACCATAACCCACACGTAATTTCAGACTACTAACCACATCATTGATCGGTTTATCCTTAAAGAATTTTTCCTCTGAGATACGCCAAGCACCTGCAATAGAAGGGAAATATCCCCACTGATGACCACGAGCGAACTTGGAAGAACCATCAGCACGAAGAGAAGCTGTCAATATATAACGTTCGTCGTAATTGTAATTTAAACGACCGAAGAAAGAAACGATTCCACTATGAGAATGTCCCGAGCTTTTATCCTTTACATTAGCTACAGAAATATCATCCAAGCCATGGTTAGGAACAGGGAACTTATTTAAGGTCATAGAATTACTCTCTGACTCAGAATAAGTCGTTTCCTGACCCAACAAAGCTGTTATTTTATGCTTCTTTGCAAAAGTTTGATGATAATTCAATGTATTAGTAACCTGCCACTTATAACTTTCACTATTACCTATACTACCGTTAATACCAGTATTAACAGGATCCATGATGTAAGATGTAGATCTTTCATCTGCAAAAGAAGTTGACTTGGCATTGCTCCAAGTATAACTACCTGCTGTACGCCAAGTAAAATGTTTCAAAAAATCAAATTCCAAGCCAGCATTAACAGTAAAAAGACGTGAATGTTTCTTACTTGTTGAAGCAAGATTTTGGATCAACGGATTAGCAGTATCGTAAGAAGAGTCAAGGCTGGAGAAGTCAGGATAAGTCTGTTCGTTAAGCAGTTGATCCAGAGTAAACATAGTACCTCCTGTAATAGGTTGAAGAAGGACACTCTTCATTCCAGAATAAGCACCTCCACCATGTACACTACGTCCACTAAACATTGTGTTCACATCTAAACGGATTCCTTTATAAAGCTCAGAATTCACCTTTGCACGGAAAGAGTTCTTTTTGTCATTATGGTTAGCCAACAATCCATCTTGATTATAATAATTGTAGCTCAACATTACCTGAGTCTTATCGGTACCGGTAGTAATATTAATGTTGTGATTTTGCTTGAAAGCAGAACCGCCAAACACTTCATCCTGCCAATCTAAAGAAGCTGCATTTGCATAATTACTTTCTATACGACCATAAACACCCGTATAAAAATCAGCTTCATCAGTTGCCTTACCATTATCAAACACATTACTCCAAATAGAAGCCTTACCATTCAAAGCTGCCATCTCATACTGATATTTAACAAAATCAGCAGCATTACTCATCATATCCAACTTCTTAGACAACACATCAAAAGCAAAATAAGTGTTATAGTTGATTTGAGTCTTACCTTTATGACCTGATTTTGTCGTAATCAATATAATACCATTAGATCCACGAGCACCATAAATCGCAGTAGAAGAAGCATCCTTCAAAACATCAATACTCTCAATATCATTTACATCAATATTCTCTAAGGCATTGCTCATTTCGAAGCCATCCACAATATACAGTGGCTCTGAGCCTTGAGTTAAGGACATACCACCACGAACTGTTACAGTAGAGCTGGAACCAGGCGCACCACTTTTAGAAATAATATTAACGCCCGCAGCTTTTCCTGCTAAAGCTTGTGCAGCAGAAGAAACAGGTACGTTTACCAACTCCTTACCATTTACAGAAGCTGTAGCACCTGTCAAATCTTTCCTTTTTACCTTGGCATAACCAATAGAAACAACCTCGTCGAGCATCTGAGCCTCGGGCTCAAGCTGTACATTAATCTGTGTACGGCCCTTGATGTCGACTGTCTTGGTCTTGTAACCTACATAAGAAATAACCAAAGACTTGGCAGATGAAGGAACGGTGAGCTTAAAGTTACCATCCACGTCGGTAACAGTGCCTGTATTACCGGGTACAACCTTTACCGTTGCGCCGATAACCACATCCATGTCATCCGTCACTTGTCCTGAAATAGTCACCCCTTGAGCGAGGCCTTTCACAGGAGCTACCAGCAGCATGAACAATACCATGCAAACCTGGAACATAAGTGATTTGTTTTGCATAAAATGAATTTTTAAGTTTATAATATTTGAATTTGTTTCTGTTTTTAGCAAGTTTCATTCTCCGTCAACTATAAGAAAAGTGGCTTAAGGTGCATTCCTTGTACATCTCGGCATATCGACCACTTCTGCTAAGGCTTTATCGGCAGAAGATGCACAATCTGAATATTACAAATTGTTTTTAGCTATTTTGATGCAAAATTATTGTTTTTTACATATTACAACTATATGAATTTGTACACTTTCATATATTTCCATTCAATCTAAGTAAATGTTCGCCCATGACCATGCGCTGGGCACTCATTGACCATGCGTTGGTCCCTCGGTGAACACGCGCTGGTCCCTCGGTGAACACGCGTTGGGCATATGTTGCCCAGCATGTGGTCAACGAGTGCCCAAAATACGGAACGACTTTTGGGCACTCTTTAAACATCATTAACCCATTGTCGGAACGTATATGCGCAGCCTTTATTTAATAGCTTAAGCCAACGTATAAGGGTATATAGAGAGAAAAAGTATCTTAGGATTTTTCCTTTTACCCTAAGATACTTTCAAAAGTTCCTAACCAACTACTTTCTATATATTCCGAAGCTATACCTAAAACATCTGTGCCACACGCTTCACTCCTGCTACCAAAGCATCAACCTCTTCCTTGGTATTATAGAGCGCAAAGCTGGCACGAACGGTTCCTAAGATGCCATAACGGTCCATCAGAGGCTGAGCACAATGATGACCTGTACGAACTGCAATGCCAAGACGGTCGAGAAGTGTGCCCATATCCATGTGATGAATATCACCTACAAGGAAACTTACCACGGCATCCTTGCCTTCTTGCTCTCCAAAAAGTCTGATTCCATCGATGGTTCGCATCTGTTGCATACAGTAGCGTGTAAGTTCTTTCTCGTGCTGGGCAATGTTGTCCATACCAAGAGCCGACACATAATCGATGGCTTTTGCCAAACCGTGAGTAGCCACATAATCGGGAGTTCCTGCCTCGAACTTGAATGGCAACTTCTCGAAAGTGGTCTTCTCGAAGCTCACACTCTCTATCATCTCGCCACCTCCCTGGTAAGGAGGCATACGGTCAAGCCATTCCTCCTTGCCATAGAGCACACCGATACCTGTAGGTCCATAAATCTTATGACCACTGAAAGCAAAGAACTCGCAATCCAAATCCTGAACATCGACCTTGAAGTGAGGAGTGCTCTGAGCGCCATCCACCATCACGGGCACATCATGCTCATGAGCTATCTTGATCATCTCTTTCACAGGATTCACCGTACCGAGCACATTGCTCACCTGAGTAATGCTGACAATCTTGGTACGTTCGTTGAACAAACTGGCGAATTCATCGATGTTTATCTCTCCCTTTTCGTTAATAGGGATCACGCGGATGGCAATGCCTTTCTTGGCTGCCTGCAACTGCCAAGGCACAATATTGGAATGGTGCTCCATCGTAGAGATGATGACCTCATCGCCCTCTCTCATAAACCCATCACAGAAAGAGGAGACAACGAGATTCAGACTCTCGGTAGTACCACGGGTAAAGATGATTTCCTCTACTTTGGGAGCATTGATAAACTTGCGTACTGTCTCGCGGGCAGCCTCATGAAGATCGGTAGCCTGCTGAGAGAGATAATGCACACCTCTATGCACATTGGCATTGACATTAAGATATTCGTCACGCATAGCATCAAGCACAAATAATGGCTTCTGTGTGGTAGCAGCATTATCGAGATAAACCAAAGGCTTGTCGTATACCGTTCTCGAAAGAATCGGGAAATCGGCTCTTACTTTGTTAATATCATACATATTTTTAAGAAGTTAACTCCTTTAACTACATATTATTACTTGCAAAGCTTGCATCCCTCACACTTGTTGAGCTCACCACGGAAGCGCTTTTCCACAAGATGATGAAGACGATCACGAAGAGGCTCCAGTTCCATCTTGTCAATAACTTCGTTGATAAACGCAAACTGAAGAAGCAACTTTGCCTCCTCAAGGCTTACACCGCGCTGCTGCATATAGAACAAGGCTGCATCGTTGAGCTGACCGACAGTGCTGCCATGCGCACACTTCACATCGTCGGCATATATCTCCAACATAGGCTGGGTGAACATACGGGCAGTCTTGGTGGCACAAAGATTCTGGTTGGTCTCCTGAGATGTTGTCTTCTGGGCACCATGACGTACCAGCACACGACCAGCAAAGGCTCCTCGGGCCTCACCATCGAGTACATATTTATAAAGTTCATTGCTGGTGCAATGACCCACCTGATGATCAATGAGCGTATTGTTATCCACCACCTGGTTCTTATCGGCAATCACACAACCATTACAGAAGCACTCAGCTCCCTCACCCTTGAATACGAGGTCGAGACGGTTGCGGGTGATACCGTTATGAAGTGTTATCACATTATGGTTCACACGGCTGTTAGCCTGCTGCTCTATATAAACATTGCTGACACGACGGTTCTTGTAATGTGTCTCCTCCAGACAATAAAGATCAAGACTTGCATTCTCGCCTACAAAAGCCTCAATAACCTGTGTGGCAAGGAAGTTCTTGTCATCAGCCGCATGGTCGCAGAAAAGGAACTTTGCCTCAGCACCCTGTTCCAAGACGATGAGAACACGACGATTCACCATCAGATCGACATCCGAGCGAAGAATATTGATGACCTGCACAGCACGCTCCACCTTTACATTCTTGGGCACATAGATGAACAAGCCATCCTGAGCCAACACTGTATTCAGGGCAGTAATGCCATCCTCATCGGTTTTGGCTATCTTAGCATAGTATTTCCCGATGAATTCGGGGTTTTCTGCAGCTATCTTGCTCAAAGAATCCACGATAACGCCCTCTGGAAGCTCTACCTTTGGAAGGGCTTTGTTATAGAAAGCATCGTTAACCACAAAGTAGAGCGAAGTACTGAGATTGGGCACATCACAACGGAAAGCCTGGTAAGGGTCTACAGGAATCTCCAGTCGATTCAGGTTCAAGCCATAGTCGGGCTCGAAGATGGCACTCATATCTGTGTACTTGTATCTCTCCACCTTGCGCGAAGGAAAGCCTAAGCGACGGAAGTCCTCAAAAGCTGCATCGCGCACAGCATTGAGCACCTCGGCACTGTTCTTCTTGATCATTCTCGACGAAGACTGATACAAGTCTAAATATTGTTTTTCTGAATGCATAATATTCAATTTATAATTAATAAACAACAATGAATAAACAGGGACTTGCCTTTCATGGCAAAGCCTGTTATGATTGAGACATTATCATTTATTCTTTTTCATCTACCTCAGCCTTGATCCAGTCGTAGCCACGAGCCTCAATCTCCTTGGCAAGTTCAGGAC
>ERZ1026776.268-NODE-268-length-38547-cov-68.304843_pt1 | contig 38547 bp, 28 predicted proteins | sample MGYA00380125_ERZ1026776 | MGnify/ENA primary metagenome ERZ1026776 (study PRJEB33269, sample SAMEA4719761) | human gut metagenome | biome: human-associated habitat; feature: organic feature; material: feces | place: Cameroon | collected 2013-10 ...
ACGCCGATGGTAGTGCAACGTACGTTTGTGTGAGAGTAGGTCACTGCCAGGCTTCACTTCCTAAGAACCCGTATCAGTTTTCTGGTACGGGTTTTTGCTTTTCTACGCTCTACTTTTCTAAAATTTACTAAAAAGGCTATAATTACGTAAATTTACTAATAAGGACGTAATTATGGACAAGCATAACAGATCTTATCTATCTAAAGTAAGCATCAAAAATCCAATTCATTTTATCTCATTAGGTTTCGGATCTGGTCTTATTCCTAAAGCTCCAGGTACCTACGGTTCATTAGCTGCTCTACCTATCTGCATGCTTTTAGTTTATTTACCTTGGCAAGTACAAATAGCTGTAGCTGTGCTTACTTTCTTTGTAGGCTGGTATGCATCTTCAGTTACAGAGAAAGCTATGGGTATGCATGATAACAGCGCAATTGTTATCGATGAGTTTGATGGCATGTTCATATCTATCATCTGTTTCCCATCTGTCTGGTATTACGCAATCTTAGCTTTTGTGTTATTTAGAATCTTTGATATCATAAAGCCATTTCCTATCAGCATGCTTGATAAACGGATAGGAGGCGGTTTAGGTGTGATGCTTGATGATGTACTCGCCGGACTCTTTGCTTTAGTCTCTGCGCACGTTATTTTTGCATTATGGCTGTAATTCAGTTAGCTTTGTAACTGCAGGATACTTTAATTTTTTAAATAGTTTTTTATTGCAGTTAAATAATGTTTCTTCTAATGGATTTTGTAGACTACTCATCGTTTGTCGATGTATGTCAATGTGCGGAGCATACATGATTGCAGTTTCTGAGATTATGCGCAGGATGATCACTTTTTCTGAAGGAAATCTTCATGATATCGATCACCTCATTAGAGTCTGGACCTATGCTAAAACCATAGGTGAATTAGAGCACCTTGACAGTGAAACACAGTACATCCTGGAAGTTGCTGCTATAACACATGATATTGCCTGTCCTCTCTGCCGTGCAAAATACGGCAACACCAACTCTAAGCATCAGGAAACAGAAGGAGAACAGCTTGTCGTTCAGTTTCTAAAAGATTCAGGTATTGATGAAAGCATATTAAAGCGAGTGCAGTATCTTGTGGGACACCATCACACTCTGACTGAAATTGATGGTACAGATCATCAGATCCTGATTGAAGCAGATTACATCGCCAATGCTTCAGAGAAAGGATACAGAAAACAGTCTATCGAAAATTTTATGAAACACATCTTTAAAACAGAGGCGGGAAAAGAGCTTCTCAAGAGTGTTTTCAGACTGTGATAAAACGGGTGAATTCTATGGTTTTATACGATGCAGGAGCTTTTACAGCAGTGCTTCAGTCTTAAAGATCTGCAATGAGCAAAAATAGGAGCTCTCCATGCAGTAGCTCCTCGAGTGATGTTTCTAAAAGTTTCTTAATTTTTTAAAAGGCATCCTGATACATATCATCTCTGAGTTTCCATAATGCCTTTAAAAAGTCAGAGCCTTTTTTATCATTCTTTCCAAAGATCAGATCTTCGATTTTATCAACAATCTCATCATCAGCTCTGTCTTCATAAGAATCAAACTCATAGCCATCAAAATTTTTCAACTCATTCTTAGCAATAACATCTGACATAACCAGCCCACCTATCAAAACTAACCACAACAACCAGGTTTATAACTCATGTTCAAAAAATAACGATCAGCAAAACTTCAATACAACTATTCTTTATACAACAAACGCTTAAATTTATTTTTTCTTTCTACGACTATAAATATACAGGCTCATTATTAAAGATCTGATCTTCAATTGTTATGTTTTTGTAAAGTCATGAGCAGGCATTAATAAGCTCTTTATGACCTTATATAACTCTGATCTCTCAGTTCATAACTGTTGAGTGAAAATAAGATTGTGATCTGATTGGATATGATCGTCTAGAGAAAAAGGAGGACAGTGTCCTCCTTTAGATGAATTTAGGTTTTACTGCTTAAGATCAGTCTTAAGATGTCTTTATTTATGCTTCACCAAAAACTTCAGTTGCAATTTCCTTTACCAGTGCTAGCTTCTTCCACTGATCCTCATCGGTAAGCTTATTTCCGATCTCGCATGAGGCAAATCCGCACTGAGGAGACAGGCACAGTCTTTCTAAAGGAATGTATTTAGAAGCTTCTTTAATTCTCTTTTTGATGAATTCCTTATCCTCCAGCTGAGGTCTTTTTGAAGTAATTAAACCTAAGACTACCTTCTTGTCTTCAGGTACATATTTTAATGGTTCAAAACCGCCGGATCTTTCATCGTCAAACTCAAGATAGAAGGCATCAACATTTTCTCGTGCAAAGAGAATAGGTGCAACAGGATCATATGCTCCTGTGCAGGCATAGGTTGAGTGATAGTTACCTCGACAGATGTGAGTTGTTAGTGCAAGATCTTCAGGGCGGTCCTGATAGGCAAGATTATTAACTCTCAGGTATTTTTCTGCTTCCGCTTCTAAAGAGACATTGCCGTTCTGACGTGCTGCCCAGTACTTCTCATCCACAAACATTCCCCAGGTACAGTCATCAACCTGGATATTTCTGCATCCTGCCGCATACAGTTCTCTGATAACTGTTCTGTAGGCAGCACCGATGTCTTCAATTAGTTCATCAAGGTTAGGGTAGAACTTTTTGGTGTTTTCAATATTATCTTTTCTGAACAACTCAGCTAATAACTGAGCAGGAGCAGGAAAGGTCTGTTTTGCTACAGCATTGTCATCAGTAAACTGATTTACAAACTTAAAGTGTTCAACAAAAGGATGATTCTCACCAGTGATCTTTCCTACTAGTTTAATTGATCCTTTTGCTGTTTCCTCGTTATGGAAGAAATAGCCATGAGATAACTCAGTCTGCTCAATTCCATTTAAGCCCCAGAAGAAATCTAAATGCCAGTAAGCTCTTCTGTACTCACCATCTGTGATTACGTGGTAACCAGCTGCTTTCTGTTTAGCAATTAACTTTTCAATCTCGGTGTTTTCAACCTTAGTTAATTCTTCTTTTGAGATGAGCCCTTTTTTTAATAAAGACTTTGCGTTCTGAACTGCTTCAGGTCTTAAAAAAGATCCAACGAAATCGTATTTAAATGGAATATGTGCTGTCATTTGTAACCTCATTTATTGTTTATATGATTTGAGTTTACAGATGAATGTCAGCGAAAGATAATACTATTTAAGAATGGCTGAATATAGTAATTTCCTATAACAAGACTTATAAGCACAAAGATAAGCATGTTATAAGAAAAAAATTAACTATAAAATTTAACTCTTCAATTTTTGAGGGTAGGAAGTTATTTCAGATCTTCATCTGTTTAAAAAAATACAGATCTGATTTCGATAAAATCAAAAACTAGGAGTTTTATACAGCTTGATACTCGGTAAAAGCTCTTACTTTAGGCTTAGCATTGAAGACAGTAGCAATTCTTAACAGCTCATTTTTCTTAGGCTCAGTATTGCCATAGTCTCGTGACTTAATCTGTTCTACAGCCTCACTAAGCATTGCCTTTGCTACAGTTTCATCTTCAGCATACTTTAATTCAAAGACTAAGCGTCTGTTTTTAGTTTCTATAATTAAATCTGCTCTTCCTTTTGAAGAGTGACTTTCAGTTGTTGTTTCAATACCTGCACCTATTAAGAATAGGTATAGGTAGTTCTGTACCGCAGCTTCACTGTTAATAGGGAAATGATCATAAGATACTGAATTTATAACTGAGTTGAATCTATCTATGATATCTTCTATCTCACCTGCATCTAATAGGTCTCTTACACCTTTAGCTAAAGTGTAGATACCTTCCCTATAAAAGTTGATGGCAAGTAATCTGTTTAAGGTTTTATAGATTTCACCGTTTGGAATACCTAAATCTACTGTAAGATCACCGCTAGTTAAAGCAGAGCGTAAGGTTAAGTAGCCTGTCTGACACATCAGTACATTCTGATTGATAGTAGTTAAAGCTGTTGGATTAAAAAAATCGTTAACGGGGATTGATACAGTATTTTCTTTATTTAAGTATTCAAAAGCATTTAGCTCATGAGTTTTTAAATAGTTAACTAAGATTGAAGGTAAGCCACCATTGTCGTACCAGTACTCTCCAAACTGAACTTTTTTCTTTTCTATCATTGTTTGGAAAAACGTATTTACAGACCAGGTACTGAATACTTTCTTTTCATAGTCTTCATCAAAGCAGTAGCCATCATAGTTTTGAGCCATCATATCTAACATTGACTCAATCTGAACGTCGGTTACATCTTCAACACTGCAGTTGTTCTCATAGGAGGCAGCAAGCTTTAAATAATCGATGTAGTACTTTTTAATCTCATCACGAGTAAAACCTATCATCTGAGAATAGGCACTTGCATTGGTAATATCTCTGATATCAGAACCAATTGAAAAGATTTCTACATCTTTTAATCTGGTGACACCTGTTATTCCTAAGAATTTAATTGGCCACTTGTTTTTAATAGTGGCATAAAAGCTTTTGATTTTTTCCTGAAATTGCTTATATAGAGTTTCATTATTGATGTTTGCTGTCATCTGACAGTCATACTCATCAATTAAGATCACTATTTGACGTTTTTCTTTTCTTAACTCATCTAACAGGAAGTAGATTGTGTCTTCAGGTTCGACTTTCTCTTCGTAGTTTTTGACATTGATGTCTCGTGCAAATGAGCTAATGATTGCGTTTAGTTTTTGCTTAAAATGCTCAAGTGAGTATTTATCTAAATCTAAAAAATTCAGTCTTAATACTGGATAGGTAGGTTCTGTCTATTTATCGTAAATCCAAGTACCTTTAAAGTAAGGCTCTACACCTGTTTCAAATAAAGTTGCTATGGTATCTAAGGTAAGAGATTTACCAAAACGACGGGGACGGGAGATAAAAACTCTTTCAAGCTTTATAAGGTCTCTAATATACTTTGTTTTATCTACATAAATGTAATTATTTAGATAAAAGTTTATAAATGAGCCTGTTGAGCTGATATCTTTCATATGTGTTTATCTCCAAACCTTCTTCTAAAATCATATATTATAAAGCTCTTGTTTTGCCTTTATTAGTGGCAAATTGTGAACATAAAAGTAGAGATAAGTTTTGGAAGATAAATCGTAAGATACAAAAATGCCCTCAAAAGAGGGCATTTTTAAGAAAAACAACAATTACTTCAAGCTTAAAGCTAAATCGTAAGTGCTCTTCATGAACTGGTGCTTCATGTTGTTGATGCACTCGATGATGTCATGGTGAACAAGTTCGCCACGCTCAACACCGATACAACGACCTGATTCGCCACTCTTTAATAGCTCACAAGCATAAGCGCCCATACGTGATGCTAATACACGGTCAACAGCTGTTGGTGAACCACCGCGCTGAATGTGACCTAGAACAGTAGCACGGGTCTCAAGACCTGTTAACTCTTCTAACTCTTTAGCCATCTGGTGAACATCTGTCTGGTTCTCGCAAACAACTAAGATTGCATGACGCTTACCAGCATCGATGCCTTTCTTAATGTCAGCATAAACCTGCTCTTTGTTCCACTCAATTTCTGGAACAAGAACAGCCTCAGTACCGCATGAAACAGCTGCACAAACAGCTAAATCACCGCAGTGGTGACCCATAACTTCAACAACACTGATACGCTTGTGTGAAGAACAGGTATCACGAAGCTTATCGATTGCTTCAACAGCAGTATTTAAAGCTGTATCAAAACCGATAGTTGCATCAGTACCAGCAATATCGTTATCGATTGTGCCTGGTAAACCAATGCAAGGGAAGCCTAACTCAGAAATTAACTTAGCACCCATGTATGAGCCGTCACCACCGATAACTACTAGAGCATCGATGCCGTGTTTCTTCATAACTTCAACACTTTCCTGACGAATCTGAGGCTGCTTGAACTGTGGAAAACGAGCTGTACCTAAGAAAGTACCGCCACGGTTTAACAGATCAGATACTGAGTGGCTGTTTAACTGTACGAAATTACCTGAATGTAATCCTGAGTAACCATCACGTACACCTAAAACTTCCCAACCATATGATAAAGCTGTGCGAACTACAGCACGAATAGCTGCGTTCATACCTGGTGCATCACCACCTGAGGTCAGAACACCAATTTTCTTGATTGCCATATTACACGTGTCCGTTATTTTTAAATTAAGCCTTTGCAGCTGCTTCGATAATAGCAGTGAAATCAGGAGCCTTTAATGAAGCACCACCAATTAAGCCGCCATCAACATCTGGCTGTGCGAAGATGTCAGCAGCATTCTTAGCGTTGCATGAACCACCGTAAAGAATACGTACACCGTCAGCAACTTCTGCATTGAAGGTCTTTAAGAACTCACGGATACCGTGGTGAACGTTCTGTGCGATTTCAGGAGTTGCAGTCTTACCTGTACCGATAGCCCAAATTGGCTCGTAAGCAATGATTGCATTCTTGAATGCTTCGATACCGCATAAATCGATAACAGCCTTGATTTCTGCCTTGCAAACATCAAGAGTCTTACCTGCATCGTACTCAGCCTCTGACTCGCCGATGCATAATACTGGAGTTAAGCCGTTTTCCTGAGCAGCTTTGAACTTGCCAGCAACGATTTCGTTTGACTCGTTATGGTAGCCACGACGCTCTGAGTGACCAACGATAGCGTAGGTGCAGCCGAATTCCTTTAACATCTCAGGTGAGTTCTCACCAGTGTAAGCACCCTTAGTGTGGATATCGCAGTCCTCTGAACCCCACTTTAAGCTTGAACCAGTTGCTAATGATTCAACCATACCAATGAAAATAGCAGGAGCACAAATTGCAACATCTACGTTTGCATTTTTGTCAGCTGGCTCTCTGAATGCCTTAATTAAATCAGTAACAGTTGACTTGGTACCGTTTAATTTCCAGTTACCCATTACAACAGGTTTTCTCATGATCCTATCCTCAATAAAATACATTTTTTTTGATACAGCCGTTAGTGCTGTTCTGATTGAATATCACTTTCTTTTCAGCACACAAACTTTTCGTATTTTACTATAAAAAGCACATTTTGAGCGCTTTTTTTTCTTGTATCAGAAAAAAGTCAGATCCTAGTGCTTAAGAATGCGGAGTTTTGTGTGAATGTAAACGTTTTTTTTAGGTGGCAAATTTTGGTGCATATTTCCTTTGAAATATTAAGTGTTTAAAGTATTGTACAGCCAAATTTTCTGTGTATTCGGTTATGAAACTGTCATGTTGTACTTATGAGCCTTTCTTCCTTAATATCTCAAATCTTCAGGAGTTAAAAAAAGGGAACCATATATACAGGAAGGTAATGTATTCCATTAGCAAAAGCATAATCCTTAGTGTGGATAACGTATTTGTTCTTTACTCTTCTACTGAACTTTTCACAAAAGACTTCTTGTGATTTGTGTTGCCTGTGATTGCCAGACTTAACCTCAATAGGACTTATCTTGTCACCTTCATAGATTAAAAAATCTACTTCATACAGAAGATTAGAGTTTTCACTTTTCATAGTGTAATAGAAAAGTTTATAACCTTTTTAAATTAGCATTTGAGCTATAGCATTTTCGTAAACATAACCCAAATTAGCTTCAAGCTTATCTGAAAACAATTTGTTATAAATTACATTCTCTGTGTATTTCTTGTCGATAAAAGCAATGGTTATAAAGAGTCCTGTATCAGATATAAAAAGTTTGTATCTGTTGATGCCTTTTCTAAGGACATTCCACCATTAGGATTATTTGAGTGATAAGCGATATTAACAGTGTATGCGCTAAGCATATCAGGAAGAAGTTTTTGTGTTGAACTTGCTCTCGTTCCTTTTTTTGCAGTAGCTAAAGTATATCTTGAAGCATTGCTACATAAATTTGAGGGAATAGCATCATATATGTTTTCTGCTAAACCTGATGAATCATTTTTAACGAAGCCTTCTTCATACAATTCAATAATTCCTCTCTTTACCTCATCTACAGCTTGTAACTTGTTATTTTCTAAATTCGTTTCAATAGCCTGCGGCATTCCTCCAATTAGCTTATAAAGCCTAAATTTTCTCATTAAATCTCTGTGTAACGCATTACCAGCAGCTCTATTACGGAGTGAGATGAGTTTAAATATTGCTAAATTGAATAGCTATCAGCGATATTAACTGTAATTAAACTGAAAAGAAGCAGCAAACTCAGCCATCCTTTGTTTACTTTCTTTTTCATTATGAGCTATCTTTTCTTCTGCTTTCTTCCTCTCTTTCTTGTAGTTAAACTCTTTACAGTTATAGCGTTTAATGTAATCGATGATGCTATAACCTAAAACATACAGTGGAAGCATGATAACTTTTGGATTATATTGATTAGTCGTGACTATTGAAGCTTGTGATATGGATTCTATTGCAGTAGTGCTGTTATCTCTTGCAACTTTCATAAGCTCTGAGACAGTACAAATCATTCCCATGGCATTGTTTAAAGGAACTCTCTGATAACTTAAAAGAGTATCCACCATGTTGTCTACAAGTTTTGCTACAGAAGCTGATACGCTGTGAGAATACTCAGAACCGAAAAAGATAGGAGTATCATCTAGTGATAATTCATTTTCAAAGATAGATTTTGAAGCGCAGACACTAGAATTTAAAAAGATCTCCTTTAACTCTTGTTCAATTACACTAGGATCTGAACTATCGTCATTGTAAAAGGAGCTATCTTGAATAACAGGCTTAAGACCGTCTAAATTATTTTCACTCTCAAGACTGTTTTTTAAAACTACGCCTTTTTTGTCTTTTAAAATTTCACTTCTAACAGTGCCATGAGATTGGTTTAATCCTTTGCCTGAAGCATAATAAAAAGCAGAACTTGCTGTAGTAGCGTCTTGTGATGCTTTTAAATTAGTTGAGTTCACACTTTGTCTAATTGAATTTAGCTTATCCTCATAGGCTTGCTGTTTGGATTGTTTTTCAAGCTCATTTTGAAAAGCAACCTGACTGCATACACTTATATTGAATGCAGATAAATTTGTTCTGGCTAAAGCAGAAGCTGTAGCTACAGTTGCTGTTGTAATCTTTGCTGCACTTACAAGATCATTAGGTTCTGATAACAACAGTTTTTTAGCAAACAAGCTGTCAGATGACCGTAAAATTGCCTGTACGTTGCCCAAATTCAGTACATTTCCCATTTTTATAATTTCCCAAAAATTATGTTTTTTAGGAAATTGCAAGGATAATGCCATTATTTAACATTTTGATTTTTAATAAAATTATTTCTATTGTAAGTGACGCTATTGCCACTTACTGCCGAAAATGGCATAGACAAGGCAAATTTGAATTGACAATAATTGATAAAACTTTAAAAATAGAATTTTCATATATCTATTATTGAATTACTCAATAACAATAGGAATTCTATAAAGAAAGTTGACCAAAACTCTTTAGAGTACAAATCTTAAATCAGATTAGAAGTTAACTTTGACTATAAAAGATTATTTAGCTTTTCAACAGGAGCCTAGTTTTATGCGCGTTCTTAAGTTTGGCGGTACATCAGTTGCAAATGCACAGAGATTTCAGGATGTAGCTGAAATTGCGCTTGATACTGCTAAGAGATCACAGACAGCTTTAGTACTGTCTGCTCCAGCAAAGATCACCAATTTATTAGTAGCTTTGGTAGCACAGGGTGCTGCCGGTAAAGACGGAAGCGAAGAGTTCGCTCAGATCCGCGCTATTGTTGAACCAATTATTACAACCTTAGGCTCAAAGTACGAAAAGTTCGACACTGACAAGATTTTTGGCGAATTCAACAAGACCATGGACATCTTAAAACAGCGTTTAGATGGTATGGTTTTATTAGGTGTATGTCCTGAACTTGTAATGGCATTCGTTGAAAGCCGTGGTGAGAGTTTCTCAATTCTAATCATGTCAGAGCTGTTAAAGGCTTTAGGCAAAAAAGTAAGAGTAATTGATCCTGTTCAGGTATTAGTAACAGAAGGCGGTATTATGGAGTCTTCTGTAAACATTGAACAGTCAAGAGCCCGTTATGCAGCTTTACCTGACGATAAAGAAGCTATCACTTTAATGTCAGGTTTCTGTGGCGGTAATGCTCAAGGTCAGTTAGTGCTGTTAGGCAGAAACGGATCTGATTACTCAGCTGCATGTTTAGCTGCAATTTCAAATGCTGAGTGCTGTGAAATCTGGACAGATGTTGATGGTGTATACAGCTGTGATCCGAGAGCAGTAGAAGGCGCAGTACTTTTAAAGAAGATGTCATACGCTGAAGCTATGGAGTTATCTTACTTTGGAGCTAAGGTTCTACATCCTCGTACCATTGCTCCTATTGCACAGTTTGAGATCCCTTGCTTAATTAAGAACACCAAGAATCCAAAAGGTCCTGGCACCTTAATTTCTGAGGAGACTGATTTATCAGTACCTATTAAAGGTATTTCTGACTTAAAGAATGTTGCTCTAATCAATATCTCAGGTCCAGGTATGAAGGGTATGGTAGGTATGGCAGGTCGTCTGTTTACCGCTGTATCAAGAGCAGGCATTTCTATTACCTTAATTACTCAGTCATCATCTGAATACTCAATTTCATTCTGCATCAGCCAGTCAGAACTTGCTAAGGCTAAGAAAGTAATCAATGCTGAATTTAAGTTAGAGCTAAAAGATGGCTTATTAGATCCTGTTGAAATTAAGGAAGGTTGCGCGATTATCTCCGTTGTAGGCGATGGTATGCGCATGGTGCGTGGTATTTCAGGTAAATTCTTTAGAGCCTTAGCTGAGGCAAACGTAAACATCAGAGCAATTGCTCAGGGCTCATCAGAGCGTTCAATCTCAGCTGTAATCTCACAAAAGAGAGTTACAGAGGCGGTAGCTTTTGCCCATACAGCTTTCTTTAATTCAAGACAGCGTATTGATGTTGTACTAATCGGTTGCGGTGGCGTAGGTGGTGAGCTTTTAGCTCAGATCAAGCGTCAGAGAACAGAATTGTCAGACAGTCATGGTATTGATATCAGAGTTGTAGGTATCGGTAACTCTAAGCACTTTATCTCAGATCCAAATTGTGTGGATTTAGAGAACTATAAAGATTTATTAGCTAAGAGCGATAAACCTACATTAACTCCAGAGGCAGCAGAGCAGTTAATTAAAGATGCTCATTTAATCAACCCTGTTTTAGTTGATTGCACCTCATCTGAAGAGTTAGCTCTTAAGTATGTTGATTTCATGAAAGCAGGTTACCATGTGGTAACACCTAGCAAGAAAGCTAATACTGGCTCTTACGAGTATTATCAGGAGTTAAGAAGAACAGCTCGAGCTCAACACAGAAAGTTCTTATATGAAGCAAACGTAGGTGCTGGTCTTCCTGTAATCAATACTGTGCAGAATGAGTTAGCAGCAGGCGACAGACTTATTGACTTCTCTGGAATCTTATCAGGTACTCTTTCATACCTGTTTGGTTTAGTTGAAGATGGTATGACCTTATCAGAGGCAACTAAGATCGCTTATGAGAAGGGCTTTACTGAGCCAAATCCAAAAGACGATCTTGATGGTATGGATGTTGCAAGAAAACTGTTAATTCTAGCTCGTGAATGCGGTCTGAAGTTAGAATTATCAGACGTTGATGTACAAGGAGCTGTTCCTTCTGAATACTTACAGGGCAATAATGCTTTGGAAGTTATCGAGAACATCAAGAAAGCTGATGCTTCATTTACAGCTTTAGTTGAAAAAGCTAAAACTGAAGGTAAGGTATTACGCTATGTCGGTTCTATTAAAGATGGCAAGTGCACCTGCTCTGTTCAGGCAGTAGGTCCAGATCAGGCTCTGTTCAAGGTTCGTGATGGTGAGAATGCTTTAGCCTTCACCACAGCTTACTATCAGCCAATTCCATTGGTAATCAGAGGTTATGGTGCAGGTACTGCAGTAACTGCAGCAGGAGTGCTCTCTGATGTTTTACGTTTACAGAATTGGGCTCATGAGGATTAGGATTTAACCATGTCTAAGATTTTTAAAGCATACGCTCCAGCATCAGCCGCTAACTTATCAGTAGGATTTGATTTATTAGGTGCAGCTCTAAAGCCAATCGATGGTGCTTTATTAGGTGATGAAATTACCATCTCTGAAAACTCAGAGAAAGGTTGTGATGTTTCAGTTGTTGGTCGTTTTGCCCACAAACTGCCATCTGATCCTAAAAAGAACATCGTATACGATGCATATTTAATGTACAAAGATGCTTTAGAGAAAAAAGGCTTAAAGGTTAAGGATGTACACATGGAATTATCCAAAAATCTTCCAGTGTGCTCTGGTTTAGGCTCATCAGCAGCATCAGTTGTGGCTGCGGTAGTAGCACTAGATGCTATTCATTCAGAAGCTTTAGGTCAGGAAGGCTGCCTTGAGCTTATGGGTAGACTTGAGGGAAAAATCTCAGGCTCTATTCATTACGATAATGTTGCTCCATGCTATTTCGGTGGTCTGCAGCTTATCGTTCAGGAAAATGGAGTGATATCTACAACTCTTCCTGATTTTGATAACTGGTACTGGGTATCATGTTTCCCTGGTATTAAAGTTTCAACTAATGCTGCTCGTCAAATTCTTCCAAAGGAATATTCACGTGCTGATGTGATTACCTTTGGTCGTCGTTTAGCTACCTTCGTACATGCCTGTCATGAGGGTAATGACAAGCTTGCAGCTTCCTGCTTAATCGACGTAATTGCAGAGCCATACAGAGCAAGCTTAATTCCAGGTTTTACTGATGCAAGAGAGCATGGTAAGACCTTGGGTGCGTTAGCTACCGGTATTTCAGGCTCAGGTTCATCTGTATTCTCAATCTTTGAAGACAAAGAAAAGGCAGAGCAGATGAAAGAATATCTTGAGAGAAACTTTATTGCCAACGAAGACGGATTCTGTCATATTTGTAAGATTGACAGACGTGGTGCCTATGCTGAAGCTTTAGAGGATTAGTAAATAAATTATGGAACTATACAATTTAAAAGATCATAACGAGAAGGTATCTTTTGCACAGGCAGTTGTAAAAGGTATTGGTAAAGATCAGGGCTTATTCTTCCCAGATCACATCGAACCATTAGCTAATGTTGATGAATTATTAGACCTACCATTAGTTGAGCGTTCTCAAAAGATTTTACGTCACTTAATCGGTGATGAGATCCCTGAATTAGAGAGCATTATTGCTGATGCTTTTACTTTTAAAGCTCCAATAGTAAAAGCTGATGAGAATGTATATGCCTTAGAGTTATTCCACGGTCCCACCTTAGCATTCAAAGACTTTGGTGCTCGCTTCATGGCTCGAGTCTTAGGCTCTATCCGTGGTGATAAGCATTTAACTATTTTAACTGCAACCTCAGGTGATACTGGTGCTGCAGTAGCTGCTGCTTTCTATGAGCAGAAGGGTATTGATGTTGTAGTTCTATATCCAAAAGGAAAGATTTCAGATCTTCAGGAAAAGTTAATTGCAACCTTAGGTAAGAATATTAAGGCTGTTCAGGTAGACGGTATCTTTGATGAATGTCAGGATATGGTAAAGACTGCTTTTGATGATGTTGAGTTTAAAACTACTGTTGGTTTAAACAGTGCTAACTCAATTAACATCAGCCGTTTATTAGCTCAAGTATCTTACTACTTTGAGGCTGTATCACAGCTGCCTAAAGAGAAGAGAAACAACGTTGTATTCTCAGTTCCATGCGGTAACTTTGGTAATATCACCGCAGGTTTAATTGCAAAAGCTTTAGGTCTTAAGGCTCGTTTTGTTATTTCATGTAATGCAAACGACACTGTACCTCGTTACCTACAGTCAGGTAAGTGGGATCCTCATGCAACTGTTGCAACTCTATCTAATGCAATGGATATCTCAAGACCTAACAACTGGCCACGTGTTGAAGCTTTAGTTAAGATGCAGGGCTGGTCTTTAAAGGACTTTGCTTTTGGTTCTATGTCAGATGCTGAAACAGAAAAGACCATGCAGAACCTTTATAAGAAGACTGGTTACGTTTTAGAGCCTCATGCTGCTATTGCATATCAGACTTTAGAGAATAACCTAAAAGAAGGTGAAACTGGTATCTTCTTAGGTACTGCACATCCAGCTAAGTTCAAAGCTGATGTAGACAGAATTTTAGGTATCGATTTACCTCTACCTCAGGCTTTAGCTGATAAAGCTAAGTTAGCTTCACAGGCTGTAGAGTTACCTGCTGACTACAATACTTTAAAAGCTTATGTTTTAAAGGAACTAAAACTTAACTAGTTTAAGTTCAAATCTTTAATACAAAGTTTCTAGTACAGTCTAGAAAAGAACAATAAAAGATCTTTCACTTAATTAAAAGGGGAAGATCTTTTTTTATGATTGTAAGGTACAATAAAGAAAATAGTTAAGAGGAAGCAATTATGCCAATTGATCAAGGTAGATATGTCTGCGCCTATACAGATTTTGGATTTAAAAGACTGTTTGGAACAGAACTAAACAAAGATATCTTAATAAGCTTTTTAAATTCATTTTTGAATTTAAAAGACAAGATTGTAGATTTGTCATATTTATCTTTAGAGCAATTAGGAGATCTAGTCTCAGATAGAGATGCAATCTTTGACGTATACTGCAAAACCTCAGATGATGCATATATCATTGTCGAAATGCAAAATGCTGTTCAGAACTATTTTAAAGATAGAAGCATCTTTTACAGCTCATTTGCTATAAGAAATCAAGCTCCACAAGGAGTTTGGAATTACCAATTAAAGGCCGTTTATACCATAGGTATTTTAAACTTTGTATTAGATAAAGACAGTGAACCATATCGCCATGAAGTTGTTTTGTATGACAAAGCAGTAAAAAAACAATTTTATGACAAATTAGCTTACTACTATTTAGAATTACCAAAGTTCACTAAAAATGCAGATGAACTTGAAACTATACAAGATAAGTGGATGTTTGCGATTAAGAATCTTTCTGCTTTAAATGACAAACCTGTTGCCTTAAAAGAACAAGTTTTCACAAGGTTATTTAGAATTGCTGAAATAGCTAAATTTTCAGAAAAGGAAAAATATGCTTATGAAGAAAGTCTGAAGAAAATGTGGGATAACTACGCAACTTTAGAATCAAGTTTTACAGAAGGTCAAAAAAAAGGAAAAGAAGAAGGCTTGAAACAAGGAAAGGAAGAAGGTTTAAAACAGGGACTAGAAAAAGGTTTGAAACAAGGAATAGAAAAAGGTTTGAAACAAGGAATAGAAGAAGGTTCAAAGCAGGCACAAGTAAATATTGCCATAAAAATGAAAAATAAAGGCATGAGCTCTGAAGATATACTTAATTTAACAGGCCTAAAAGAAGGCCAATACTAAAAAGGGTAATTGTTATTTTGTCAATTGAATACACCTTTGAAAAGAAGTTCTCTAAAGAGGATACTCACCGTTTATTTAAGTCTATTAACTGGTATTCAGCTAATTTCCCTCAGAGATTACATAAAGCTCTAATGAATTCTTAAACTTTAGTTACAGCATGGAATGGAAATAAGTTAGTAGGCCTTGCCAGAACTTTAGATGATGGTGAAATGGTGGCATTTATCCATTACGTCTTAGTAGATTCTGAGTATCAAGGATACCCATATTGCATCGACTCTTATCAAGATGATTAAAGAGAAATATCAAGACTTTCTTTATATCGATGTTATGCCTGAGGATAAAAACAATTTTCCTTTTTATGAGAAATCAGGCTTTAAGGTTATGCCAAATGGTGTTGCTATGACCTTGTTTAACGAAAACTCTGAGAAGAGATAGTTAAAACAGCTTTTCTTTCCATGTAAAAGATGGACTCAGATAGTAAGCTCATTCCAGTCCATCTTAAAATTCTACTGATAATTCTGGTATACACAATCTGCTGTCTGCAATGAATACAGATGACTACTTTTGGAAGTGATTAGAGCTAAAGTTCTGTAAATTAGTTTAAGCTACAGGAGAATTTTCTGTTATCACATTTAAAGTCTATGTCTTCGCGAAAATGACCATGGTACCAGTGCTTAAAATCAGTTCTCTGCCTTAATTTCTCAGGATATCTTTAGCTGATATCATGAGAGAAAAACATCATGTAGCTGGAAGTATGAAACGAATCTCTTATGTAGAAATCCATAAGTGAGGATAAAATTCATGATGGTGCTGTATGAGTGGGCACAGTGTCGATTTTAAAGTTTACTTTTGTAAGTTCATTTAGTGATCTCTGAAACTTCTCCTCAGTCACAGTTTCCTGAGGCCATCAGATCTCATGTTCAGTACGGAACTGTTTGTCAGATGACATTGCTCCTCCTTGTGAGAAGATCTTTTTACCTTCAATTGTAAAGATATAACCTCTGTCTAACAGTTCAACATTATAAGAGAGTATCAGAGAGTTTTACTGTTCTGTCTCTGTAGGCCTCTGTTTGGGGCAGCATTGAGATTGCGTCGCAGTTCTCGTGATTGCCAGGGCAGGTGATGATTTTAATGGAATAAATGACAGGTACTTTAAAAAATGCCTGTCGTGGTAATCTTGTTGTATGCCATTTTCAGGGGGCCTGCTGAATACTAGCCCCCTCCAAAATCGTCGGCTATCAGTACGATATTAGGCACAGTATCAAGTTTTGCGATCTTATATAACTTGTCGATATCAACCATCCCTTGTAGGGAATAAAGAAACTGGAGTTGTTATCGTCCTAAGATATAGTTGATAAGCTCCAGTTTTTGTTTATCTGTCCATTGTGATCTGCGTTATTTCTTTTGAGTAATTCCATGAAGTTTAAGTTGAAAAAATAACTTGTCACTTATATCGCTTGCCATAATTATTTGTTTTTATCCTTAGAAACGTTAATGTGTAATTCAGCCATGCGAGCATCAAATTCTGCTTTTGCTTCAGGACTTAATTTATTGTACATGGCTTTATTCATTTGAATAGTTGCCTTGTACATCATTTCGCTACAGTTTTCAATAGTTTTGGCAGTATTTGAAATGATATTGAGGGTTGTAGAAATACCACTGCCAATCATTTCAAACATATTCTTCTTTTTAGGAGGTTCTGAATATGAAGACTTTTTGTTTATAGCTTCTAATGTTGCCGTCAATCTTTTTTCAGCAGTTTTCCTCGTTGTATATAACATAAAAACATCCTTATATCATAAGTAAAACACGATAACCACGGTATGTGAGCATACTTTATTGTAATTAAAATTTTTCCAATAAAAAAGGGAAGCTTTTCACAGCTTCCCAAAAGAATGTATACACTAAAATCTACATCACAATTATATCTTAGTTCTCGATGTCTGTTAGAGTAGATTTAACGACAATTTTAGAATCAGGTACAATGATAGGTTCATTACGACGTGATCTATCATGTAACGGATGTTGAAAAACTGGAGCAGAGAAGTTACCTTTTCACGGTGAAGATCGCCTGTTACGTATATCATTAAAGCTCCATTATTGTGAGTTGGAAGGTTATTTTAGGAGTTTAAATCCTATTCCTAAGATACCTTCTCTTTTCAGACAGCCATCAGGTAGAGCATCGCTGTGTACTTCAAAATATTTTAGACTGTGATGAAAATAGCCCAAAGAGTCTTGATCTTACGCATGAAGCTACTTAAAAACATGGATCATAAATGGTAGCAACATGAATTAGTATCAATATTCGAGCTAATATAGTCTAAAAAGAAAGATTATCTGTAAATAATGCTTCCTTATCACCATTCGGTACAACCCATGAGCTGATATCCTGGTTAAAAGGTGAACCTGAGAACATAGAACTCATATCTGTAACGTTAGAAACATCCCATGAGCTGATATCCTGGTTAAAAGATGAGTCTGAGAACATATAACTCATATCTGTAACGTTAGAAACGTTCCAGAAGTTGATATCACGATTAAAAGATGAATATGCGAACATACTATTCATATCTTTTACGTTAGAAACATCCCATGAGCTGATATCCTGGTTAAAAGGTGAATCTGAGAACATAGAACTCATATTAGTAACGTTAGAAACATCCCATGAGCTGATATCCTGGTTAAAATCTGAGTGTGAGAACATAGAACTCATATTAGTAACGTTAGAAACATCCCATGAGCTGATATCCTGATTAAAAGATGAGTCTGAGAACATCCAACTCATATCTCTAACGTTAGAAACATCCCATGAGCTGATATCCTGGTTAAAATCTGCGTCAAAGAACATATGACTCATATCAGTAACGTTAGAAACATCCCATGAGCTGATATCCTGGTTAAAAGGTGAGTTAGCGAACATCCAACTCATATTAGTAACATTAGAAACATCCAATGAACTGATATTCTGGTTAAAAGATGATTTTTGAAACATCCATCTCATATCAGCAACATTAGAAACATTCCAAGAACTGATATTCTGGTTAAAAGATGATGATGAGAACATGCATCTCATATCAGTAACGTTAGAAACATTCCATTTGTTGATATTTTTGCTAAAAGGCGAGTTTTTGAACATACCACTCATATTAGTAACATTAGAAACGTCCCATGAGCTGATATCCTGATTAAAAGATGAGTCTGAGAACATCCAACTCATATCTCTAACGTTAGAAACATTCCATGAGCCGATATCCTGGTTAAAAGATGAGTTAAAGAACATTTTACTCATGTTTGTAACGTTCGAAATATTCCAAGATTCAATACCAGAGAAGTCCCTTCTGTAGCAGGTTTCATAATAACTACTAAACAGCTCACTCATATCCGTGATTTTAGAGGTATCTATATCTCCAAGATAGACAGTTTCATCTCGGCATAGTTTTAACAGTTCTTCTTTTGTATTAGGGTGATACTTAAAAACTTTTTGTGAAGGTTTGTTCTTATTTAGTATTGGAGTGTTTTTGAACATATCTTCTGCAAGTTTTACATTTGTAATATCCCATGAGCTGATATCATGATTAAACAAAGAATAAGCAAACATGCCTCTCATATTTTCAACGTTAGAAACATTCCACGATCCGATATCCTGATTGAAAGATGATTCAGAGAACATCCCTCTCATATCTTTAACGTTAGAAACATTCCAAGAGCTGATATCCTGGTTAAAAGATGATTTTTGAAACATCCATCTCATATCAGCAACATTAGAAACATTCCAAAAACTGATATTCTGGTTAAAAGATGAATTAAAAAACATACCACTCATATCAGTAACATTAGAGACATCCCATGAGCCGATATCCTGGTTAAAAGATGAGTTAAAGAACATTTTACTCATGTTTGTAACGTTCGATACATTCCAGGATTCGATGCCAGAGAAATCTCTGCTGTATCTGATTTCATCATTTCCACTAAACAGTTCACTCATATCCGTGATTTTTGAGGTATCAATATCACCAAGATAGACACTTCCATCTCTGCAGAGTTTTAACAGCTCTGCTTTTGTCTCAGGATGGTATTTGAATTTTCTTTTAACAATTTCCTTTGAAGCAGTAATATTAGGAGCTTTCAAACTTTGTTTAGAGTTCTTTTCTTCAATTTCTTCTATAGAACTCTTATTTAAAGAGCCATTTGAATCAGTAATCCCCAGTTCACTTAAACGCTGGTTTACACGTTTTTCTATGATTTTATCCAGAAGGTTGCTTACAGTGTCTTCAAGCAGGACAGCTTCACTTTGAGCTGCATTATTGGTATCAGCAGTAGATTTTGGAGCATTGTTAACCTTTTTATCACCAAGTTTAACAAGTACATCTAACACATTATTAGGAATGCTTTTATCTGAAGAAGGAGTAATAGAGGCATCTGATGGATCAAAACATAAGTCATCAGGTGATTTGTTGTTTAGCTCTGTTTTGTCTAATCCATCAATTGTATTTCTGTTTTGTTTAACCATCGTTTGTTCCTCTATGCAAAAATATAAAAAAATGTCAGCTCTGGAAAATAGTTATTCATGGTCTCTGAATATGTTTTTAAGTGTTGGCTATATCTTTCTTAAAAGAGATTTATTTTTTCTTAAGAGATATTTATATGATTTGTTCGATGAATCACTAAACATTCTCCTCATATCTACGACGTTAGAAACATTCCATGCTCTGATATCTTTTTTAAAAGATGAACCATTGAACATACAATTCATATTGTTAACATTTGAGACATTCCAGGAGTAGATGTCCATGTTAAATGATGAGCCGGCAAACATCCCACTCATATCCTTTACGTTGGAAACATCCCATGAGCTGATATCCATGTTAAATGAAGAGTTAGAGAACATATAACTCATATCTGTAACATTAGAAACATTCCATGATTCAATGCCAGAGAAGTCTCTGCTATAGCAAATAAAATCACCTTCGAACAGACAACTCATATCCGTGATTTTAGATGTATCGATATCTCCAAGATAGACATTTTTATCTCTGCAGAGTCTTAACAGTTCTTCTTTTGTTTTAGGGTGGTACTTAAATGCCATTTTTGAAGGTTTGTTCTTATTTAGTATTGGAGTGTTTTTGAACATATCATCCATATGTTTGACATTTGTAATATCCCAAGAGCTGATGTCATGATTAAAAGATGAGTAAGAGAACATACTTCTCATATCATTTACGTTAGAAACATCCCATGAGCTTATGTCCTGGTTAAAAGATGTACCATAGAACATATGACTCATATTTTTAACGTTAGAAACATCCCATGAACTTATATCCTGGTTAAAAGAAGAGTTAGAGAACATTTCACTCATATCTGTAACGTTCGATACGTTCCATGATTCGATGCCTGAGAAATCTCTGCTGTACTTGATTTCATCATTTCCACTAAACAGCTCACTCATATCCGTGATTTTTGAGGTGTCAATATCTCCAAGATAGACAGTTTCATCTCTGCAGAGTTGTTCCAGCTCTTCTTTTGTCACAGGCTGGTATTTGAATTTTCTTTTAACATTTTCTTTTGTAGTTGAAATTTTCTTCTGTAATGAAGAGTCCTTTGGAGCCATAAGAACAGGCTCTTTCAAACTCTGCTCTAACTTTTCTTCAACTTCTTCTTCTTTTGCAGGGGGCGTTTTCTCTTCTAATGAAGGATCTTTTGAAGTTGTAAACTCATGATCTTTTAATCGCAACTCCAGATGCCTTTCTACAATCTCTTCTATAAACTCAGTATTTAAGGAACCATTTAAATCAGTAATTCCAAGTTCATTTAAACGCTGGTTTACACGCTTTTCTATGATTTTATCCAGAAGGCTACTTACAGCGTCTTCAATCAGGATAGCTTCACTTTGATCTGCATTATTAGTATTAGCAGTAGATTTAGGAGCATTGTTAACCTTTTTATCACCAAGTTTAACTAATACATCCAACACATTATTAGGAATGCTTTTATCTGAAGAAGAAGTAATAGAGGCATCTGACGGATCAAAACATAAGTCTTCAGGAGAATTGTTATTAGCTTCAGTTTTTTCGAATCCATCAATTGTATTTCTGTTCTGATTAGCCATCATTTGTACCTGCTATTTAAAAGAAAACTTTATCAATTTGATCCTGCAGGAGTTTACTTTGTTTTAAACTCAAATAGTAATGAAATTATCACAGAATGGTTAATCCATACTAATTTTGCCAGCAGTCCATATCTATAAAGCTCTGGTAGTATAATAATTGAAGTGAATTCACATATTTGCTGTGTGCGTTTACTTTATAATGACATGTAAAGCATAATTCTAAAGATTACCAGTTAAAACAATAATACAAGTTATGAACCTGAAGAAGTATCTGACATCGTTTTTCATTGTAAGTTTATTTCTATCATCAGCACCTGCTGAGGCTGCAAAACTTTCAACAGCACCTGCAGATTTAAGTCCAAAAGTATTCAATCCTAAACCAATGCCGGATGATTTGGTGTTACCTCTGTCTTGTAACAGCAAAGACTACTTTATTGTCTTTAGAAAGGTTTATACAAATGATGCTAAGGATACAGATATAACACACAGCTGCACTTTTACAGAAGGTTCATCTGACGATAGCAGAGCCTTGATGCAGTCAGAGCGTCAGTGTGCTGTCAGAGGCGGTTTTAAGGATGAAAAAGGTTATTTCTTCTACATCCAGAAGTATGAGATGACAAAAGGTCAGGCAGATGCAATTAAGGATGGCAAATGTAAGGCAACCCCTTCAAAGACAGATGCTCTGCCAAAGGTTAACATTAGTTTTGCCGATGCTCAAAAGGTTGCAGAAGCCTTCTCAGATTATCTGCAGTCTATCCCTGAAACACCTTCAATGGGTAAGGAGAAAGCCAACGCCACACTGCCTGTAGAATGTTTCTGGTCTTTTGCTCAAAGAGGAGGACTTGCTGTAAGTAAAAAGGATCTGGAAGCTCAAAGACCTGTACTGCCAGGAAAACTGCAGATGAATGATTATGCCTGGTTCTACGGAGCTGACAGCTCAAACGGAAGGTTACAGCTTATTGGTCGTAAAAGTCCTAATGCACTGGGACTGTTTGATATGCTTGGCAATGCACAGGAGTATATGCTTGAAGCCTTCCAGGCAACAGGTATTGAGGGTCTGGCAGGACAGAGAGGCGGCAGTACCGTAAGAGGCGGTAGCTATCTTACAAATGAAAGTGAGCTTTCAAGCTCTCTTAGAAGCGAAAAGAAAAGATATACCAACAACAAGCCTACTGTATCAAAAGATACAGGTTTTAGACTGATGTTAAATGTGTCAGTAACTCAGGATATGGCTCACCAGAAGGAAGCCACTCAGACTCTTCTACAAAAGAGGGCAATCTTCCTTTCAAGAAAAGACAAACTGACAAAAATGAAAAATGAATCCTCTGATCCTAAGCTTACAGCAAAGTACGAGGAGGAAATAAAAAAGCTTGAGCAGGAACTTCTTGAGCTTGAGACAGCTTCAAAGGACAGCGGTGCTGTAATAGAAAAGCTCAAAAATGAGAATAAATCACTGAACAGGCGAAATCTTGAGAGTAAGACAAAGAGCACTCCTGCTCAGATCTTTTTATATTCTTCATTAAGTGTGGTTACTCTTGTAGCTTTAGTACTGCTACTGCTTTTTATAATCTCAAAAAGATCAAAAGCACTTCAGAACAGAAGTAAACTGCTGCTAGAAAACGAGGAAAAGGCATATGCAGACTATGAAAGCTCCAATGTCCAAAAGAAACCAAAGAGCAGATTCAGTAAAGGCTTTGTAGACAAGCAGTAAAATGGATAAGAATACTCAAAAGGCGTTAGCTGCAATTAAAAACATATCTTCAGCCCGCTCTCTTAGAGACTTCAGAAAGAAGATCTATGCCAAAACCGATCTGTCTTACGGTGAGGCTATTCTTGCACAGCATGAACTTATAGCTGATAAAGAGCTTATAAAAAAAGACAGTAACGGTAAAAGATACAGAGTTGCAAGACCTGATGGCAGTCATTATTCATTCAAAGACTTTTTATTATCAATCACAAATGAAAGCATCTGTTCTGACGAGATTAGAGAAATTCTGTTAAATGCAGGCTTATTTAATGAAAACGATTCCTACAGATATTTAAAGGAGCTGGTTTTTCATTTAAAGCACGATTTACTTATCAGAGTAAGCAACTTTACCCTGAATAAAAAAGAGTTTTCAGAAAGTCTTTTTAAAGGACACTTCACTCCTTTTTTCGTTCGTTCAACACAAAAAAACAGCTTCTTTGCCTATCATGCAAAAATTCCTGCTGAGGCGTTAAATGTCACATCCTGTGTTGATAAAAACGCAACTAGAGCACTTTTGTTCGGTTATCCTGTCTACACAGACGGTTACGGCAGCTTTACGCCTGTCTTTTGCAGTGCCATTGACAATGTGGATACTGACAATGCTGACTGTTATCTTAGAAAACTTAAAAATGACAGGTATCTTGTCAACAGCTGCTTTATAAAAGCGATAGCAAAAAACAGAGGCGAGCAGGCTGCAAATGACTTACTGTTAAAGCTCAACCTCTCTCCTGTAAGTGACTTTGACAGCATTGATAATTTTGAACTTTCAAAGGCAGATATGCCTTTTGAGAATGCTCTTTTATTAATCTCCAACCTGTTTGAATGTGAAGCAGATCCTCTAAATCCGCAGGTCCTATCAGACAGACCTCTTAACGAGGAAATAAAAAATCACAAAGAGCTTATCCTTAACAGAGCTGTAATAGTCCCTGTTGATGAGAGAGAGCCGTCTATCCTGTACAAAATGGCTCAGTTAGAAACTGTTTTAAGACTTGATGAAAAGGCACTTGATAATACAGCATTATCCTGTTTCAGCCGCAGACAGGTATGCAATGACTCAAGCGATATAACTCTTTTTGAAGATCTTGTAATCGGCAGTGACTGTGACAGTGACAGACTGCAGGGAGCAGGGCAGATTGTTCTTTGCAACGTACTGTCAAAAGAAAACTCTCTGATGTACGTAACTGAGAATTTTGACTATGCCACCTTATGCAGATATGCAGCAAAAAATCTGATGTTGTCAAACAGCATTGGTGCAGTCATCTCTTATGGAAATAATGAGGATAACTTAAATAGAACAGCCTCACTCTTTAAAAAGGATGATGACTACAACCTTAATAATGATAGTGATTCTCTTTGCAGAAGACTTAAGAGTAAGGTGCATAAATTTAAAGAGGATGATGATTTCCCTTTAGATGATTTTATAAAGTGCTTAAGAGCACTCAGAAAATGCAGTGACATTGCCTTTAATCAGGCTTTAAACGATGAAGAGTTACAGCTTTTGCACTCTCTTTTAAAGGAAAAGGTGTCAAGCAGAGCACTTGATAATAAAGAGCTTCTCTTATCAGAATATACAAAGCTTCGTGAGCTGTGTCAGAAGATCCTGTCAAAATACTATATCGGATATCAGGAGAATAAGTTAACAGGCTTTGATGTTGCAAAGTTCAACTTTGCAAATTCACTTTTTATAGGCAACAAAGTAATCAGACTTTGCAGACTCAAAAGGCCTGCTTCAGTAGAATCTTTAAAGGATTTTATAAAGACAGTAAGGCTGTTTGACAGATATCTGAAACTTACTTACGAAAAGGCAAAGCTCAAAAGCATTGAGGGAAAACTTCTGCTAAGATCCGGTAAGGCAGACTGTAAAGAGCTCAAAAACAGTACAGATGAACTGTTTGCATCCTTACTAAAACGCCTTGAAGATCCAGAGCCTTCTCTGCTTTTTAAAATCAGGCATGACTTTTTTGATTATGAGGATATTAAACAGAGTGGTGATCTTAAGGCTATGCTTTCACTTGTCTCTCCTGTATGTGAATTCTCAACAGTAAGTGAAATGGCAAAATCCCTGTTTATTCCTGGTATCTTTGATAAGACTCTGATGATGGTGGACAAAAATACCGGTATAGCTGATTTGATCCTGACTTTTGTAAAATCAAAATCTGTTTCCATTATTGTTAGAAAAAATGATGATACTGATGAAGACAGTGAAATAGGAAAGATGTCATCTGATGAATCTGATGATATCACCGCCTATTCTTTAATTGACCGTTTATCCGTTGATGATGACGGACTTGTCTCAATGCGTTTTAATCAGATGTACTCTTCAGATGAATCTTACGAAAAATCAGAGTCAGCATCCTCAATTGAGCGCTTTATCCCTTACCTTGAAGCGCAGAAACTTGCAGTTAGGAAAAAGTGTATTGATGATCTTAATCTTTCATATCTGATAATCGATGGCATATCTGAGCCTGACAGTCACAGCAGGGTTAAGACAGATGGGACAGCAGCAGAGAAAACAGTGATGATCTTAAGTCAGACAGACACGGATCGTCTGATAAATGCAGAGTCTTTTGAAAACGGCAGCAACAAGTTTGTGCCTGAATTTTTTGACGAAAGCCTGTTTAAGCTCAATGCTAGAGCTTATGCAAAAGAATTTGCTGACAGATACAAAGGGTTACTATAAAAACAGATAAGGCTTTAACTATGGATGATAAAAAAGAAAAGAATGCTGGTGGAATTACTCATTTCTGCCTCAAGCATCTGGTTGCACTGATGGTGACGGCTCTTTTTTTGCTTGTGGTCATTATGGTTTATTCCATTGGAGTCTGGGCTCATGTAGAACAGGAAAAGCAGCAGATTGATGTTGAACTCAGTCAGCTGATTGCAGAGCGCGAATATTATGAGACTATAAAACGCGATCTTCCGAATATGAAAAAGGAATATCTCAAGTCTGAGAGTGAACTGAAAGCTCTTAAGAATGATCTCAATGATATCAGTGGCCAGATCAGAACTGTCAGCGAAAAACTCAGTGCAGAAAACAAAAAACATGACAGTCTTGTTGAAGAAAACAGAAAGCTCAATGATCTGATTTCAAAAAGGGAAGACATTCAGAATGAACTGTCAAAGGCAAAGCAGGAACTGACTGCAGTGAAGACGTCTGTAAAGAGTGCAAATGACGAACTAGCTAAAGCAAACGACAGTCTTGCAGAAGTTAAAAAGCAGAATGACAGTGCAGTTGCCACTTATAACGATAATCAGACAAAATTAAAACAGCAGAGTGCTCAAAATGACAAACTTATAAATGACAGAGACTTACTTAAACATGAGACTGATTCTCTTACTGCCAGAAAGGATGTGCTGACAGAGGAGATAGCAAAACTGTCAGATTTGGATTCTCCTGTAAAGAAACTTGAAGATCTGATTGCAAAGGAGTCGACAGCTTACGCTTCAATTGAAAAAGAGCTTTCAGATATTACTCAGAAACTGAACAGCTCATACAGCAGTGTTGATAAAGAGCTTGTATCAAGTATTGAATCCATAAAAAACTCTGTAGACTCAATTAAAGCCCTGACCTCAAGAAAGGATATCTTTGACAGCCTTGAGAGTGGAACAGCGTCTTTAAATCAGGCTCTTGAGAGTATCCGTGCCACACAAAAACGTGTAAATGACGAGTTTGGCAAACGCGACAGAGGTGCTCTTCTTAATGATATGAACGCAAAACTTCAGGATACCTCAGGAAAAGTGGAGCAGTTATCAGATTCAGTTGCCTCCGTTCAGAGCAATATGATGGAACTTATGAACATGGTTTTGAAGGAACAGCAGGAATTAAAAGAAAAACTAGATAATCAGGAAAAAAGCAAAAAGTAATGCTGAACATCAGCCAAGATTAAAAGACAGAGAAGATTAAAAATGACAGACTTTATCAATGCAAATATCATTTACCTCGTTCCAATCGGTGTGGTAACCCTTTTACTGATCCTTGTCCTGATTGGTGTTACTCTTGCCAAAACCGCAGGCTACTTTGTAGAACGCTTCCCTAAAGAGGAGCTCAATCAGTCAGAGTACTTTTCATACAAGGCCAAGGCTGAGCAGTTCAAAGCCGAGGCTAAAGCTTATGAAGAGGCTATTGAAAGATTAAGACATGAGTATGAGCTGTCAATCAAGGATGCAAAGGAGCATCTTGATGACGGACTTATCAAAGACAATCTGCAGGCTCAGTTAGAGCAGGTTGAAAGCAATCTTGAGGCTGTACAGAGTGAACTTTCAACCAATCGCAATGAGAATTACAAGATAAGATCTGAGATCAGCTTCTTAAATAACGTGCTTGAAACACAGAAGAATAAGAAGGATAAGGCTGAGCAGGAACTTAAAGATCTGGAAAATAAGATTGCCAACCTCAAGAACTCATCAGAGGAACTTGAAAAATTCAGAAAGGAACTGGATTCTATTCAGGAGCGTAGCGACAAGTTAAATCGTGATTATTCCCAGACCAAGTTCTCATATGATGAGATGTTAAAGAAAAAAGACGAACTTGATAAAGAAGAGGCTAATAACAGCAAACGTCGCAGTGAGGTTGAAAAGCTTAAGACTGATATCGAGAAAAAACAGGAAGAATTTAACTCTCTGTGCAAAGATATTGCCAAATCAGAAATTAAGAATAATCTGTTACGCTCTAATGCAACTGAGCTTGAATCTAAAATCGAGAAATTAAAGCATGAGCATCAGAAGACCTCAGAAGACTTTATTGAAGGCTACAGAAATCTGATGGATCCTCCAGATGGTCTTAAAATTTTTGCAAAAGGCACTAAGGGAAATAATCAATTCTCTGAAAAAGAGGTTGAGGAACTCAATAAGTTTGAGCAGTATCTGGAGCTACAAAACTATCATTTTTCAAATCGTGTCATCAAAGCTTTTCATACAGCCCTCAAGAGCCAGTCAGTTAATCCGCTTACTGTGCTTGCAGGTATCTCCGGTACCGGTAAAACTCTGCTGCCTACAAAGTATGGCGCCTTCTTCGGTATTTACACTGTGGTGATACCTGTAGAACCAAGATGGGATTCTCCTCAGGATCTTATAGGCTTTTACAATTATCTAGAAAAGAAATTCCAGGCAACTGAACTATCAAAAACACTGGTGGCTTTTGACAATAAAAATGAATTTACAAAAGAGCCTTATATCCGTTCTCCTGAAGCTCAAAAAACAGCTGATATTCTGAAAGACCGTATGGTACTGGTACTTCTTGATGAAATGAATCTTGCAAGAACCGAGTATTATTTTGCAAACTTCCTGTCACGTCTTGAACTTAGAAGAACTGTGGTTAATGTCAATGACAAGAGTCAGCGAATGAAGGCTGAAATTACCATTGATGATAACTTTGGCAGTATCTGGGTTCCTGATAACGTGCTGTTTGTAGGTACCATGAACGAGGACGAATCAACTCAGACCTTGTCAGATAAGGTTTTGGACCGAGCCAATTTGCTGCGTTTTGGCAAGCCTTCAAATAAGACAATGAGCAAGGAAAACTCAAAACACAGTGGAGTGGCTATCGTGCCTCACAGCGCAATGAGCTATAACCTGTACAAAAAATGGATAGTGTCCAAGGAGAAAGTCGATGCTTCTTTAGGAGAGCATCTTGACTTTGTAAATGACTGTGTCTCTTCACTTAACGATGCCATGTCATGCATCGGTAAACCATTCGGTTTCCGTGTAAATGATGCAATTAAATCCTATGTTGCAAACTATCCAAAAGAAAATGTGGATACTGATATAAAACTTGCTGTAGCAGATCAGATTGAGCAGAAGATCATGCCAAAAGTAAGAGGCATAGATTTATCTCTGGACTCAAGTATCAGATGTCTTGACACTATTGAGCGTGTAATTGACACTCTTAATGATGATGCTCTCAAAGAGGCCTTTGACAATGTCAAGAATGACGAGTTCAACACTGGCATGTTCATGTGGCAGGGTATTTCAAGATAGTCAGGCTGTAACTTATGAGCAATATAGTGCTGCGTGTCCGCAACTATCCGTGGCAGTGGTCAGAGGATTTTGCAAAAGCTTATACTCTTGAGGAATTAAAGGATCCTGTAAAACTCAAATATACAGGAGGTTCTTTAATTGAGATCCATCAGGAGTTCTATATCAATGCTATAAAAAAGCAGGTAAAGGACTTCTTTTATCCGCTTGCTAAAAATGTAAGGAATGATCCTTTTAACTATGCTTTATACAGCTATACCTATACTCTGCCTAAAAATCATAAGGGTGAATATCTTGAGGTAAAAGGATCTGATACTTTACCAGAACTGCAGTTAGGTCTTGAAAATACACTTACATCAGGTGAGGTAAACAAAAAGCTTCTAGAGCTTTATCTTTCCTATTTTGATGAGCTTGCCAATTACGAAAGAGAAAAACGCAGATCAGATAAGGTTTTTGAAACCTTACTGCTGCTTCTTGGCAACGGAGAGGAAAGACCACGCTATTCCTTTATTGCAAGTATCAGTGATGAACTCTTAAAACTGCTCCCTTCTTTATGCAGAAGTATGCGAAAGATACTCTCAGGAAAGCGCATGATGCTGCCTTTGAGCAGAGTTAAAGAGCTCGATCAGTCATGTATAAGATTTTTAATCAAACAGCCAGGTGATACTCTTAAACAGAAGGTTGCTACCAACGACTTTAAGATGATGGGTATAGCAAGAGTTGAGAAATATGATCTGCTAGAAAACAGAGTTCTCAAGGATTTTCTGTATAGAGCTCAAAGAGAATGCGAAAAATACCTCTCTGAGTTCTCTCACGACTCTAAAGTTTACAATTCTGAACGTGTTAAAAAGGTGATCCTGCTTGAAAGGCAGATTGCCATAATTTTAAAAAATCCTGTCTGGAATGAAATAACCAGACAGAATACTCTGCCAGGCCCAAACTACGTTTTACAGAATGAAAAAAGATATAAGGTTATCTGGAAATATTATCTGACTTTAATCCGTCAGGAAAGACAGCTCGATCTCTCCTTTAAATATCAGGACAATACCTTCTGTGATCTGACAGGATTGCTCCTGCAGTCAGCCTTCTGTTCTCTTGTATCGTCAGACAGATTAAAGTCAAAAGGTTTAAAGCTCGGCTGTATGGGAGATTCCTATATTGAGATTTATAAAGAGCAGCACTTTGGCAAAAAATTAAGCTCCTATCCTGTAGGTCCATTTATTCTGAGTACAAAGGATAATTGCTATTATGAAATCCAGCTCTGGAGTCACGCTTTCAAGCATGAAGCACAGTATCCTAAAAACGCTGTATTAAAGTATCTTGGTACACAGCGTTTTATCAAGATCATTTCAATGGATGGAGACAATAAAAACAGTAACAACTTCATCATACCGGTCTATTCAGTCAATATCGTTCAGTCAAAACAGTCTGATTCAATAGAAGATATCTTTAAAAATGCGACATTGGAAATAAGTAAGGCCAACAGTGAAAAGACAAAGGGCAAATATCATATTGGTGCTTTAATTTTTGCAAATATCAAAAATGGAATCGAGTTTAAAAAAACTGAAAACGGAATTGGCATGTACTGCATTTCGTCAAATCCTAATGACTGGGGGCTGAATGCAATTGGAATAGTAGACTTTTTGGCAGATTATATTGGAAATATTCTATGAGTGCATACGTAATTGAAGCCTACGGCATGAATGATAAGGTCCATGAGGCTGATTCTGACCGGCAGTATGTTAACGGCGACAGAATGAATGTGGTCCTGGTCAGGGGATATCACGATTTTATTGCAGGATCTGATGCCAACAGAAACCGTATCTCCCAGGGCTTTAGTTTTCCGTTTGAATCGAGAGTTGACGATTTTGATGCTGTTGACAGATTTCCTGTCTGCATGCTCTGGAATAAGTTTATATCTTCTAAGGATTTCTCAAGAACAAAACTGAATGTAAAGCTCAGCGATAACTTTTCAGACAGTAAAACCGTAAGAAATATTGATGTCAGTGTAGATGAATTACTAGTGAGCTATGTACAGGCTCTGGTTAATGAATTTAAACAGAAGTATGGCATTGAAACTAAAAAAAATCAGAAAGATCACTACATCATTCCAATACCCAATGAGCTTACGGAATATTCCCAAGAATATCTGATCCGTTCTTTTAGCTCTAAAAACGTTGAGGTCACCTTGATCTGGCGTGAAGTTGCCGCCTTAATGAAATTTATTGAGGAGAACAAGAGCAGAATTTCTTTTAAGGAAGGTCAGAGAATTAAAGTTGCCTATCTTGGGGAAGATTCTTTAGAAAGTGCGGTTTTTGAACTCCGTCGTTTAAAAAATGAATTTGTACCTGTAAGAACCAGACCTAAAATACAGAAGAGGGTATTCTCAGGCTTTGATTATTTATGTCAGTGTCTCAGGCAGAAATTATCAGGGCAGAAAGAGTGCTCAGATAAAACTCTGTGGGAGATTTTTAATACCAGATCGGATTATGTAAGATCAGCTTTGGGAAAAACTTATCAGGAAGAGCCTTTACCTCTTGAAACTGGCGACTCCCATCTCAAAACTATCGTAAAGAGTATTGTCCTTGAGCCTGATGCGGAAAATAGATTTATTCAGTCTGATCTTCTGCACAGAGTGGTGCAGCTAGAGCATGGAGCTGGTGAATCATTATCCCTGTATGACTTTGTTTTGGGAAATAGTGAAGAAAAGTATGATGCCATCCTCTTGAGTGGAGATATTGCAACAGAGGCAATATCCGCACAGCTTCAGAAAAAACTGTCCTCACAAAACATACAGGTATGGACCTCTGATACCGATCTGATTGTAGAAGGTTCAAGACTGTATTATGAGAATTTAAAAAACGACAGACCGACTTACCTTGATTGTCTTCCAAAGCTTGAAATTGCCTATTATTCTGAAGAGACTGAAGACTGGAGCTGGATGAGTCTGGTAAAAGAAGGGCAGTATGTAGAGGGCGGAAAAGAGTACAACTCTCTGGAGCCTTTTAAAGAGCTTGGCATTCAGAAAGGTCATAATTCACTTCCTATTTATCTTCGAGTGGAAAGTACGGGTGAAGGCGATGACGGTATACGCTTTGAAAAGCGTATTTTTGAGAAAGTGGCTCCTGAAGATCTGCGTTTATACATCACCGTCTCAATGAAAGCTGCCTTTGGACTTGCCAGAATAAAAATAAAGGATGAACTTAATTTCTACTCTGACAATGGCTTTATCTTTGATTATTCGAAGATGAAGAAAAAGAGTCTTGCAAATTTAAAAACAGGATTGCCTTATCCTTCAATATTAACCTTTGGTCCTGTTTTCCCTGCTGATGAAAAGAACCAGAATCTGATTGAAATTTGTCAGTACCTTGAAAACTACATCAGGACAGAGCCTTTCTTCAGACTTGATGATGAGAATATTAAGGAGCTTTTAAGGAGACTGCCTTATTCAAGACATAACGACAACCGTTCGTATAAAACTTATGATCTGGAGTTTAATACTAGAAGTGAGATAAATAATTTATATCTCAACAGGATCCTGAAAATCGTGTGCAGCCATGCATATGAGCTGACTCATAAAAGCGAACAGGGATACAGTGCAATTCAGGCAACATTAAAAGCTTTAACAAAATTAAAAGTATTCTACAGGTTTGCACCTGTCACTTTAAAGAAGGTTTGCTTGCAGCATTTGGCATGTCAGAGCCGTTTTATAAGTCCACAAATATTCTTTGGAACTTCATGCAAAGTTCTTTATGACAGTGAAGATGCAATCAGACTGATTTACTGGTATATAAATAACCTTCAGCGTGGATGGCGAAAGAAAATATATTATGCACAGGGATTAGTATGGCTTTTAAATTATATTCCGGAAGCAAAAAATATTCTGGACAGGACTACTGCTGACAACATGGTTCAGATGAGTTATGACATGCTTGAAGAACAGCTTGTGCAGAATAATTTTAAATCAAAGTTCTATACAGCAACGTTACTTCTTCTGGTGTCTTTAAAATACAGAGCAAAAGATCCGGATTTTCTGACTCAAAATGATTCTAATCCCATGAATCTTGAGTATCTTAATAAAATATATGAAGCAATCGATAGTTGTATTAGTAAACTGTCTAATGCAAGAGGCTATCAGCAGAGATATTATGAAAAGATAGTACATATGCATGAAGAGGTAAGAAACTTCATTGAAAAGAAAGGAAATCAGGAATTTTTAGTGGCTCTTAATGATCTGAGCGAAAAGGATGACTGATTATTTTTTAGATACTGTTCTTTAACAAAAAAGTCCGCACAGCGGACTTTTTTATGTAAAGAATAATTCCTTTTATCTAGTCTTTAGGCACTGCTGTGATCTTATTGGCAGCAGCTGTGAATACAACATCAGATGAGCTGTTTAGAGCTGTCTCAGTTGAATCCTGAATTACGCCTATAATAAATCCAATACCTACAACCTGCATTGCAATATCATTTGAAATACCAAAGATTGAGCAAGCTAATGGAATTAGCATCAAAGAGCCACCTGCGATACCTGAAGTACCACAAGCACAAACTACAGCAGCAACACACATTAAGAATGAAGTACCAAAGTTAACTTCAATACCTAAGGTATTAACAGCAGCCATTGTCATAACAACGATGGTAACTGCAGCACCAGACATATTGATGGTGCAGCCTAATGGAATTGAAATTGAGTATGACTCACGTGGTACACCTAATCTTTCACATAAAGCGATGTTTACAGGAATGTTAGCTGCAGATGATCTTGTGAAGAATGCTGTAATACCTGAATGTAAGATTGAGGTGATAACAAGAGGGTAAGGATTCTTAAAGGTGGTTAAGAATACTAATAATGGGTTGATTACAAGAGCAATGATTAGCATGGTTGCAACTAACACACCAACTACATGAACATAGCTTAATAAGTTTGAAAAACCACCTTCTTGGGTGCATGATGAGTAAACTAAGCCTAAAACACCTAATGGAGCGAATCTTATTACGATTCTTACAACACCACTTACAATTGAAGCAAAGTCTGAAAGAACAGCTTTAGTTGCATCATTTGCTTTACGGAAAAGAATACCAAATAGGATACCCCATAATAAGATTGCCAGATAGTTACCTGAGATTAAAGCATTAACAGGATTATCTACAGCTTTCTTAATGCATCCTACTAACACAGTTGATACATCTTGAGGAGCATCAGCTACAGCTTGAGATGCTAATACAGAGAAGGTGCTAGGGAAAATTTTTGTCATGATTAAAGCAGTAGCAGCAGAGAGTGCCATTGCTAAAACATAAAGCACTAAGATAGGCTTTAATTTAGCATCAGCGCCTTGCTTGTGACGGGCAATAGATGCAGAAACCAGCACAAAAACCAGTAAAGGTGCAATTGCCTTTAAGCCTGATACAAAGAGATCACCTAACATGGTGATAAAGCTTTGTCCCTGTGGAATTAAGTAAGCCAGGATGATACCTAAAATCATACCTAGAACAATCTGCATAATGAAAGGGATCCTGTTGAAGAATTTAAAGAAACTTCCATGTGGATCAACAGCGTGGATCATAATGAGCTCCAGTATATATGTTGTTATATATAAGTAAGGTTATCTGCAGCTGTTATTTGTAGTAGCGGTTTAAACAGCTTCAATTAACAGATTGAAAACAAAGTAGTTTAGAAGACTGTATAGAAAACTGTATAAATAGTTACTCAAATAATAGTTGCAAAATAACGTTTCGAAAATTTCGTCCATTATAAGTGATCGAAATTTTTATTCACACATGCACCAAAAAAATGTGATGCAGAACAAATTTTGTTTTTTACAAAATTCCTGTTGAATTTTAATGATAGTTAGCATATAGTTACGAACGTTAAATAATGATAACTTGGTTTAGTTGTATGCAATTTGAATAATTCAACAGTAACCAATTTTAATCATTGATAATTCCGATTACTTAAAGCTAATAGATGTTAGCTAAGTATTACGGTTAGCGAGAAAAATTTATAAACCTTTAACTACATAATAGTGAAGAATATGTCCACACTAGATAACATCAAAGTGGGTCAGACTGTTGAAGTTGTAAAAGTTCACGGTGAAGGCTCATCTTTACGAAGAAGACTGCTTGATATGGGTATCACCCCAAATACCAAGGTAACTTTTGTTAGAAGCGCTCCTTTAGGTGATCCAATTGAGCTTAACGTAAGAGGTTATTCTCTTACCTTACGCAAGAGCGATGCCGCATTAGTGGAGGTTATGTAATGTCTAAGAAAACATTTGCCTTAATTGGTAATCAGAACTGCGGTAAGACAACCTTATTTAACGTTCTAACAGGTTCAAATCAGTACGTAGGTAACTGGCCTGGCGTAACTGTTGATAAAGTTATCGGTAAAGTTTCATCAAAAGACTGGGATATCGTTGATCTTCCAGGTCTTTACTCATTATCACCATATTCACCTGAAGAAATCGTTTCACGTAATTTCTTATTATCAGATGACTATGATGTAATTCTAAACATCGTTGATGCTTCACACTTAGACAGATCACTGTCATTAACTTTAGAAGTTGCAGCATTCAACAAGCCTATGATCGTAGCTTTAAACATGATGGATATCGTAAAGAAAACCGGTATCACCATCGATGTTGAGAAGCTGTCTGAAAAGTTAGGCGTAAAAGTTGTTGATATTTCAGCATCAAACAAACAGGGTATTGATAAGTTAATTCAGGCTCTAGAGAGCGCAGAAGCTCCTAAAGTTAAGTCTTTCTTTGAAGATGTTTCAAATGTTGCAGTTAACAATGTAGCTTCAAAGTTAGATTCATCTTTAAATGAAGGTGCACGTACCTTTATTGCTACTGCTTTATTACAGAGCGACGAGATTTATTTAGAAGATTACAAAGATAAGCAGGACGTTTTATCTGAGGTGGCTCGTGGTTCTGCTGAAATTGAGCAGGCTTACAATACAGATGCTCAGGCTTACTTTCCTAAGCGCCGTTACCAGGTAATCGAAGAGATCTTAAACAGCTGCAAGAAAGAAGTTAAATCAGCTTCAGCAATTACCGCTGCAATTGATAAGTTAGTTCTAAACAAGATTTTAGCTCTACCTATCTTCTTAATCGTTGTAAGTTTAGTTTACTTCGGTGCTATGTACTTCACCTCATATCTAGAGTTAATTCCATTTACTAACGATGATGGTGAAACAGAGTTTGCAACTATCACTGACTGGGTTAACGATAACCTGTTCGGCGGTTACGTAACCGATGCTGTTACTGCATTATGCGAGAGTGCAGGTGCTCCTGACTGGTTACAGTCATTAGCTGTTGACGGTGTTGTGGGTGGTGTAGGTGCTGTTTTAGGCTTCTTACCTCAGATTGCATTCTTATTCCTGTTCTTGTCATTCTTAGAGCAGTCAGGTTACATGACCCGTGTAGCATTCGTTCTGGACAGAATCTTCCGTCACTTTGGTCTGTCAGGTCGAAACTTCATTCCAATGGTTATCGCAACAGGTTGCGGTGTTCCAGCTTTGATGGCTAACAAGACCATTGATAACATCAATGAAAGACGTATTGGTCTGATCACTACTACCTTCATCCCATGTTCAGCAAAGTTACCTATCATGACTATGATCTTTGCTTCATGCTTTGATGGTGCCTGGTGGTTTGCTCCATTCGTATATGCAATCTCAATCTTCTCAATTGTTTGCACTGGTATCATCTTAAAGAAGAACAGTGCATTCAAAGAAGAGGTTTCTCCATTCGTTATGGAAATTCCTGATTACCACATGCCAACCATCGGTAATATCTTAAAGGCCGTTTACGAGCGTTGCAGAGCATTCGTAGTAAAGGCTGGTACAATCATCTTCACCGTTGTAGTAGTTGTATGGTTCTTAGCAAACTTCGGTTTCACTGACGGCTTTGGTATGGTTGAGAACGTAGACGACTCAATCTTAGCTGCTATCGGTGGAGCAATCTGCTTCTTATTTGTACCAGTAGGTTTCGGTTCATGGCAGGCTACAGTTGCTGTATTCAACGGCTTACTAGCTAAAGAGAATGTTGTAGGTACCTTAGCTGTTGTTCTTGGCTTAGATGGTGAGTTCGAAGGTGGTGAGTCAGATTTAACTGCTGCTTTAACTAACTACTTCTCACAGGTTTCAGGATTAACTCCAAGCCCAATGTTAATGAGCTTAGTTGGTTTAAGTTTCTTAAGCTTCAACCTGTGGTCAACTCCATGTGCTGCTGCATTAGGTGCTATGAAGAGACAGTTAGGTTCAACCAAGTGGTGGATCTTTGCAATCACTTATATGACTGTTTGGGCATACTGCTTAGCATTAGTAATCTTCCAGATCGGTGGTTTGATTACTGGTTTAGTTCCATTCAGCGTATTTACTGTTGCTGCTTTCATCGTTCTAGTTGCATTCTTATACATGCTGTTCAGACCTGATTCAAAGCCACAGACAGCTTTAAAGATTGCTTCAAAGACAATCTAATTAAGATGATTTAAAAAGAAAAGATAATCTCTAAAAAAGACAAGCGCTAAGCCTTAAAAAACTTAGCGCTTTTTTTATATTTATGGCAATTTTTGTCACTTAATACCTTATTTAGAAAAACTAATACGTTATACTTTATATAAGAAAAGACCTTTTATAAATCAGGATCTACTAATGAGCAACAAACAATTCTTACCATTACCAACAAGTGTAGATAACTTCGCAGAGCTAATCACAAGTAGTTGCTACTATGTTGATAAGACACCTTACTTAAAAGAAGTGTTTGCAGATATCACTACAGCAGATGATAAGTCTAAAGTTAAAGGCTCAAACGTACTGCTCTTTACAAGACCAAGACGTTTTGGCAAAACTTTGCTCATGAATATGTTTGAATCTTTCTTACAGATTAGTGGTAAAGAGCCAGGAAATATTACTAAGCACCTAAACTACTTTAAAGGAACAAAAATCTTAGAGGATCAAGATTTCTGTGACAAGTACATGGGGCAGTGTCCCGTTATCTCAATTACCTTAAAGGATGTTTGTGGAGATGACTTTGAAAGTGCCTATTTAAAATTAGCTGAAGTTGTTTCTAATAAGGCAAAGGAATTTAGTTTCTTAAAAGACAGCTCTTATTTAGATGAAAGTGATAAAGCTAAGTTTAATTTACTAATAGATGAGATATACCTAAAAAAGGCAGATAAACAAGCTATATCCTATGTAACATCAGCAATTAGCTCCCTAAGTTTAATGCTCTACAAGCACTTTAACAAACAGGTTTATGTTTTAATTGATGAGTATGATGTGCCTTTAGCAAAAGCACAGTCTTATGGCTACCATAAAGATATGGTAACTTTAATGACATCTTTTCTAGGTTTCTTAAAAGACTCCCAAAAAGATCCTGAAACGAACAAACCAGTTGTAAAAAAAGTCATCTTAACAGGAT
>ERZ1026776.270-NODE-270-length-38388-cov-7.244280_pt1 | contig 38388 bp, 38 predicted proteins | sample MGYA00380125_ERZ1026776 | MGnify/ENA primary metagenome ERZ1026776 (study PRJEB33269, sample SAMEA4719761) | human gut metagenome | biome: human-associated habitat; feature: organic feature; material: feces | place: Cameroon | collected 2013-10 ...
CGAGATCTAGTACGGTCTCGTGGGCTCGGAGATGTGTATAAGAGACAGATACTACAGAATGGAGAGAAAAATTATGATACGAGAATTAGTTCAATTTAAAGGAGGATATTGCATGTACAACGAAAATTATTCTATAATATTCAGCAGTATGACCGGCAACACACGTAAGCTGGCTGATAAAATTCATGAAATATTACCAAAGGAGAGCTGTGATTATTTTGGCACGGCTGATGCGCAGGGGATAGAATCCGAATTGCTATACATTGGATTTTGGACGGACAAGGGAAACGCGGATAGCGATACATTAGATTTCTTATCTAAATTGAAAAATAAAAAGATATTTCTGTTCGGAACAGCCGGTTTTGGAGGAAGTGATGCATATTTTCAAAGGATTCTTGGCAATGTTAAAAGCGCCATTGATTCAAGCAACACTATTGTAGGAGAGTATATGTGTCAGGGCAAAATGCCTCAGTCTGTGAGGGAGCGCTATGTGAAAATGAAAGAAAACCCAGAGCATCCGGATAATATTGATGCGCTGATTGAAAATTTTGACAGGGCTTTGTCGCATCCCGATTCAGATGATCTGGAGAGATTAAAAAATATTATTATTTAGCAGGAGGTATTATGTATGTACAATTTTATATTCAACATTCCAACAAAGATTCATTTCGGAAAGGATACCATTTCGAGCTTATCAGAGCTTAAGGCATATGGCAGCAAGGTGCTTTTAGTGTACGGAGGCGGCTCTATAAAGAAAAACGGTCTCTACGATACCGCAATGAAGATCCTTAAGGACGCGGGGCTGACCGTGTTTGAGCTTAGCGGAGTGGAGCCAAACCCAAAGATTGAGACAGTCAGAAAGGGTGTTGAAATCTGTAAAAATGAGGGTATCGACATGGTGCTTGCAATCGGAGGCGGCAGTACAATCGATTGCTCAAAGGTTGTTGCAGCAGGTGCAAAGTATGATGGTGATGCATGGGATCTGGTGCTTGATGGCTCGAAGGTCAAGTCGGCACTTCCGATATTTGATGTGCTTACTCTTTCCGCAACCGGAACAGAGATGGATCCTTTTGCTGTTATCTCTGATATGTCTAAAAATGAAAAGTGGGGAACAGGATCGCCGTATATGGTGCCAACCATGTCAATATTAAATCCTGAATATACTTTTTCGGTATCAAAAAAACAGACTGCAGCAGGAACCGCAGATATGATGAGCCATACAATGGAGAATTATTTTTCTATGGAGAATGCTGACTGCCAGAAATTTATGGCAGAGGGATTGTTACGTACAATGATTAAAAATGGACCGGTTGCCCTCGCACAGCCTGACAACTACGAGGCCAGAGCCAACCTGATGTGGGCAGGCACACATGCAATCAACGGTGTTGTGGGCGATGGCTGTTCACCGGCATGGTGCGTACATCCTATGGAGCATGAGCTGAGCGCTTTCTATGATATTACCCACGGAGAGGGACTTGCAATACTCACACCGGCGTGGATGGAGCACATACTAAATGACGACACACTTCCGATGTTTGTGGAGTTTGCAAAAAATGTCTGGGGACTTTCCGGTGATGATGACTATACACTTGCACACGCTGGCATTGATGCGCTGAAGAAATTCTTCTTTGAGACAATGGGCATTCCTGCAAATCTAAGAGCAGTAGGAATCACAGACGACAGGAACTTTGAGGTGATGGCAAAGAAGGCCTGCGAGGGTTCAAAGGGATCGTTTGTACCGCTTAGCAAGGACGATATTGTGGAGATTTACAGAGCGGCTTTCTAATTGGTTTTAGCTAAAAAACTATAATTCAGGAGGTACAATGATGCAGTTTCCAAATGATTTTGTATGGGGCACGGCGACAAGCTCTATCCAGATAGAGGGTTCACCTGCCGGGGATGGAAAAGGGAAAAATATATGGGATGCATATTCGCATAATACAGACAGAATTCGTGAAAATCACAATCCCGATATAGCCTGCGACCACTACAACAGGTATAAAGAGGACATTGACATAATGAAAAAAATAGGTGTGCACGCCTATAGGTTTTCAATTGACTGGAGCAGGGTATTGCCGGATGGAACAGGAAAGGTTAATCAGAAAGGGCTTCAGTTTTATTCAGATTTGATAGACAGTCTGCTTGAAAACAAAATAGAGCCGTATCTGACACTTTACCACTGGGAGCTGCCACTTGCGCTTCATCAAAAGGGCGGCTGGCTGAATGATGAGATTGTGGAGTGGTTTGGGGATTATGCGGCATTGATTGCAAGGACCTTTGGTGGCAGAGTGAAAAATATATTTACCTTTAATGAGCCACAATGTTTTATAGGACTTGGTTATCTTCAGGGCATACATGCACCCGGCTATAAATGCTCAGTGGCAGAAACGATAAGGATGTCACATAATGTACTAAAGGCTCATGGTCGTGCTGTGCAGCGAATCAGAGAGGCTGCACCTGATGTGCAGATAGGATTTGCCCCTACATGTGGCATGCCATATCCGGCAACCGATAAAAAAGAGGACATTGAGGCTGCAAGGCAGGCAATGTTTGAGATTCCATCGGATGATAACTGGACCTGGAACGTATCATGGTGGTCAGACCCGGTACTTTTAGGACATTATCCGGAGGAAGGACTTTGGAGGTTTCATGATATACTCCCTGATATTACATCAGAGGACATGAAGCTCATATCACAGCCGATAGATATGTATGGTCAGAATATATACAACGGCTGGATGGTCAGGATGGGAGATAATGGACAGCCTGAATCAGTGCCGAGAAGCATCGGATATCCTGTGACAGCAACAGGATGGCCTATCACACCGGAATGCCTGTACTGGGGACCAAGGTTCTTGTATGAGCGCTATCACAAGCCGATATATATCACAGAAAATGGTATTTCATGCAATGACGTGATTTCACTTGACGGAAAGGTACACGATCCGGGGCGTATTGATTTTGAGAAAAGATACCTGACTCAACTGCAGAAAGCAATAGTAGATGGAGCTGATATCCGTGGATATTTTTACTGGTCACTTATGGACAATTTTGAGTGGACAGAAGGATACTCACAGAGGTTTGGGCTGGTGTATGTTGATTACGCGACAGGAGAGCGCATTCCAAAGGATTCCGCAGGGTGGTATCATGATGTTATTGCAAGGAATGAGATTTGATATTAACAAAAACTAACTAAAAAAATTTAATAAGCCATGTTACCACCACAGCGGTGAGAACATGGCTTATTTTTATGTGCTATGATATAAAAAATCGTTACTGTTCAGTACCTTCACAATTCCTGGTTATTGTGTGCAGAATCACGTCGGTCGATCAGGTGGAGCTTAAATTCCACATATACAATGCCGAGAGCTATGATACAATAGCGGATTCAGATGCGATAACATTTACGGCGCAGTAAAAAAATATAATATGCAAGCGGCAGATTACCAACATGTAGTCTGCCGCTTGTAACATTCATCTAATACAATTCAATTATTCTGCACTATAAGTTTTATTATAATACATTTTATAGAATTTTCGTGTGGCACCGGCTACAAATACTACTGCAAGCATACCAAGAAATGCTTCAAGACTGAAATAGCATACAATCAGCCCCAGTGCAACAGTAATCAGGATGGTAGCCTCGAGACCTTTCTGACCGGCCAGTGCTTCAATCTGCTGGGAACGCTCGTCGTGGTGTTCATTGTAGAGACGCCTGAGCATAGTCTCATCTTTAAGGGCTTTCTGATTTTTGACAAATTTCATGATGACAAATGCTTCCACTACAATAAACAATCCTAATATAAATCCATGAACAAAGCTTGCTGCATGAGGATTGCTGTAGGCAGAGGTTAGTACACCTGACAGGTTGGTTCCAAGTGCAATCAGACATAATGCTGTTACTGCCATATAGAAATTATTCTGCTGTTTTATCTCGGTTTTCATTTTATCAATTTGTTTATTATCCATTTTATCCATTCTTGAACTCCTTACATTAAATATTTATTCGTCCTCCATATCGCTGAAATCAAAGACCTCCTCGATGGTCAGACCAAAATGATGCGCAATTTTATAAGCCAGCCCGAGCGATGCCGTGTATTTCCCCACTTCGATTGATGTAATTGTCTGACGTGTTGTACCTACAATATCTGCAAGATCGCTTTGAGACAGCTTATTTGCCTTGCGCAATTCTTTTATTTTATTTTTCATGGTGATCACCTTTTGCATAGTTAACTTTGCAAAAACAGAATAATATATGTGATTTAAAATGTCAAGTATACTTTGCAAAAAAGAAATGAAATGTTACAATGAAATTGAAATATAAAGCTTGCCTTACAGATTGCATAATGGAAGTTTTAAAGAGTTTATGGATAGATGTAACCCCCACCAAACAAAATCCTACATAATAGATAGAAGGGAGGTTTATTGAAAATGTACACACAGGAACAGATACTTGACATGTATTTTGATCGCAACCAGCAGGCTGTCAGTGCGACCTCGCAGATGTACGGAGCGAAGCTTACCCGGTTTGCAGACACTATGATAGCACATGAGGATGCGCTGGAATGCGTAAATGACACATACATAGCAGCCTGGAACAAGATACCGCCGGAGCGCCCTATGCGTTTCCTTTCATGGCTTTACAGGGTATGCCGCAATATCGTCTGCGACAGGATTGACTGGAATAATGCTTCAAAGAGAAATTCCAACATGAACTGTATGCTTGATGAGCTTGAGGAGTGTCTTGCAGACAGCAATGCAAAATACGAGGGTGAGCTGTCGGATATTGGCAGGTGTTTATCGGATTTTCTGAATGGGCTGGAGACGGAAAAGAGAGTGCTTTTCGTGAGACGCTACTGGTATGGCATGACGATTGATGAGCTGGTAGATGTGAGCGGCAAAAGCAAAAGCAGCGTAAAGACCACACTGTTTCGGATAAGGGCAGAGCTTAAAAAATATCTGGATGAGGAGGGCGTATATCTATGACGAAAAAGGATTTATTTGATGGTTTAAATTATATCGATGATCAGATAATCGAAGAGGCGCAGCCGACAGGAGAATCGACAGGAGAATCGGCCGGGTACAGTGATGACATTTATGCAAAAAATCATGAAACTCATCACGGCGGAAAAGAAGACAAAAGCAGGAAAAAGCACAAGAAATTTGCACGGGCAGCAAAAGCGCTTGCCACAGTGGCGGCAGTTCTTGTTGTTGCAGTCTTAGGCACGGAGGTTGTGAGGCTTAATAACCGTATAGACGAGCTGGAAACCAAAACTGCAAATGTGATTTCACAGAATAATGCGCAGAATAATGTCTATGCGGGCATAAAGAGTGGTGCAAAGCTTGGGGATTATGAAGCTGCCTCAGATTATGGAAAATTGTATGATGTGGTAAAAAAAGCAGAGGCTTCCATAAGGGATACCGCATTTGGAGAGTTGTTGGAGAGTGCAGACGCAACAGGCATTGTGTCTGATTTATCGTCTACAAATAAACAGGAGTCTAAACAGGAGTCGGCAGCCAATACAGAGTATTCAACAACCAACGTGATGACAGAGGGCGTTGATGAGAGTGATGTGGTAAAGACGGACGGAAAATACATTTACATGGTCGAGGATGGTCAGATATCCATCACGGATATTTCAAAGGGTGAGCCGGGAGAAGAGACGCTGTTTCGTCCTGATTTTGAGGTGCCGTCAGATACTGTAGAGGAGCTCTACATCAGTGACGGAAAAATGCTTATCATATCAAACCATGCGGGCGATAAGGATGAGACCATATGCTACAGCTATGATATAGCTGACCCGACAAAACCGGTGCTTATAGGTAAAGCGCGTCAGGATGGATTTTACAATACATCGCGCAAAATCGGCAATACGGTATATGTTTTTTCAGACACATATATAAAGACCTCCGATATGAATAAAAATGTGGCGCTGCAGGAGGATAATCTGGAGAAATGGGTGCCTCAGGTAAATGGCAAAGTGATAAGCTATGACTGCTTTTATATAGGTGATGACACATACTCGGGCACAGTTGTTTCGAGCTTTGATGTAGATAAACCGGATAAGACGATAGATGTCAAATGTATTATGAATAATAGCGGCGAGGTGTATGTTTCTAGCAGTGCCATGTATCTGTATCATTCTGATTGGAGCGCAAGCCGTGAGCTTACCAAAATCAGCAAAATTATGTTTAAGGATGGAGTGATGAAGACTGGGGAGACAACCTCGGTAAATGGTTATCTTAACGATAAATTTGCAATAAATGAGCAGGGCGGCTATCTGTATGTGCTTCCAACCGCAAATACCGGCAGTCAGCCTGTCAATTCACTTCATGTGCTGGATAAGGATATGAAGGAGGTCGGTGTGATAAACGAGATTGCACGCGGGGAGAGTATCTACGCGGCCCGCTTCGTCGGAAAATACGTATATTTCATCACCTACAGGCAGACGGATCCGCTTTTTGTGGCAGATATATCCGATCCGACAGCACCAAAGCTTCTCGGAGAGCTTGAGGTGAGTGGATTTTCTGAGTATCTGCATATGTGGGATGATACGCACGTGCTTGGAATAGGTTATGGCGACTCGCAGCAGAGTAAGATAAAGCTTACGATGTTTGATGTGAGTGATCCGACAAAGCCGGTTGAGGTGAGCCAGAAGCTTATCGATAGTTCTGAGAGCTGGAGCAATGAGTTTGTATACAACTACAAGGCTATTCTTGCCGACCCGGATAAAAATTTGATAGGCTTTGCTGCGAATGACTACTATCTGTTTTCGTATGACAGTGAAAACGGCTTTAGCCTTTTGGAGCAGCAGGCGCTGACCTATAAAAATACGGACGGCTACAGAGGCATTTATAAGGATAATGATTTCTATGTGGCAGGAAACGGAGAGATAAAGCATTTCAAGCTAGCAGAATAGTGTAAAGAATAGTGTAAAAAATAGTGTAAAGAATAGCGCAACGTAATAAGATATAAAAACAGGCGGTGAATGCCCAAAGAGGGTGTTTGCCTCCTGTTTTTTGTATAATTTCATATACAAATGACATATAAGAGCATATTTAAGTATGCAATTCAAGCTAGACGGTGATATAATATCTTTGATTTTGATAACACGGAGGAATAATTAAAATGAATACAGCCTCAAAGACAAGACATGTCTTTATTTTGTTTTTGGCAGATATAGTCTGGGGAATAGCCTTTGTAGCGCAGTCAAAGGGAGGGGATGCAGTTGGAGCATTTTCATTCAACGGCATCCGCTTCCTTATTGGTGCGCTCTGCCTTCTGCCGGTCATAAAAATACTGGATGTAAAAGAGCTGACGGTAAACAAGCCTGAAAGCAAAAAGCAAAAGAAAGAGCTTTGGATAGCCGGAAGCTGCTGTGGAATAGCGCTCTTTTTTGCGAGCAACCTGCAGCAGCTTGGAATCAGCATGGGAGCAGAATCCGGCAAGGCAGGCTTTCTTACAGCCACATATATACTTATGGTGCCGATACTTGGGATTTTCCTCAAAAGAAAATGCGGAGCAAAAATATGGATAGGTGTATTAATTGCACTGATAGGCATGTATTTTCTGTGCATGAATGGGGCATTTTCACTTAGCGGCTCGGATTTGCTCCTGTTGGCAGGGGCATTGTGCTTTGCAATACAGATACTTGTGATTGACCATTTCGTATCACAGGTAGATGCGGTCAGACTCTCATGCATTGAGTTTTTTGTCACCGGGCTTGGCTCATGTATAGTGATGATTTTTACAGATATGGGACCGTCTGCCGGCGGTATAGCGCAGTGGGCACAGTCGCTTTGCACATGGGATGCATGGATTCCGATTCTCTATGCCGGCATTTTCTCAAGCGGAGTGGGCTACACGCTGCAGATTGTCGGACAAAAGGGCTTAAATCCGGCGGTGGCATCGGTGGCGATGAGCCTTGAGTCGGTGGTTTCTGTGATTGCAGGATGGATTCTGCTTGGCCAGATGCTAGGTGGCAGAGAAATTTTTGGATGTGTGCTCATGTTTATTGCGATAATTATTGCACAGCTTCCTGATAGGGAGTATACTAAACAGGTTACAGTATAAAATGAAATGTGATTATTCAAGTGTGATTTTGCGAATGTACATGGGATGAATAGTTACAACAAGACAGGGATTGGATATGAGAAATAATAGCAGAAAAAATTACAGACGACGCAGACGAAATACAGGAGCTTCACAGATTAAGCTTGTAGGAATAGTGGCTGTGATAGTAGTCATAGCAATCATAATAGTTATATCATGCTTTAATAAAGCTAAAAAAGATAGTAATAAGGTAAAAGACACAGGGGTAGCCACAGAAAATGTCACCGGTGTGACAGAGCAGGAGAGTGAGACAGAGGAAGTAAAGGAGCTCTTTACACCAAAGGAGTCAGATGCCACAGCGGCAATCGGAGATGAGCTTGAGAGCTCTTATGCCGTAGTGATTGATGAGCAGGACAGTACAGTTGTTGCCGGAAAGAATGCTCATGAGAAAATGTACCCGGCTTCCATGACAAAGGTTATGACAGTGCTTGTAGCGGCAGAGCAGGCTGAGAAAAATGCGATAGCCGCAGCGAAGACTGAGAATACCGAAATAGACAGGCAGGCTGTGATAGAAAACAAGCTCAACGAGATTGTGACCATCACAAGAGAAGCCACAGATTACTCATATGTGCATGATTGCAGCACAACAGGCTTTTTAGACGGTGAGCAGGTGCCGCTTCGCGATGTGTTTAACGGAACCATTCTGCCATCAGGTGGAGAATCGGCATATCAGCTTGCGGTTTACACAGCAGGCTCAATGGAGGCCTTTGTTGATATGATGAACCAGAAGGCAGCAGAGCTTGGCATAGGTCAGACCACGCATTTTGCAAATCCTGTCGGCATATATGATGAGAACAATTACAGCACAGCCTATGATATGGCGGTCATCATGCAGGCAGCGATGCAGGACGATATTTGTAAAACAGTACTTTCAAATCATACATACAGCACGGCTGCAACACCGCAGCATCCGGAGAACCTGAACATATCGAATCTGTTTCTTCGCCGTATAGAGGACAAGATGACAAGTGGCGAGGTAATCGGTGCAAAGACAGGCTTTGTAAATCAGTCCGGCAACTGTGCGGTCAGCTATGAGAAGGCAGCCAGCGGAAAGACATATATATGTGTGACAGCAGGAGCTTCAAGCGGATGGCACTGTATAGATAATCATGTGTATTTATATAATACATACGGCAAGTAATCAGCATAGCTGATTTTAAGGAGACAGATATGGCGGGAAATCAAGGCAATTCCAGAAAAAAGACCACGCATAACGTATGTCCGTATGCTAAGAAATGTGGCGGCTGCGATTATCAGGGCGTAGAGTATAAGGAACAGCTAAAAACCAAGCAGGCCTACATGAAAAAGCTGCTAAAGCCTTTTTGCTTCGTGGAGCCGATTGTCGGCATGAAAAATCCGCTCCATTATCGTCACAAGGTTCATGCAGCCTTTGACTGCACGAGACGAGGTCAGATTGTGGCGGGAGCCTACAGGAAAAACACACATGATGTGGTGGATATAGAAAGCTGCATGATAGAGGAGCAGGAGTCAGATGAGATAATCAGAGACATAAAGGATATGCTCCGCTCATTCAGGATAAAGACCTATGATGAGGACACCGGCTATGGGCTTCTCAGACATGTGCTTGTGAGAAAGGGCTATGCAACGGGGCAGATAATGGTAGTGCTTGTACTCGCATCACCTATACTTCCGTCAAAGAATAATTTCGTAAAAGCACTCAGGAAAAAGCATCCAAATATCACAACAGTGGTGCTCAACGTGAATGACAAAAAGACGAGCATGGTGCTCGGAGACAGAAACATCACGCTTTATGGCAAGGGCTTCATAGAGGATAAGCTGTGCGGCTGCACCTTCCGCATCTCACCAAGCTCGTTTTATCAGGTGAATCCGGTACAGACGGAGCTTTTATACGAGAAAGCCATTCATGAGGCACACCTCACCGGCAAGGAGCGTGTAATCGATGCATATTGCGGCACCGGAACCATAGGCATCATAGCAGCAAAAAATGCAGGTGAAGTCATCGGAGTCGAGCTGAACCGTGATGCAATCCGCGATGCAGTCACCAATGCAAAGCGAAACGACATCCGAAATATCCGCTTCTACAATGATGATGCCGGAAAATTCATGGTCGAGATGGCACAAAAGGGTGAGAAAGCAGATGTTGTCATAATGGATCCTCCAAGAACCGGCAGCGACGAGGCATTTTTATCATCGGTTGTCAAGCTGTCACCGGAGAGGGTGGTGTATGTGTCATGTGGTCCGGAAACACTGGCGAGGGATTTAAAATACCTCACAAAGCACGGATATGCAGTGAAACGCGCAACACCATATGATTGCTTTCCATATACAGAGCACATAGAAACAGTGGTTTTGCTATATAAGTAAAAGGTCAATAATAGTATTCCAATTCGCCGTCAAATGGTGTAGAATAAAAACTACTTTCATGTATACTAATGAATGATCACAGCCCATATACGGAGGACAAACATGAGAACGCTATATACACTTGACAAACACAACTATTCCGATGATATGGAGGTATTTGAGCGCTTCGCGGTGCGCGCGGTTATTATCAGAGACGGCAAGCTTGCCATGCAGCAGGCCGGTGAGGGCTACTACAAGATACTGGGCGGCGGCATAGATGCAGGCGAGACCAACGAGGTGGCGCTGGCAAGGGAGGTGCGCGAGGAGGCGGGGCTTCTAGTCGTGCCGGAAAGCATCAGGGAGTGTGGCAAGGTCATAGAAAAAAGACGCGATATATTTGAAGATGACAAGATATATTATTGTCACACCTATGTGTATTTCTGCGATGTGAGGGACGAGCATGTAGCCGCACAGATGACAGACAGTGAGATAAGGCTTGAGTATCACCTGTCATGGGCCACGCCGGATGAGATAATAAAGGTCAACAGCGCCTTTCTTGATAAAGAATGGATAGCAAGAGACACTAAGATTGTTGAGTTGATAAAAGAAATGTGTTAAAATAATGCCTGGATGTAAATCCGGGCATTTAATATAAGGAGAAGCAGTATAAATGGATAAAAATAAAATCAAAAATAAATTAAAGGACGATCCGGCCTTCACTCTCGAGGTGCAAAACCCTGAGGTTGAAGAGCTGATTGCACAGTATTCGAGCGACAAAAAGGCGGAGACACTCAATAAGCTCATTGAGAAATGCACTAAGAGCAGATTTTTGGTGCCTGCAAATGTCGGAGAGAACAACAAGCCAATCCCGCTGTTTATTAAAAACGGTGAGGGAGAGGCTTTCATGCCGATTTATACCTCAAAGGCACAGCTTTCCAAGGATCATCCGTCACCATGCATTGTAAATATGCCGTTTCTTGCAGTCAACAATATGGTGGCAAATAAAGAGTCAAAGATTGATGGTATCGCATTCAACCCGTTCACTCACAATCTGATTTTCAAAAAGCCTCTTGTAGAAAAGATTGAGGCGGTGGAAAAGGCCAGAAGAGAGGGACATCCTACATCACCTACAAAGGGCAAGACTGTACAGATGACAGCAGAGCAGTACGTCATCTTCGAGCGTATGCAGTATGAGCATATTTTCCTGCCGACAAAGCTGTTTGAGGGCGGAAAAGAGTTCATGGACAGACTCGCCGATGAAAAGGAAAAGCTAATAGATGAGCTGTACGAGGAGGCATATCAGCAGAAGCGCATGTATCCGTATATGGAGGAGGATTTCTCTGTTATGTCTATGCAGATTTCAGATACGCTCAATGTCACCAGAGTTGATTTTCCGACAAGAGATATGGCTCAAAACTGCGCAATCCGTGCTTATCTCGTGTGGGATGAGGCTGCGTCAAAGGGCAGATATTTTGCAATTGATGTGAAGGACAATAAAACCACTGAGCTGGTCGAGGTTACAGAGGATTACAAGCGTCTTGGATATGGGGCTGCACCGGTTGAAGGTGCTGAGCTTCAGGCCATTCTTGACCTGGTTAAGAAAAGTGCAGAGGAACAGAATTAGAAAAGTAAAAGCAGGGCAGGATATATAAAGGAGGTTGTGTATGAAGGAGTTTTTAGGCAGAATCAAGGCAGATTTTCTATTGTCATCAGTGCTTTGCATAGCGCTGGGACTGGTGTTTATCATATGGAGGGCTTCGGTGCTTACGATTGTTGCCAATGTGCTTGCGGTAGTGCTTATCATTATCGGAGTGGTCTATATGTGCAGCTATTTTTTGAGTATAGTCACGAATGGCTTTTCAGCGATGCTGGGGCTTGTGGTTTTGGCAGTGGGTATATGGTTTCTGGTACAGCCAAAGGTTGTGGTGAGCCTGATACCTATAGTCATCGGTCTGGTGCTCATTTTTCACAGCATCAGGAGCATTATTGAGGCAGTGGATGCTAAGAAATACGGTTACGGCGGCTGGAGTGTCGGCCTGATTTTTTCGATAATCAGTCTGATTTTTGGAATAATCTGCGTGACAAATGCATTTGATGTAATGAAGACAGCCACTGTTGTTGTAGGTATCATACTGATTTTCAACGGAGTGTCAAATATCTGGATTACAAGCCGTGCCACAAAGGCGGAGAGCGCCTACAACAAGCAAAAGGAGTTTGAGGCAACGTTTGTCGAGGATAGAAAAGAGGAAAATTAAGCAATAACAGAAAGGCAGCAGAATGCGTCGGATGGAGTTCAAGATGGAGAGACCCGGACTTACCAAGGTCGGTGACCATCTGAAGGTAACAGAGAGCAAGCTTCCGACTTCATATTATTACACGATAGAGCATGCGATTGCCATGTCGGGAAACTACGTGGTCAGCGAGAGGCTCAAAAGCCGCGAGGGCGATGTCGTGGATGTGAGGGAGACTGAGAAGGGCTACTTTGTTACGATGGAGTTTGATGAGTAATGACACAGCAAGGTAAGAATGCAATAGATCTGGTGCTCGCTGAGAGCCTTATAGAGCTTTCGGCGAAAAAGCCGATCGATAAGATTACAATTAAAGAGATAACAGACAAGGCGGGAGTCATCCGCCCCACGTTTTACAATCATTTTCAGGACAAGTACGAGCTGATAGAGTGGATTATCAAAACCGAGCTGCTTGAGCCTATCAAGCCGTTGCTCAATGCAGGAATGATTTTTGAAGCGATTGTGCTGATGCTCAATAATATCTCGGCAAACAGTTTTTTTTACAAGAAAGCACTAAAGCTGGAGGGTGCTGTGACGTTCAATCAGATCGCCATGAAGTGCGTCTATGAGATGTTTATGAATATCATAAGCGAAAAGAGCACAGGAAAGAAATCCAAATACCGCTGGCTCACACCGGAGGTGATTTCTACATATTATGCGCAGTCGTTATGCTTTATTACGGAGGGCTGGATAGCACAGGGCATGGATGATATTGAGCCGAAGGAAATGGCGGAGGCGTACATGTATCTGATCACGCGCTCGATGGATGATATACTAAGTGAGCTGTAGAGGACAATTGCCATGGAAAATGACGGCTTAAGCAAGCTCATAAAGCAGAATCATAAAGAGGCATGTGTTCATATAAATATGAAAATGCTGTGAAAACAGTGTCAGAAATCAAATACAATATAATATATGTGTCATATCGGATATACAAATTGATGGATTTGTATATCTCACATGACAAATCGGAGAGATTGAATATTTATTTATTCGGTCTTTTTTTTTATACTTCAATACGAATAAAAGAAAGAGTGGTGAATCTAATGATTAAATTTGGAAAAGGAGTCGTAAAACATCGTGTGCTGATACTGATAGTTGCATTTGCACTGCTTATACCGTCAGGCATCAGCTTTATCAACACGAGAATCAACTTTGATATCCTTTCTTATCTGCCAAGCCAGATTGAGACTATGAAGGGTCAGGATATCATGGTAGATGAGTTTGGAACCGGAGCGTTGTCATTTGTGATCTTAGAGGATATGAAGGATCAGGACATAGAGACTCTGGCTGATGACATTGAGGACCTTGAGGGCGTAAAGGATGTCATCTGGTACGGAACAATCGCTGATTCCACATTGCCAAGAGAGGCAATTCCGGATGAGGTGTACGACGCATTCAACAACAAGGATGCAAACAGCCAGCTCATGCTCGTTACCTACAGTGACACAATGGGTTCGGATGAGACAATGGAAGCCGTCAACAAGATGGATAAGATGGTGAAAAACCACTGCTTCGTAGCAGGAATGGCAGCGGTCAACGCAGATACAAAGACACTTGTTATGCAGCAGGCTCCTATATATGTCATCATAGCAGCATTGCTTTCAATGCTTGTCATGGGAATTACAATGGATTCAATAATTGTTCCGATGTTATTCCTCTTAAGTATAGGAATGGCTATCATCTATAACCTGGGAACAAACTTCATACAGGGACAGATTTCATACCTGACACTGGCACTGACAGCAGTATTGCAGCTCGCCGTAACAATGGATTACTCGATTTTCCTGTGGCACAGCTATCAGGAGCAGATAGACAGATATGACGGAGACAAGAAGCGAGCCATGGCACATGCCATTTCCCATACTATTGTCTCAGTAACAGGAAGCTCAATCACAACAATCGCAGGCTTCGTAGCACTTTGTTTTATGAGCTTTACACTTGGACTTGACCTGGGAATCGTAATGGCAAAGGGTGTTGTATTCGGAGTTATCGGATGTGTAACAATCCTCCCTGCACTGATTCTTGCATGTGACAAGGCAATCGAGAAGACAAAGCACAAGATTCTCATGCCGGATGTTTCAAGGATTGCGAGCTGGGTAACAAATCATTACAAGATACTTGCAGTGATTTTCATCGTAGTGCTCATCCCGGCAATATACGGATACACTCATGATCAGGTCTACTATGACCTTGCAGGAACCATGCCGGACAGCGCATACAGTAAGCAGGCCAACGACAGACTCGACAAGGAGTATGCTATGGGTGCCACACATATCATCATCGCACCGAGCGATATGTCAAAGGCAGACAGCATAAGCATGATAGATGATATCAAGAAGGTCGATGGAGTAAAGCTTGCAGTATCGCTTGACTCAATACTTGGACCTACAATACCGGATGATATGGTGCCGGATGAGGCAAAAGAAATATTCAAAAACGGTGATTACCAGATGATGCTTGTGTCATCAAAATATGCGACAGCATCAGACGAGGTAAACAACCAGATAACAGAGATTAAAAAGATAGTAAAGAGTTACAGCGAGGACGCAATGCTTATCGGTGAGGCACCTTGTACAAAGGATCTTATCACTATCACAGATACAGACTTTAAGCGTGTAAGTGCAGTATCAATCGTATTGATATTCCTTATCATCCTGGTTGTATTCAAATCAGTATCGCTTCCAATCATACTTGTAGCGGTCATCGAGTTTGCAATCTTTGTAAATATGGGAATTCCGGGATTTACAGGAACGAAGCTTCCGTTTATCGCGAGCATCGTAATCGGAACCATACAGCTTGGTGCAACGGTTGACTATGCGATACTTATGACCACAAAGTACAGAAAGAACAGATACACCGGAATGGACAAAAAGCCGGCAATCACAAAGGCGCTTGCAGATTCGACAAACTCAGTTATCGTCAGTGCGCTCTGCTTCTTTGCCGCAACCTTTGGTGTAGGACTTTATTCAAACATTGATATGATCAGTTCTATCTGTATACTGCTTGCACGAGGCGCAATCATCAGTATGTTTGTAGTAGTATTTATACTTCCGTCAATGTTTATGATTTTTGACAAAGTAATATGTGCCACAAGCGCAGGCTTTAAAAACAAGAACCTGACAGCTTAGTAATTGTCGGTGTTCAAAATATAAAAACATATAACCTCAAAACTAAAATCAGGAGGAATAAGACATGAAATTACCAGAATTGAAAGAAAAGTTAAAAAGTAAATATATTGTCCGTGTTGTAGCCGGAGTCCTCACAATAGCACTTGTAGGTACAGGAATCGGAGCAACAGCGGTATTTGCCGAGAAGGACAGCACAGCAGTCACAGCCGAGGCAGACAGCACAACAAGCAGCAAGGATGCGGATGACATAGCAGATAAGCTCATGGACAGCGTATCATTAAAGGATAACGATGCAGACAAGGACGAGAGCGTATATCTCATCTCAGATGCAAACGGCAACGTAAACAAAACAATCGTAGTAGATCACCTTAAAAATAAAGACAAAAAGGATACCTTGGAGGATGCTTCAAACCTTTCAGATATCGAGAACGTAAAGGGCAAGGAAAAATTCACACAAAGCGGTGACAAGCTCACCTGGCAGGCCGGCGGCAAGGACATTTACTATCAGGGCACAGCCACAGCGGAGCCACCTGTAACACAGAAGGTTACATATTACCTCGATGGAAAAGAAATCTCACCTGAGGACCTTGCAGGAAAATCAGGAAAGGTCAAAATCCGTTTTGACTACACAAATACCACATCATATACAGAGACAGTAAACGGCGAGAAGCAGACAGTTTCCGTACCATTTGCAGCAGTAACAGGACTTGTGCTCGGTGATGGCTTCGAGAATATCGAAGTGACAAACGGCAAGGCTGAGGTAAGCGACTCATCAAGCGTAGTGCTCGGCTATGCACTTCCGGGCTTAAAGGACAGCCTCGGAATCAAGGACAAAGACCTCGATGGCGATGTAAATATCCCTGAATACATGGAAATGACAGCAGATGTGGAGAATTTCTCAATGCCTGCAGCCATGACCTTCGTGGTAAACGCGTCTGATTATGTAAGCACAGACGGAATTGACACATCAGACCTCGATGACATGATAAATGACTTAAAGGATGCCTCAACACAGCTTCAGGATGGTTCAAAGACACTGGCAGAGGGTACTGACACACTTGCTGACGGACTCTCAACATTGCAGAGCAAGCTCGGCACATTCGCATCAGGAGTTGGCACACTGCAGAGTGGACTTAAGACATATACAGATGGTGTTAGTACATTAAGTGGTGGACTGAATACACTTGGAAACAGCACAGGAGCCCTTGTGTCAGGAGCAGATAAGCTCAATAGTGGAGCAGGCCAGCTTGCAAGCGGAAGTGCAACACTTAAGGATGGCTTGAAAACTTATACGGATGGAGCCAGCACACTCAATGGTGGACTGAATACACTTGCAAACAGTACAGGTGCATTAGTTGACGGAGCAGATAAGCTTAATAGCGGAGCAGGCCAGCTTGCAAGCGGAAGTGCGACACTTAAGGATGGTTTGAAATCATATACGGATGGAGCAAGCACACTTAATGGTGGACTGAATACACTTGCAAACAGTACAGGTGCATTAGTTGATGGAGCAGATAAGCTTAATAGCGGAGCAGGCCAACTGGCAAGTGGAAGTGCAACACTTAAGGATGGTTTGAAATCATATACGGATGGAGCAAGTCAGTTAAATACAGGCTTGAACCAGCTTAATGACAACACAGGAAGTCTTGCAACAGGTGTGACAAGTCTTAATGATGGAGCAAAGAAACTTTCGGATGGTATTAATGCTGCAAACAAGGGTGCAGCAGGAGTATCTGCAGGTGCAGCACAGCTAAAGACAAGTATTGATACGGCAAAAACAGGAGCTGATTCTCTTGCAGCAGGAGCAAAGCAGGTTGATGATGGAATTGGTCAGTTAGAACAGTCTTTATCAGATATGCCTGAAACAATCAAAGCCGGTATAAATCAATCGCTTGAACCACTGAATAAATTAAATGTTGGAACATTATTTAAAAATCTTAGATATATTGATACAGATAAGATTACAGCAGACAATGTATCAGCAGCAGCGGATGCAGCAGTAAACCATGCAGGAGATATAATACTAGCTTTGACTAGTATGAATGATCCGGATCCATCAGCAACTTACAGTAAGATAGTTGTTGGTCTGTCTCAGGGAAAAGGTGCTGTATCAGTATATTCTGCAGTGAACAAAAGTGTAACAGACAGTGCTTCCACAGTGCAAGCTTTAAAGGATGGCTCAGCAAAGGTATCAGATGGTGCGTCATCATTAGATGCTGGTTTAGGACAGTTGGCAGATGGAGCATCAGAGTTGTCAAGCGGAGCTTCTGATTTAGCAAAAGGAACTACAAAGCTTGCAACAGGAGCTACAGAGCTTCAGACAGGCACACAAAGTCTTGCAGATAAATTACCGGAGCTGACAAAAGGAATCACAAGCCTTGTAAATGGCTCAAATGAGTTAGTTAAAAACAATGATACACTTAATGCCGGAGCAACATCACTCAATGACGGAGCAAGTCAGCTTTCAGCCGGAACACAGTCGCTCATGAACTCAGTACCGACACTTACATCAGGAATCAAACAGCTTGTGGACGGCTCAAATACATTAGTAGCAAACAACGATACATTAAATGCCGGAGCAGCATCACTCAATGCCGGAGCAAGCCAGCTTTCAGCCGGAACACAGTCACTCATGAACTCAGTACCGGCGCTTACAAGTGGCATCAAGCAGCTTGTGGATGGCTCAAATACATTAGTAGCAAACAACGATACATTAAATGCCGGAGCAACAAAACTCAATGATGGAGCAAGCCAGCTTTCAGCCGGAACACAGTCGCTCATGAACTCAGTACCAACTCTCACAAGCGGTATCAAGCAGCTTGTAGACGGTTCAAACACACTTGTAGCAAACAATGCACAGCTCAACAGCGGAGCATCACAGCTTGCAGACGGAACAAATCAGATAGTTTCAGGTGTAGACCAGCTCACAACAGGCTCTAAGACACTTTCAGAGGGTGCACACACACTTGCAGACGGTATGGTACAGTTCAATGAGGAAGGAATCAATAAGATTCTCGACGCATACAACGGCGACTTAAAGCCATTCACCGACAAGCTTCAGGCAGTAATTGACGCAGGCGAGGAATATCAGACATACTCAGCAATCGCTGATGGACAGACGGGCAGCGTTAAGTTCATATATAAATTAGCTTCAATAGATGCTAAGGCAGATAGCGACAAATAATTAATTAAAGGATGTTTGTAACTATTCAGTACAGAAATATGCGGTACCGCATATTTCGTAAGAAAACATAGATTATGTAGGAGCAAGCGCCCATCAGCGCAGCTGATTTTAATGCGCTTGCGGTCTGCAACTGTGAAGGTACTGAACAGTTAAGGATGTTTAAACATCAGGGGAGGCAAAAATGGGCTGGATAGAATATCTGTTAATCGTGGCGGGAAGCTCACTGGAGATTTTCGTGATGATGGAATGTCAGGGTTCCCTGATCCAGAAAGTAAATAAGAAACAGCTTACAGCCATTTGCTTCATAGTTGCAGTTTGCCAGTTGTTAGCAATGTACATCGGGTATTTCCTGTCAAGCTTCCTTAACGGGAAATACTCGGTGAAGGATGAAGCACTTTTAGGAGAGATAATTTCTATCGGAATACTGATAGGACTGGGGATCAGGCTTATAGGAAAGGCTATAAGAAACGAAAGGATTGAGGAGCATTGTCAGGCGCAGCTTGACATGAAAAGAGTGCTAAGAATAGCAGGAATTACCGCATTTTATACGGTTCTTGCAGGGATAGCATTCGGCTTCCTTGGTACCGGACTTTTCACAATTATGATAATGGTGGCGCTGCTCACTGTCATCTGTATAGTGGCAGGCATTTACACAGGATATCATTTCGGTTTTGAGCAGAAGACAAAGGTATATATCGTGGGGGCGATACTCTTTTGGGCGGCTGGAATTGATGTGATAGTAAGGCTTGTAAGTGCAAAATAATGCATAGGCTCTGTTCGTAAGGACAGGGCTTTTTTGCTGCCTGCAATTTCAAATGCTTTTGTCAATATTTTGCGGCAGTAATATCGTTTTACTGCCGCAAAATACTAATAAATCTCAAGCTTCTGATCAACCAGTGATTCACCTTCATATACAAGCTTAAGTGTGAAGAAATTTTCTTCATTTTCAAGCAGGAGCTTTAAGAAGATAGCGTCGCCTTCCCAAGTAGGAAGTGTGGGCACGATAGTTTTATCAACCCATTTGAGGTCGCCTTCGTTGCATGTGATAAGCTTGCCGGAAAATTCATCAGCAGTGAAAAGACACATCAATTCCGGCTCCTGCTTATCACTTATAAAAGTTATAAGTGCGCGGAAACGGTAAGAAGTGAGTGTGAGCCCTGTTTCCTCTTTGACTTCGCGGAGCAGGCATTCTTCGGGTGATTCACCATTCTCGGCGTGACCGCCAACACCAATCCATTTACCTTCATTTATATCATTTTTCTTTTTAATACGATGAAGCATGAGATATTGTCCATCGTGTTCTATGTAGCATAAAGTTGTTATTTTCATGATGTACCTCCGTCAGATGATTATAACATAAAATGTTAAGGAAAGAGCTAATATGCGCCGAAAACTGAACGAAAAATCTGTCGATGTCAGGGCTGAATAGTGACATATTGCTAAATGCTTGAAAACAAGGATTTGCTGACATTATGATGCTTGAGATCGACGGACTTTTATATACTTTGCTTGCAATGTCAAAGTAAATGCTATAGAATATTTTCATACTTTATAAAACACAAATGAGGAGATTTAAAGTTATGAAACAGAAATTGAGAAACCTTTCGGCACCGGCAAATATAATATTTGCCATTCTTGCAGTCTTTCTTTTCATTGCACCCTTACAGTGGAGCGGAAAAGTTCTGGGATTGATTCCTGGCATGGAAAAGGCAGATGACTATCTGTTGCAGGCTATTGTGGAGACCGTTGTTTTAGTTATTTTTCTGGGCATCACATATTTATTTGGGCTGTGGGATATCTTTAAGGAAAATGCAGCAGGATGGACCAGAAGCTTATATACAGGTGGTTTTTTCATAGTGTATTGTCTTTATGCTGTTGTTTCAGGTATATATTTGTGCTTTTTGAGTGAGCATGGTGATGTGAAGGCATTTTACAACATCATCTTTTTCTTTATTGCGGTCTGTCTTGTAGGACTCGTTGAGGAGCTGGTGTTCAGAGGAGTAGTGTTCAATCTGCTGCTAAGAGCTTTTCCAAAGACAAAAGGTGGAATCACAGGAGCAGTAGTTTTGGGAGGCATACTGTTTGGCTTGATGCATTTTTCCAATATGGGTGCAGGGGTTAAGTTCAGCAGTTGTCTGATACAGGTTATTTCAGCAGGACTCATGGGTGTGCTGTTTTGCATGATATACGCCTCTACACGCAATTTCTGGATGCTTGCCATTTTCCATACTGTTGTAGATATGGGAGGACTTTTATCATCTGGAATATTTGAGGGAGGCGGAGTGGCCGACAGGATTAATGAGTTTTCAGCAATGAACTGTGTCGCATTTGTCGTGCTCGGTATTCCTATGCTTGTTATGCTTCGTAAGTCAAGGCGTATCCGTCTTGAGATGTTTTACAACAATGAGACCATCATAGATGATGAGAGGGAGGGCGCCAAGCTTGCAGTGGTTTCACTGGTGCTTGGTATTTGCAGTATTATTTTCTCGTTTTTTGGCTATCTGATGGGGCTTGGAATTGTCGGCATGCTTGCTTCCAAAATGTCAAAAAGGGCAAAGCAGTATAACAATGCAATAGCAACTGCCGGTATGATTACATCGATAATAGGATTTGTGCTGTCGGTCATCTGTACGATTGGTATGATGGTGCTGTTTGCAAGTGGCATGTATGACAGACTTGTTAATATGTCGATGTAAATTAAAGTAACTGATTTGACAATATGGTAAAAATACCATATAATATTTTGTAAGAACAATGGAGAAGAGTTATGGGTGGATTTATTGCTGAATTTTATGAGAATGGGGACAAAATTCCGGTAAAAGATTTTTTAGATAGTTTAAATGTTAAGATGCGAGCAAAGCTATTGATGGAAATTAAACTGTTGGAAGAAAAAGGTACATTGCTGAGAGAACCATACAGCAAGCCGCTAGGTGATGGGATTTTTGAATTGCGAGCTAAGGTAGGAACAGATATTTCGAGAGTATTATATTTTTTCTATTATGAAGGAAGAATAGTATTGACACATGGATTCATTAAAAAAACTCAGAGGACACCGGCTAGTGAAATTGAAAAGGCTAAGAAATATAGAAGAGATTATATAGAAAGGCATGGTAAATAATATGAGATATGACGATTATTTACAGGAGCAGCTTAAAAATCCTGACGTAAAAAAAGAGTGGGACGATCTCCAGCCGGAGATGGATGTTATAAGGGCTATGATAGATGCGCGCATTAAGAATAATTTGACTCAAAAGGAGCTTGCAGCACGTACAGGCATTGATCAGGCGGATATTAGTAAGCTCGAGAATGGTACAAGAAATCCATCTTTGAAACTTTTAAAGAGGCTTGCGCATGGAATGGGGATGCAGTTGAAAATTGAATTTGTACCAATGCAGCCGTTAAAAAAATAAAATTGAACGGATGCTGCAATAATACGAAGCAGACCTTTGAATGTGGCATAAAGTCTACATTCAAGGGTCATTTTTTAAGGAGAAACGATGAACATTTTACTGACAGCAATCAATGCAAAATACATACATTCGAACCTCGCAGTTTACTCACTGCGCGCCTGTGCAGGGGAGTACAGGGATACTGTGGAGCTTGCGGAATACACGATAAACAATCAGAAGGATTACATTCTTGAGGAGCTTTACAAGAGAAAGCCCGACGTACTTTGTTTTTCGTGCTATATATGGAATATTGATTATGTGACTGATATTGCACGCGAGTATAAAAAGCTTTGTCCGTCAGTGCCGATATGGGTTGGAGGACCTGAGGTGTCTTACGAGGTGGAGGCATTTCTGAGGGAAAATCCATACATAGACGGCGTGATGATAGGCGAGGGTGAGGATACCTTTAGAGAGCTGTGCGGTTACTATGCGCATAAAAGAAAGCTTAGTGATATTGCAGGCATTGCTTTCAGAAAAAACAGCACTGATGGCAAAGCAGGTGAAATAGTTTTCACAAGCCCACGCCCGATCAAAAACATGAGTGAAATCCCATTCTGCTATGATACTCTCGATGATTTTTCAAACCGCATCATCTACTACGAGAGCAGCAGGGGATGTCCGTTTTCGTGCAGCTACTGTCTGTCATCGGTGGACAAGACACTGCGTTTCAGTGATACTGAGATTGTAAAAAGAGAGCTTAAGTTTTTCATAGACCAGAAGGTGCCGCAGATCAAGTTTGTGGACAGAACCTTCAACTGCAATCATGCTCATGCCATGGAGCTGTGGCGCTTTATAAAGGCAAATGACAATGGTGTGACGAACTTTCACTTTGAGATATCGGCGGATCTGCTGAATCAGGAGGAGCTTGAACTGATTTCTGATATGAGGCCGGGGCTTATACAGCTTGAAATCGGTGTGCAGTCCACCAATGAGGTCACGATTAAGGAGATTCACAGGACTATGAAGCTTGAGAGGCTTAAGGAGGTTGTGAGGCTCATTCAAAGCGGCAACAATATCCATGAACATCTGGATCTGATTGCAGGGCTTCCGTATGAGGATTATGACAGCTTTGGGCGTTCCTTTGATGAGATTTACGAGCTTAAGCCAAATCAGCTCCAGCTTGGATTTTTAAAGGTGCTCAAGGGTTCGTACATGTTTGAGCATGCTGCGGAATATGGTATTGTGTACCACGACAAGCCACCGTATGAGGTCATGTCCACGAAGTGGCTTTCGTTTGATGATGTGATAAAGATTAAGCGCGTCGAGGAGATGCTTGAGGTGTATTACAACAGCGGACAGTTTGAGATTACGATGAAGCTCATGGAATGTATCTTTGACAGTGCATTTGAGTTTTTTCAGGAGCTTGGGGATTTTTATGAGGCAAACGGCTATTTTGGAATGAGCCATTCGCGCATCAGAAGGTGCGAGATACTGCTTGAATTTCTGGCATTATACCTGCATGGCTGTGACAGCGATGATACTGATTTTGATGAAAATGCGCAGCTTTACAGCATGATTCAGGAGTCACTCATCTTTGATTTGTACTATCGTGAGAACTGCAAGAGCCGCCCGGTGTGGGCCACAGATATAGGCAGCTTCAAGCATATGACACATGCCTACTGTAAGAATGGAAAGCTGTCGCATGTGGAGCCGTTCCACTATATTTTCCCGGACAAGCACACGCGCAAGCTTGATGAGCTGCCAAAGTATCATAATGAGCCGGTGTGGGCGCTTTTCCACTACGACATGAGAGACCCGCTTGACCATCAGGCCATGGTTGAGTATATAGAATAACAGTGACGTGATATGGCTTTAGCGGAGTATATAAAATAGCAGTAAAGCGATATGACTACAGCTGTAAAAGCGGGAAGGTTTACGGACTAAGAAAATGAGCAACATAGACGATATAAAAAACTACACGGTGATTGACCTTGAAATGACAGGTCTTTCTGCCAAAAATGACAAGATAATAGAGATAGGTGCGGCACGCGTGCGTGGCGGCAGGATAGTGGATACGATATCCACACTGGTAAATCCAAAGCAGCATATTCCACAGCGTGTGCAGGAATTAACGGGAATCACTGACTCTGATGTGGAAAACGCGGCAGATATGGACGAGGCTGTGGATAAGTTGCTGGATTTTATAGGGGATGACATCATACTCGGGCAGAATGTGACCTTTGATTACAGCTTTTTAAAGCAGTGGGCGGTAAATCACAAGAGAACCCTCTCGCTGAATGCATATGATACACTGAAAATAGCCAGAAAATGTCTGCCTGCGGAGCAGTCGAAGAAGCTGGAGGATTTGTGTGAGTATTTTGGTGTGAGCAGGGAAAATGCGCACAGGGCGCTCGATGATGCGATAGAGACAAAGCAGATATTTGAAAAGCTGCTTACACTGATGGACGAAAAGGGTGAGCCGGTGGAGTATAAACCGCTTGTATACAAGGCAAAAAAACAGACACCCGCCACGGCCCATCAGGTCAGACAGCTAAAGGAGCTGATGGCTGAGTATGGAATAGCAGATGTCATATCATGGGACAACCTGACCCGAAGTCAGGCCTCAAGGCTGTACGATGAATACCGCAGTAAATATATTTAATTACCGGTCCGAGGCGGCATCAGCCTGTAAGCTCTCAAGCATAGAAACGATTCCATCCCTTGAAAGAGAATTGAGCTGCTTTGCTTTTTCGATAAGCTCTGCAAGCCGGTCGGCTTTTGACAGGCTGATGTAGGCGTTGGCTAACAGTCTGTATACGTTCTTTGAATCGGCACCCTGCTCCACTGCAAATTCGAGCAGCTCATTGGCCAGCGATTCATAGCCTTCTTCCTTAAGCCTATTGTAATAGTCCGGCAGCATTGAAACAAATTTCGTGAAATTATCATCATATTCAGACAGCTTTTTAAAATTGAGAATGCCATATTTAAGCTTTAAATCAGTGTTTGTCATTCCGGTGAGATTGACAAGGGTTTTATCCCTTAAATCATTTATTTTATCATTATTTAATGGAAAAAACCTTTCCGGTATGGTAATATAACACAGGTCAGTGGTATCTCCGCGGAGGGTTGAGTTGGCCTTACGCTCCCTCTCCCAGAACTCCTCGGTGACCTTTGCCTGAGCAGAATCAGCTCTCTTTATGGCAAAAGTAATCACTGCAATAAATAAAATGAACAAAATTAGACAAATTGGAATCATATGTTGGAAAATCCTTTCTCATATATGAAAATAGTATAACTCATTTTTGAACAGAGGTGAATAGTATGTACGATTTTAATAAAAAAAGAAATCAGAAGGTGGTTGCTATAGTGATAATAGTGGTTATAGCAGCGATGCTTGTGACAACATTTGTGTCAAGTCTTGTATAGCTTTTCTTGAAATATGGAAAAAATATGATAATATGATATAAAATGCAGTTCAGTTAAGCGATGACAGGGGCACTTTTAACAGCCCAAGGAAAAGGAAGCGGAAATGAAGATTAATAAAAAAGCATTATTACTTGGTACAATGGCATTTGTGCTTGTGGCGGCATCAGGTGTGGTAAATGCATATGCAAGCGGTTCGTCAGGCACAAAGAAGGCGAAGGTACAGACAATTACAGAGGGTGTGTGCATTGGCAGTGTGGATGTAGGCGGTATGACAAAGGAAGAGGCAAAAAAAGCAGTTGATGCCTATGTTGACAGCATCAAGGACACTTCCTTTTCATTGAAGGGCGCCAATAGTTCATTTGATGCAACCGCACAGGAAATGTCTGTTTCGGCGGACACTGATGCGGCGGTGGACGAGGCAGTCTCAGTATGCCATGAGGGCAGCCTCATTGACAGATTTGTGGAGTCGGAGGAGCTTAAAAAGGGCAATGTTGCCGTCAATATGTATCTGTCGGTTGATAAACAAAAGACCGCAAAGATGATTTATGATAAGAGCGACGAGCTCAATATAAAGGCAGTTGATAATTCGCTGCAGAGAAACGGCAACAGCTTCGATTTTGTTCCGGGACAGGAAGGCAAAGAGGTCGATGTGGTAAAATCCGTCTATGCCATAAATGACTTCTTGCAGAACAGCTGGGATGGTTCGGCGAATGAGATAGAGCTGGTCACAAATACGGTTCAGCCGAGGGGCTCAAAGGAAGAACTCTCAAAGATTAAGGATAATCTGGGAGGCTTTTCTACAGATTTCAGCAGCTCGGCAGCAGGGCGTGCAGCCAATGTAAAGAATGCATGCAGCCTGATAAACGGCAGTGTCATATATCCGGGGGAGCAGTTCTCGGTTTACGAGGCTATCAGCCCTATCACAACTGACAACGGTTATCAGATAGCAGGCGCATACGAGAACGGCCAGGTAGTTGACTCTGTAGGCGGAGGTGTGTGTCAGGTTGCTACCACTCTCTACAATGCGGTTATAAGGGCTGAGCTCGACATAGTGCAGCGCTACAACCATTCCATGATAGTAAGCTACGTAAAGCCATCTGACGATGCGGCAATTGCAGGAACCTACAAGGATCTTAAGTTTAAAAATAATCTGGACAATCCGGTGTATATAGAGGGCTATTGCAGTGGAGGAATCATTACCTTCAATGTGTACGGAGTGGAGACGAGACCCGCAAACAGGGAAATTTCCTTCAGGAGTGAGACGCTTTCCGAGGAGGATCCGGTTACGCAGTTTAATTTTGATGCAGGTCAGCCGGTCGGTTATTTCAATACAGAGCAGTCTGCGCACAAGGGAGTGACCGCAAGGCTTTGGAAGACGGTCACAGTCGATGGAACAGTGCAGAGCGATGAGGTATTCAACAACAGCAAGTACAAGTCATCACCGAAAATCGTGACGGTCGGTACAGGAGGCGCATCAGCGGAGGTTGTTGCGCAGCTTCAGGCGGCGGCAGCGGCTAATGATGAGGGCTCGGTTAAATCCATTGCTGCGTCTGCGGCAACAGCGGCCCAGGCAGCACAGGCTCAGGCAACCCAGACACAGGATCCAAACGCTGCAGCTCAGACACAGGGCGCGCAGACACAGACTACAGATCCTAATGCGGCAGGGCAGACACAAGGTGCTCAGACACAGCAGACAGACCAGAATGCGGCAGGACAGACACAGGGAGCACAGACGCAGTAAATGCCCGCAGGCAGCTGTTTCTGATTAATCATAAATTAGGGGCAAAATACCTTTTGACCCTAATATCATATTATTATAAAGAACAGGAAAACACATGAAAAACGGTAAAATATCAGAGTCGGTTTTAAAGCGCTCTGTCTTAAAACAACTTCATACAAAAAGCGACAGAGTACTTCTTAAACCGGCAGTAGGTGAGGACTGTGCGGTGATTTCCATGCAGGCAGGCGGCCAAACTAAGTTAGTTACTGCTACCCAGACGTTCACACTGGATGTCTCAGACCGGCATGTGTGTGCCAGCTGTGCGGTTTTTGATGCATTGAACAATATTTATGCCATGGGAGCAAGCCCTGTTGGGATAGAGCTGGCACTGCTTGTACCTACAACAGAAAACGAGGCAAGGCTTCGTGAGACCGTGAGAGCGATTGATGCTGTATGTGAGGAAGCAGGCATTGTGGTGCTTGGCGGGCATACACAGGTGAGCCGCGCAGTGAAAAATATCGTGGTGACAGTCACTGCAATAGGTGAGGCCTATGAAAAGGCGCTCACACCATCATCGGCAGCAGCACCCGGCATGGACATAATAGTGACAGGCTATGTGGGGCTTGAGGGCACCGCAATTTTGGCAAATGAGAAAAGAGCAGAGCTTGAAACGAGATTTTCAAAGGCATTTATAGATAAATCAGCAGCATATATAGACCATATTTCCACCGCAAGGGAGGCCGCATCCGCGATTGGCGCCGGTGTGGCGGCAATCCATGACGCTTCGCAGGGAGGCATCTTTGGAGCACTCTGGGATATGGCAGAGGCTTCGGGAATTGGTCTTGACATCGATTTAAAGAAGCTCCCTATCAGGCAGGATACGATTGAAATAAGTGAATTTTTTGACATAAACCCGTATAAGCTTTTGTCAGGAGGAAGTCTGATAATCGCAGCTACAGATGGCAGCCGCGTGGTCAGGGAGCTTGAGAAAACAGGCCAAAACGCTGTTATAGTCGGTGCCACAACCGATTCCAACGACAGAGTGCTGATTTCCGGCGAGGAGAGACGGTTTTTGGAGACTGCCCAGACTGACGAGATATACAAGGTTTTAGGCTAATATATTTGAATCAGGAGACTATATATCATGAGAGAAAAGATATTAACATTTATAGAGAAAAACAGCAGGATAAACCTGAAGGAGCTTGCAATCATGCTTGGCGTGGATGAGGCAAGTGTGGCAAACGAGATTGCTGCTATGGAGCAGGAAAACGTCATCTGCGGATATCATACACTGATTGACTGGGACAAGGCAGGCCTTGAGAAGGTCACAGCCATGATAGAGGTCAGAGTGACACCACAGCGCGGCATGGGCTTCGACAAGATTGCCGAGCGTATATACAACTATCCTGAGGTGAAGTCGGTATACCTTATCTCAGGCGGCTTCGACCTCATGGTCACACTCGAGGGCAAGACTCTGCGCGAGGTATCACAGTTTGTGACAGATAAGCTTTCTACACTGGATCAGGTGCTTTCAACAAAGACAAACTTTATTCTGAAGAAATACAAGGATCATGGAACTATCATGGCGGCACCTGTCAAATCAGATGAAAGGGGAATTATGTCATAATGAGAGACCCTTTATCCAGCACAATAAAGTCTATCCAGCCGTCAGGCATCCGTAAGTTTTTTGATATAGTGAGCGAGATGAAGGACGCGATATCGCTCGGAGTGGGAGAGCCTGATTTTGACACACCGTGGCATATCAGGGACGAGGGCATATATTCCCTTGAAAAGGGACGCACCTTCTACACCTCAAATGCAGGACTCAAAGAGTTAAAGCTTGAGATTGCAAGATACCTCGACAGAAGATACGGCATGACATATGATTACAATAAAGAGATAATGGTAACTGTCGGTGGCAGTGAGGCTATAGACATCGCACTGCGCGCCATGCTCGATCCGGGAGATGAGGTGATTATCCCGCAGCCAAGCTATGTTTCATATGTACCGTGTACCGTTCTGGCAGGTGGCACACCTGTGATTGTGGAGCTTAAGGAGGAAAATGATTTCAGGCTGACAGCCGAGGAGCTTGAGGCTGCTATCACACCAAAGACAAAGATACTGATCATGCCTTTCCCTAATAACCCGACAGGCGCTATCATGGAAAAAGCAGACCTTGAAGCAATAGTTCAGGTGGTTAAGGAGCATGATCTGTTTGTGATAAGTGACGAGATTTATTCGGAGCTTACATATGTGGATAAGCATGTGTCTATAGCATCGTTTCCGGGAATGAAGGAGCGCACAGTGCTCATAAACGGTTTTTCAAAGGCATATGCCATGACAGGCTGGAGGCTTGGATATGCATGTGCACCGGAGGCAATTCTAAAGCAGATGCTAAAGATTCATCAGTTCGCAATCATGTGTGCGCCGACCACGAGCCAGTACGCGGCAGTAGAGGCTATGAAAAACGGTGATGAGGATGTTGCGCAGATGAGGGAGGAGTACAACGCCCGCAGACGCTATGTGCTTCACCGCTTTAAGGAGATGGGGCTTAAGTGCTTTGAGCCTTTCGGAGCCTTTTATGCGTTCCCAAGCATCAAGGAGTTTGGCATGACATCAGACGAATTTGCCACAAAGCTTCTAAACAGCAAGAAGATTGCCGTGGTTCCGGGAACTGCATTCGGAGAGTGCGGTGAGGGCTTTTTGCGTATATCATATGCATATTCGCTTGATGATTTAAAGGAGGCACTCGGCCGCATCGAGGAGTTTGTTACAGAGCTTCGCGCTGAGCTGGATAATAAATAGTTTAAATTGACAGGAGACAAAATGGCAAAGCTGAACATAGTGTTACATGAGCCGGAAATTCCGGCAAATACAGGAAATATCGGAAGAACCTGTGTCGCAACAGGCACGAGGCTTCATCTTATAGAGCCGCTTGGATTCTCTCTTTCAGAGAAGGCACTTAAGAGAGCCGGCATGGATTACTGGAAGGATCTGGACGTCACCACATATGTGGACTGGGAGGATTTCCTTGAGAGAAACCCGGGCGCAAAGATATATTATGCGACAACAAAGGGCAGACATGTGTACTCTGATGCTCATTTTGAGCCTGACTGCTATATTATGTTTGGCAAGGAAAGCGCAGGCATTCCGGAGGAGATACTAAAGGAGCATCCGGATGAGTGCATCAGGATACCGATGATAGGTGAGACAAGATCGCTTAATCTGTCCAATTCAGTAGCTATCGTGCTCTACGAGGCGTTGAGACAGAACAATTTTGATCATATGAGGCTTGAGGGAGAGCTTCACCACTTAAGCTGGGATGACTAAATCAAGCGGCAAAGCGCATATTGTGTGTGGCTTTTTGAGCTTGAAGGGTTACGATTATTGTAAATACGGTAGATTTTTAGGAAAAAGAAATGGGCATAATTAAAACAAGCAAACTGGTACATGAATTTATACGAAGAGACGAGGAGGGCAATGTAGAGTCGATCACTACAGCGCTCGACAACGTAAACCTCGACATAAAAGAGGGGCAGTTTATTGCAATCCTCGGTCACAATGGCTCGGGAAAATCAACTCTTGCAAAGCATATCAACGCACTTCTGGCGCCGAGCGACGGCACCATATGGGTGGATGGCATGGATGTGTCAAAGGAGGAGAATGTCATACCTGTCAGGAAAAGTGCAGGTATGGTTTTCCAGAATCCCGACAATCAGATTATCGCCAATGTCGTGGAGGAGGATGTGGGCTTTGGCCCTGAGAATATCGGTGTGCCGACAGATGAAATCTGGCAGCGCGTGGACTATGCGCTAGGGGCTGTCGGTATGACAAAGTACCGCACACATTCACCGAACAAGCTTTCCGGCGGACAGAAGCAGCGTGTGGCAATCGCGGGAGTCGTGGCAATGGAGCCAAAATGCATAGTATTTGACGAGCCAACAGCCATGCTTGATCCAAACGGCCGCAAGGAGGTCATAGCCACAGCCCATGAGCTCAATAAGAAAAAGGGCGTGACCATTATTCTCATCACCCATTACATGGAGGAGGTGGTCAATGCAGATCATGTCTATGTTATGGAAAAGGGCAAGGTGGTCATGGATGGCACACCGCGTGAGATTTTTTCAAGGGTGGACGAGCTGAAGGAGCACAGGCTTGATGTGCCGCAGGTGACACTGGTAGCCGATGAGCTCAAAAAGGCAGGTCTTGATATCCCTGATGGAATCCTGACGAGAGAAGAGCTTGTAAATGCGCTTGTTGCGCTGAAAAACAGATAGGCGGGAGAAAATATGTCAATAATTCTAGATCACATAAACTATTGCTACAGTGCCGACTCAGCCTACAAGGTGCAGGCACTTAAGGATGTAAGTCTTGAGATAAATGATGGAGAGTTTATCGGAATAATCGGTCACACCGGTTCCGGAAAATCCACACTTATCCAGCATATGAACGGCCTTTTGAAGGCGACAAGCGGTCATATATACTACAATGGACAGGATATATATGACAACGATTATGATTTAAGCAAGCTGCGTCACAAGGTTGGAATGGTGTTCCAGTATCCGGAGCATCAGCTTTTTGAGACAACCAACTTTGAGGATGTATGCTTTGGACCGAAAAATCAGGGCTTCGATAGAAAAACAGTGGAGCTGAGAGCCTATGAGGCACTGCAGAATGTACATTTTCCGGAGGACCTCTACTATCAGCCGCCGTTTGATTTGTCCGGAGGACAGAAGAGGCGTGTAGCCATAGCAGGAGTACTTGCAATGCACCCTGACGTACTCATACTCGACGAGCCGACAGCGGGACTTGATCCTGCGGGCAGAGATGAGATACTGGGGCTGCTTTTACAGATGAAAAAGGATCTGGGTATCACAATCATACTCGTATCACACAGCATGGAGGATGTTGCGGAGTATGTGGACCGTATCATTGTCATGAATTCAGGAGAGGTGATGTTTGACGGAGTGCCGAAGGAGGTATTCTCACACTACAAGGAGCTTGAGGCAGTCGGACTTGCAGCACCGCAGGTCACATATCTGATGCATGATCTTGCGAAAAAGGGCATACCGGTTGACCTTTCGGCGACGACGGTTGCGGAGGCGAGGGATTCAATACTAAAAGCCTTTAAATAGCTCACTAATGCTGATATTTTGATACAAAACATGAGGAAGGAATACAAAAATGATTCGTGATATTACCATAGGCCAGTATTATCCGGCGCAGTCGCCAATACATAAACTGGACCCAAGAGTAAAGCTTTTCGCAACACTTATATATATAATTGCGCTGTTTTCCTATAAGGGAATAGCCGGTGTGCTGTTTATAGTTGCCGCACTTGCAGCAGTTATAAAGATTTCGAAGGTGCCCTTTAAGTTCATGGTAAAGGGACTCAAATCCATTATAATACTGCTCCTTTTTACAGCCTGCTTCAGTATATTTTTCACACAGGGAGAGTACACAATCTGGGAGTACGGTATACTGCACATTTCGGACACCGGACTGATAAATGCAGCAACCATGATGATACGACTTGTGCTGCTCATCATAGGAACCTCGCTCATGACACTCACCACCACACCAAACCAGCTCACGGACGGTCTTGAGAAATCACTGGGCTTTTTAAACAAAATACATGTTCCGGTGCATGCGATAGCCATGATGATGTCGATAGCGCTTCGTTTTATTCCAATCCTTATTGAGGAGACGGACAAAATAATGAAAGCACAGATGGCAAGAGGAGCTGATTTTGAGCATGGAAATATCATAAAAAGAGCAAAGAGCATGGTGCCTCTTTTAGTGCCTCTTTTCGTATCGGCATTCAGGCGTGCGGATGACCTGGCAATGGCCATGGAGGCCAGATGCTACAATGGTGGAGAGGGCAGGACAAAGATGAAGCCGCTCGTATATGAAAAGGATGATAAAATCGCATATCTTTTCATATTTGCATTCTTAGCGGTTGTGATAGTGCTTAGAATTTTTCTGCCGGTGAATCTGGGCAATCTTATTTTCAGATAGTGAAATAGATAGTGCAGACAAAACAGGAGAGATATATGCGTGTAAAAATGATTGTAGCCTACGATGGCACAAATTACTGCGGCTGGCAGATACAGCCAAACGGCATCACAATTGAGCAGGTATTAAACGAGCACCTGAGCCGCCTGTTAAAGGAGGATATAAAGGTGACAGGAGCAAGCCGCACCGATGCGGGAGTGCATTCACTGGGAAATGTGTGCATGTTTGACACCAATACCCGCATGCCGGCGGAAAAGATATCGTATGCGCTGAACCAGAAGCTGCCGGAGGACATAGTTGTGGTTGATTCCTGCGAGGTGAGCGATGATTTTCATCCACGCTTCTCAAAGAGCCGCAAAACCTATGAATACCGCATATTAAATGCAAGGTTCAGAAATCCGACGCGCAGACTTGACACATATTTCTATCATTATCCGCTTGACACAGCAAAGATGAGTGAGGCCGCAAAATATCTCATCGGAGAGCATGATTTTGCAAGCTTCTGCTCAGCAAATTCGCAGGCACAGACCACAGTCCGCACGATATATGACTGTACGGTGTCAAAGACCGGTGACATCATCACAATACGTGTGACAGGAAACGGCTTTTTGTACAATATGGTGCGCATAATCGCAGGAACGCTTGTGAAGATAGGCGGAAGCGATATGCCTGCCGATGAGATGAAGAGTATAATAGCCGCGACAGACAGGTCAGCAGCAGGTCCTACAGCTCCGGCAAATGGGCTTACAATGATAGGACTGGAGTATGAGAAACCGCTTTAGATTTTTAATATTATATTAAGATTTTTGGAATATCCGTTTTTAGCTTCAATAATAGGCTATAATGTCGTTACTGATAAGACACAGTACGGTAAAAAGAAGCTTGGAGATGAAGACGGTTATGAGATTTACAGAAGTTAAAGAGAAAATTATAAAAAATAAAGCTATAAACAGCACCGACAAAAGAAAAGGCAGACACCGCGGAGCAATCCGTATAGGAGCGTTTGCCCTGGTATTTGTTGTGCTGTTTTCGTTTGTCTCGACATTTTTTAAGATGACAGATGCTGTCAATATTGCGACCATAGAGGGCTTTTACAAGGAGCCAAAGAACACAATTGATGTGATGATGATAGGCGCCAGCGAGGTATACGCCGATTACAGTGCAACCGAGGCCTGGAAGAATTACGGATACACCTCATACTCGCTGGGGGTGTCCGGAGCGCCAGGCAGCCTGTACAAATCAATGCTCAGGGAAGCTCTCACCAGACAGCATCCGAGGGTTGTGGTGTTTGAGGTAAATGGCTTTTTACAAAATGACAGCTACTACGACAGATCGGTAAAGCTTCATAGCTGGATAGACAATATCCACAATGAGGAAAACAGGCTTGATACAATAAAAGAGATTGTGCCAAAGGATGAGCAGGACAACTTTACAAATCCTTTTAAGCTGTATCACAGCAACTGGAAGGATATAGACAAGTGTGCACACACCTTTGCCACAAGAGTTGGAATGTATTTTGCAAAATCATCATGCATGAAGGGCTTTTCATCTATTGCAAAATATTCCGACTGTCCTTCAGGCAAGCAGAAAAAGCTCTATTTTACCGACAAGAGCAGAGCGTATATGACTGATCTGCTTGAGTATTGTAAGGCACAGGGCGTGGAAAAGGTGCTTTTTGCGAGGTTTCCTCATGAGAAGGAGGTAAAGAATCCGCAGGTGCTTTGCGATGTGAAGGAGCTTGTGGAGTCCTATGGCTATGATTTTGCAAGCTTTGAAGGCGATAAGGAATTTATAGGAATCAATGAGAGGGATGATTTCTACAATTCAGAGCACCTGAATATAAATGGAAGCCGCAAATTCACGGCATTTATGGGAAAATATCTGTCTGATAATTACAGTCTGCCTGCAGAGCACTCCCCAAAGCTTCAGAGTGCATGGGGCGAGTGCGCAAGGCGCGCTGACAAGGTGATAAGTGCCTGCGCAAAGGATACGGATCTGAGCCTTGGCAATCATTATTTTGAGATGTCCGTTTATCTGCCTTATAATTTTTCGTCAAGCCTTGCGACAAATAAGGTAGCAGATACGAACAACGACGCAAAGCCTGTCAAGGCGATAAATAACCCGGTTAAAAAATAGATTTGGAGTAAATAAAATGGAACTGATTTCATTAAAATATGCGATATTTGTAATCGCCTTGCTTGTACTATATTATTGCTTTCCGAAGAAATACCGCTGGTATGTGCTTCTGGCGGGAAGCATGGCATACTATGTGATTATATGTAAGTGGTATGTGCTGTTTATCATTTTTACAATATGCACCACCTATGGCTCAACAATATGGATTGACAAGCTGCTAAAGGAGCAGAATGCCATCGTAAAAAGCCACAAGGAGGACTGGGACAGGCAGACCAGAAAGGAATACAAGGAAAAGGGCAGAAAAAAGAGAGTGGCAGTCATGCTTTTTGCGCTGCTTTGCAATTTCGGCATTTTGGCATTCCTTAAATATATACCATATGCGGGTGAGCTTGGACTTTTGCTTCCGCTTGGCATATCCTTCTATACATTCCAGTCAATGGGCTATGTGATGGACGTATACAGGGAAATTGTCGAGCCTGAAAAGAATTTCCTTAAGGTAGCGCTGTTTGTATCATTTTTCCCTCAGATCATACAGGGACCGATTGCGATATATGATAAGCTTGCAAACCAGCTCTACGAGGGACATTCCCTGCGCCTTCTAAATTTGCAAAAGGGTGCGCTTCTGGTGCTCTGGGGAGTCATGAAAAAGCTTGTGATAGCCGACCGTGCGGTAAATATCATCAATTTTGTAATGGATAAGCCGATGGATTTTTCGGGCACCTATGTATTTTTTGCGGCAGTAGTGTATGCGCTGCAGCTATATGCCGATTTCTCGGGAGGAATCGATATAGTGCGCGGTATTGCTGAGATGTTTGGCATAACGATGTCAACAAACTTCAACCATCCGTATTTTTCGCGCTCGCTCACTGAGTACTGGCACCGCTGGCATATGACTCTGGGAGACTGGTGCAGAAACTATATTTTCTACCCGCTTTCAATCTCAAAGCGTTTCCTGAATTTTGGCAAATGGCTAAAGCCAAGATTTGGTGCGCATATCAGCAAGGTGCTGCCGGGCTGCATCGCGAGTGTCATCACATTTATCGTCATCGGAGTATGGCATGGTGCCAATATGAAATACCTGTATTTCGGACTCTGGAACGGCATTGTCATCATGCTTGCAGAGCTTTTTGCTCCGGTAAACAAAAAGGTGGCAGGCGGCTTTTTTAAGCTGACCGGCCTCAGGGAAAAGGGCATATTTGCAACGATTGTATCAGTGCTTTGGACCTTTATGCTCATACTGGTAGGCTACTATTTTGACATAGCTGCAAATGCATCGACAGCATTTCACATGCTTTTTAAATCAGTCACGGATTTCCATATCAGCGAGCTTGGAATAAACAACATCATTTTGAATCTCGGTGCATGCGGACTGGATGAGTACGATATACTTTTACTTATAATATGTACGCTGCTGTGGTTCTTCATCAGCTTCGTTGAGGAAAATAAAAAGCTCGACATGCGCGATTTCATACTTTCAAGAAAGCTGCCGCTTCGCTGGGCGATAATATATCTTGGCATATTTATAGTAATAATATTCGGTTACTACGGACCGGGAGTGAATCCGGCGGATTTTGTATATATGCAGTTTTAAAATAAAAGTTTAAAGAAAAAGCTGGAAATAAGGGTAAAAAGCACTTGACAACAGCCGGTTACGCAAGTATAATATCTAGGTCTGTAAAAGTAGATAAATGGAAGCCAAAGCCCCGGCAACCATTTAGTATAGATAATGATAGTCATCTGAGATGGAACAGAGGACTATAAGATGTCAAAAAGGAAGTGGCGTCCGGACATACGCGATTTCAAGAGACATCGGCATTAAAAGTAATCGAATCATTTAAGGAGGAAAACCGATGAAAACATTTATGGCTAGTCCTGCTACAATCGACAGAAAATGGTACGTAGTAGACGCTGAAGGTAAGACATTAGGACGTTTAGCATCAGAAGTTGCTAAAGTATTAAGAGGAAAGAATAAAGCAATCTTTACACCACACATTGACACAGGTGATTATGTAATCGTTGTCAATGCTGACAAGGTTAAGGTTACTGGTAAGAAATTAGACCAGAAGATTTACTATCATCACTCAGATTATATCGGTGGTATGAAAGAGACAACATTAAGAGAGATGATGAACAAGCACCCAGAGCGCGTTATCGAGTACGCTGTAAAGGGAATGCTTCCAAAGGGACCTCTTGGACGTCAGATGTATACAAAGTTATTCGTATACGCTGGACCAGATCACAAACATGCAGCTCAGAAGCCTGAGACATTAGAGTTTTAATAGGAGGTAAAGTAAATTGGCTACTACAAAGTATTACGGAACAGGAAGAAGAAAATCATCTGTTGCTAGAGTATATTTAGTACCTGGAACAGGAAAGATTACAATCAATAAAAGAGATATCGATGAGTACCTTGGTCTTGAGACATTAAAGGTAGTTGTTCGCCAGCCATTAGTTGCAACTGAGACAGTTGACAAGTTCGACGTTTTAGTTAACGTTCGTGGTGGTGGATACACAGGACAGGCTGGAGCAATCCGTCACGGAATCGCTCGTGCACTCCTTCAGGTAGATTCAGAGTACAGACCAGTTCTTAAGTCAGCTGGATTCTTAACACGTGATCCACGTATGAAAGAGCGTAAGAAATACGGTCTCAAAGCAGCTCGT
>ERZ1026776.271-NODE-271-length-38252-cov-7.308244_pt1 | contig 38252 bp, 25 predicted proteins | sample MGYA00380125_ERZ1026776 | MGnify/ENA primary metagenome ERZ1026776 (study PRJEB33269, sample SAMEA4719761) | human gut metagenome | biome: human-associated habitat; feature: organic feature; material: feces | place: Cameroon | collected 2013-10 ...
AAACTACAGTAATATAAAGATTATATTATTACGAATTCTGAAATGATCATATATACCGGAGGATAACATGAAGATTACACAGATACATACAAACAAACCACAGTCACTTTCTTTCGAGATTTTTCCACCAAAGAAGGAGGAGGACTTTAAAAATATCGACGAGATGCTTGAGATACTCTGTGATTGCCATCCTGAGTACATCAGCGTGACATTTGGCGCAGGCGGCAGCTCAAACAATAACAAGACAATCGAAATTGCAAAGAAAATCAAGAACCAGTACAATGTGGAGCCGGTCGTGCACCTTACATGTCTGTGCTATAACAAGGCTGAGATAGATGAGTTCACCAGACAGCTTTCATATGAGGGAATCGAGAATATCCTCGCTTTAAGAGGAGACAGAAATCCAAATGTGCCTGCAAAGGAGGATTTTCTCCATGCAAGCGATTTGATTAAATACATAAAGGATACCACAGGCGATCAGTTCTGTATCGCAGGTGCGTGCTACCCGGACATCCATCCGGAGGCAGGTAACAAGGTAGAGGATATTAAGAATCTTAAGAAAAAGGTTGATGCCGGAGCAGAGCTTCTTTTATCACAGCTCTTCTTTGACAATGATACCTTCTTCAATTTCGCTGAGGACTGCAGGCTTGCAGGTATCAATGTGCCTGTTATCCCGGGCATCATGCCTTGTATCAATGCGGCTCAGATTCAGAGAATGGTCACAATGTGCGGCGCTAAGTTCCCTGAGAAGTTCCAGAAGATTGTACACAGATACGGAGACAACAAGGCAGCACTTTTTGATGCCGGAATGTCTTACTGCGAGAGCCAGATAATTGAGCTTTTAGCTAATGATGTGGAGGGAATTCACCTTTACACTATGAACAATGTGAAGGTTGCAAAGCGTTTAACAGAGGGAATTAAGAACCTTATTTAGGACTTTTATTAGTACTTTTATTAGTACGGAACGCAAGCCCCAGGTACCACGGGCGCACACGTACTCCCGCCGTCGCTACGCTGCGTGGCTAAGATACTGTACGAAATTATGCTTTGAAGTGTTTCTATGCTTGACGAAACCGGCTTTTATGCGCCGTCCGTGGCGCATAACGCCTTACCCAGCCGTCCATGGCTGGGTAAGGCGTTTTGTGGGCATGATTTCTACAGTATCTAAGCCACTTCGCTATGCGCTCCGGCGGGAGTACGTGTGCGCCTGCGGTACCCGGGGCTTACGTTCCTTATGTTGTGGAGAATTTGCGTTACGTGTGGTGGCACATGGCAGCTGTCGTGAGAGCGAATAGCGGAGCTGTCTAGATACTGTTGAATTATGCCGGATGAAAATCAGAAATGTCCCGGCATGGACGCCGGGACAAGGAGCTATCGAGCCATGGAGGGCGAGTAGCGACGGCTTCGTCAAGTTAAGAAACTTGTTGAAGCATAATTCGTACAGTATCTTGACAGTGTAGCGTAGCACTCACGGCAGCTGCCATGTGCCACCACACGTAACACAAATTTGAATAAAAAATATCAACCATTGCAAAATGTACAGCAGATGTTTATAATAGGTATATTAGATTTGTAAATGGAAACAATGTCCATATTAAATCGAAATTAAACTATATTAAGGAGACTGTAGAAAATGAAAGAAAAATCAAGAAGCACTTTTTCCGGCAACATTGGCTTTGTTCTTGCGGCAGCCGGCAGTGCGGTAGGACTTGGAAATATATGGAGGTTTCCGTATCTGGCAGCAAAGGACGGAGGAGGACTTTTTCTGCTGGTGTATCTGATACTTGTTCTGACCTTTGGCTTTGCATTGCTTACCACTGAGATTGCAATAGGCCGTAAGACCGGACAGGGACCGCTCACAGCGTATGGTCTTATAAATCCAAAGGGCAAGTTTATCGGTGTACTTGCGTGTACAGTACCGGCTATTATTCTGCCTTACTACTGTACTATAGGTGGATGGGTTTTAAAGTACTTTACACTTTTTATTACAGGAAGCGGTAAGAATGCGGTTGCGGATGGATATTTCACAGGCTTTATCACAGGCCAGTGGGCACCGATCATATTTGGAGTGGTTTATCTGCTTTTAACAGCAGCAATTGTCATTGGTGGAGTCAATAAAGGCATCGAGCGGTTCAGCAAGGTGCTTATGCCTATCCTTGTTGTGCTTATTTTTGCAATCGGAATTTTCTCACTGACGCTTCATTATAAGGATGCGTCGGGCACAGTAAGAAGTGGTCTTGAGGGACTTAAGATTTATGTGATTCCGGATTTCAAGGGGCTTACAATGCAAAAGCTTTTCACCGTATTTGTTGATGCGCTCGGTCAGCTTTTTTATTCAATCAGTGTAGCTATGGGAATCATGGTTGCATACGGCTCATATGTCAAGAAAGAATCAAAGCTCATGGGTTCAATCAACCAGATAGAGATTTTTGATACACTTGTTGCATTCCTTGCAGGTCTTATGATCATTCCGGCAGTATATGTATTCATGGGCCGTGACGGCATGTCAGCAGGACCGGGGCTTATGTTTATATCACTGCCAAAGGTATTTGATGCAATGGGAATAGCAGGAGATATCGTGGGACTGATATTCTTCATGATAGTTGCATTTGCGGCAGTTACATCGTCTGTATCTATTATGGAGGCTATTGTATCGAGTCTCATAGACAGATTCCACTGGAGCCGTAGGAAAAGTGCCATTCTGGTCACAGTATATGGCCTTATCGCAGAGATAATAGTCTGCCTCGGCTACAATAAGCTCTATATGGAGGTTAAGCTTCCAAACGGCACAGTCGGACAGATACTTGATATCATGGACTATGTCAGCAACAATGTGCTCATGCCAATCGTCGCACTTGCTACATGTATCCTCATCGGCTGGATTGTAAGTCCAAAGGTGATAATAGATGAGGTGACACGCGGAGGCAGCAAATTCACCAGAAAAGGGCTTTATATAATCATGGTTAAATTTATTGCACCGGCATTCCTGCTTATATTATTACTGCAGGCACTCGGAATCGTTACTTTTTAGTATTGAGTTAAATTTATTGTATATTTTATATAAATACCCTTGAAATACAGCCATCATAATGGTAGTATTTTACTAAATGATGAAAGAGGGGGGAGCCACTATGGCTTTTAGACGTGAGAAAAAGCGTATCGGTGATATGCTTATAAATGAAAATGTAATTACTCAGGAGCAGCTTGAAAAAGCCCTGCCTATAGCTAAAGAACGGCATAAGAAGATAGGAGAAACGCTCATTGAGCTGGGGTTCACCAATGAGCTTGAGATAGCAAAGGCATTGTCACAGCAGCTTGGACTTGAGCTTGTGAATGTGAGCGCAATCAACATACCTGAGGAGGTGCAAAATCTTGTCAGTGAGACAGTGCTCAGAAAGCATGTCATGATACCATATGCCTTTGACAAGAATAATGCCAATATAGTGCATGTGGCCATGGCTGATCCTATGGATATGGTGGCGCTTGATGATTTTTCAATCGTTACAAATCTGCAGGCTGAGCCTGCGGTAGCAACAGGCAGAGACATACTTTTGACGCTCGACAAATATTACGGCGATACAGAGGCCATGAAGGCGGCTCAGGAGTATGCGAGGGAGAGAAAAGAGCGTGAGCAGAAAAATGCCGAGGCTGAGGAAGCTACCAGCAAGGATGTAAACAATTCGCCGGTCGTTCTGCTTGTCAACTCTATCATTGAGCAGGCAGCCAGACTCAGGGCTTCAGATATACATATAGAGGCACTGGAAAACAAAGTCAGGGTGCGATACAGAATTGATGGTGCGCTTTATGAGAAGGCGGCATATAGTATACATCTGCTTTCTGCAATTATTACACGACTTAAAATCATAGGCGGTATGGATATTTCCGAGAAGCGTAAGCCACAGGACGGCCGTATCACTATGGAGATAGACAAGACAGAGTATGATATCCGAGTTTCAATCCTTCCGACAGTATTCGGTGAGAAGTGCGTTATGCGACTTGCACAGAAAAAGGCACTTACAAGAGATAAAAAGGAACTGGGATTTTCGGATGACGAGCTTAAGGCCTTTGATCATATACTGATGAATACAAACGGCATCATACTTGTTACAGGACCTACAGGAAGTGGTAAGTCAACCACACTATACACGGCACTTTCTGAGCTCAACAGGGAGGATGTAAATATCATCACGGTTGAGGATCCGGTCGAGGCCAATATAGACGGAATCAACCAGGTACAGGTAAATAACAAGGCGGATCTGACATTTGCATCAGCACTTCGTTCCATTCTGCGACAGGATCCGGATATCATCATGATTGGTGAGATCCGAGATCAGGAGACAGCACAGATTGCAGTACAGGCGTCAATCACAGGACATCTTGTGGTCAGCACACTGCATACCAACAGCTCGGCAAGTACTATTTCACGACTGGAGGACATGGGAGTGGAAAGCTACCTGCTTGCGGATTCTGTAAAAGGAATCATTGCACAGCGACTTGTAAGAAGACTCTGTCCGGCATGCAAGAGAGAGCATCTGCTGACAGAGGATGAGAAGGCCTTTATGAATATACCGGCATTCCGCCCGGTAAAGATTTATGAGCCGTGTGGCTGTGAAAAATGTGCCAATACAGGCTACAAGGGACGAATCGGTATATATGAGATAATGACCATAACACCAAAGCTCAAATCACTTATTTCAAAGGGTGTTGACATCGAGGATATAAATAAGGCTGCATGTGATGAGGGCATGCATACACTTAGACAGAGTGCAGAAAAGCTTGTACTCGAGGGAGTTACTTCATATCAGGAAATGTTAAAGACTACGTTCGAAAACTAAGGGGGAAAAGAAAATGCAGATAGTAGACATTTTAAGAGCAGCACAGCAACAGAATTCATCGGATATACATATCGCACCGGGAAATCCGGTTATGCTTAGAATTGACGGAACACTTGTACCGCAGGGCAATCAGGTACTCACCAATGTTGAGACGGACAACCTGCTTTCTCCGATTGTTCCGCAGGAGCTTAAAGAGGAGCTAAAGGAAAAGGGAGAGCTTGATTTCGCCTTTTCGGTGGAGGGCTTTTCACGAGTCAGAGCCAATGTGTTCAGACAGAGAGGCTCATATGCGGCAGCGCTTCGTATTCTCTCATATGATGTGCCAACACCACAGCAGCTTGGCATACCGCAGTCGGTTGTAAATCTGACCACAAAGATGAGAGGACTAGTCCTCGTGACAGGAGCTACAGGAAGTGGTAAGTCAACTACGCTGGCAAGTCTTATAGATGTCATTGCATCAAGAGATTCCAAAAATATAATCACGCTTGAAGATCCTATCGAGTATCTGCATTCAAGGAGACGCTCGATAGTGGCACAGCGAGAGGTTGGAAAGGATACACTCTCATATGCTGCAGCTCTAAGGGCTGCACTGCGACAGGATCCTGATGTAATACTTGTAGGAGAGATGCGAGATCTTGAAACTATATCTACAGCTATTACAGCGGCAGAGACAGGACACCTTGTATTTTCTACACTGCATACCAACAGCTCATCTGACGCAATTGACCGTATGATTGATGTTTTCCCACCACACCAGCAGCAGCAGATACGAGTACAGCTCTCAGGTGTTTTGGAGGGAATTGTTGCACAGCATCTGCTTCCAATGGTAAATGGCGGACGAATTGCAGCCTTTGAGGTGCTCCTTGCAAACAATGCCATCAGAAACTTAATTCGTGAGGCAAAAGCATTTCAGATTCCATCTATCATACAGACATCAAAGAGAGAGGGTATGATGATGATGGATGACTGTATTTTACAGTATTACAGTCAGGGACTCATAGCGCCTGAGACTGCAGTGGCATATGCACATGATCCGGTAGGCATGGCCAGCCGTGTGCACCTTTACTATTGATAGTATAATCGTATGTATTTTACTATTATGGTATAATGTTGTGGAGTCTTAAATAAATTATGATTTAATTTATCCGGAGGCTGCACAGTATAGGGATAAGGAGGAGAAGAAAGTGGCTGACTGGACATATCAGATTATAGACCAGAGCGGAAAAGAAAGAAAAGGAAATATAGTAGCCGAGTCAGAAGCAGAGGCAAAAAATAAGCTTAAGATGGATGGCAACATGGTCATAAGCCTCACCAAGGCAACAGCACTGACCAAGGAAATCTCATTCAGCGTAGGAGGAAAGGTAAAACCGAGAGATTTATCGGTATTCTGCCGTCAGTTCACCAGTATGGTCAATGCCGGTGTTACTATCCTTGATACATTGGACATGCTATCTGATCAGACTGAGAACAAGGTCATGGCGAAGGCTATCAGAGGTGTTCATGCCGAGATTCAAAAAGGTGAGACTCTCTCGGATGGCCTCAAAAAATACCCGAATGTTTTCCCTGATATCATGGTGAGCATGGTTGCAGCAGGAGAAGCATCCGGCAAGATTGATGTAGCCTTTGAAAGAATGTCTGCGCACTTCGAGAAATCAGCAAAGCTCAACGGCATGATAAAAAAAGCGGCAGTTTATCCAATTATTGTTGTGATTGTAGCTATTGCGGTTGTTATTGTAATGCTTGTAAAGGTTATCCCGAGCTACTCAGAAATGTTCAATGACCTGGGCACAGAGCTTCCGGGCATCACAAAGGCAGTTGTTGCGATGAGTGATTTCGTCACCGGATACTGGTATATTGTGCTTGCTGTCATAGCAGCGATTGTTATAGCCATCAAGCTTTACAAGCAGACTGAAAGCGGCCAGATGTTCTTTGGAAATCTCGCCAGAAAGGTGCCTATTTTCGGAAAGCTGAACATCAAGACAGCAGCCAGTAACTACGCGCGTACACTTTCCACACTTGTGTACTCAGGACTTCCGATGATAGAAGCCCTTGGTATCACTGCTGACACCATGAAGAATGCTGTTTACAAAAAAGCACTGAAAAGTGCGAGGGAAGAAGTTAGTAAGGGTGTTCCGCTGTCTGAGCCAATCACAGCATGCGGACTGTTTCCACCTATGGTTTCCCACATGACCAAAATCGGTGAGGAGACCGGTGATCTGGAGGGCATGCTTACCCGACTGGCAGACTACTATGATGAGGAGGTTGAGTTGGCTACCCAGACAGTTATGGCAGCTATTGAGCCTATGATTATCCTTGTTCTGGCACTTATTGTTGGTGTGCTTGTGGCAGCCGTTATGGCTCCTATGCTTACCATGTATTCGGCTATGGACAGCTTATAAAATGAAAAAGAAGCAGACTTTGAGTGTGAAGCTCAAAGGCTGCTTTTTTTGTGCAGGTACTGGCAGTAGGACGGGGCTTCATCCCATGAGACGGGCAGGTGCATACTCTCTCGCTTGAGCTACGCTACACTGCCAAGATACTGTAGGAATTATGCCTTTTAGCTTTACGATGCCCGACGAAACCGTCGAAACGCGCCGTCCGTGGCGCGGTTCTCATTGAGCATTACTGGGTCACACCACAGTGTGACCAGTAACGATTACAGCCCATTAAAATTGCCTCTACGAGGCAGGGGCTGTAATCTGACAATAGTTGACTTATTGGCGCATAGCTTGACAGCGTGGTGTCAAGCTTGCGTTTGAACAGCAACGATATATATTACATCCCAATGGCAGTTCATTTCTGTGTATCGTGTGCATAATTCAACAGTATCTAGGCAGCTTCGCTATTCGCTCACGCGAGAGAGCGTGCTTTAGCCTGTCTCATGGGATGAAGCCCCTTACGCTGTGGCGAAAAAATACATTGACAACTGTTATACAATAGGCTACAATTCGAATACATGGTTCGGGGATGTTCTTTACCCGTTGATTTATCATGCTGTGTCAGCAACAAATCCGATTGTGTGTTAAAAATAAATATCAGCTAAAGTACCAGTCTATTCGTTTCTATGCGTGGCGGGCATTTATTTGAGGAATATAAAGGGTTATTATCATTTGAAATTATGTATGCACAAAAAAAGGGTTATAAAAAATGCGTATACAGATTTCATGTGGAAAACAGGAGAAGTGTATGATATACAGAAAAGTGAAGACAAATTTGTCCAGAACTCTTAGCTCTATAGAGCAGGACAAGGCAACCAGCGATGACTACGTGAAGTGTATTCTGGCAGATCCGCAGATAGCAGCCTATATAGTTCAGGCGCTCGTGCCAGAATTTAAGGAAATGGAAGTCGAGAAAATAATTCCGTGTATTGGTGAGCCGACAGTAATGCTCAGATTTCCGGAAAGGCTTGGAGTTAAAATCCAGAACGTAAATAATGAGTCAGTTGATGAGGATGATGGAAAAATTATTTACGACATCAAATTTCCATTGTATTATAATGGAAAAAGAAAAGAATTTATCATCAATATCGAAGCACAGAAGAGCAGCAAAAAATCAAAGCTGGGCTACCGGTTGGAAAACAGGATTGCCTATTACATGGGAAGAATGATTTCTGAGCAGAAGGGTACAGAGTTTGTGAATTCAAATTATGATGATTTAAAATCCGTATATACCATATGGATATGTATGGATACGAAAAAATCAGAGGACTCAATAATCGAATTTGGGATGAAATCCAGCCTGATTTATGGTAAAATAAAGAAAATACCACAGATTGATAAACTAAACGGTGCACTGATAAATGTCCGGACGAGAGCAACAAAAAATAAAAAGCAGTCTAAGAATAAACTAATAGGAATGCTGGAAGAGCTGTTCTCAAAGTCAGAGTTTATCGAGAAAAAGAAGATACTTGAAGAAGACTATGGACTTAAAATGAGCATGGAACTCGAAGGGAGGATGAGCGAGATGTGTAATGTGAGTGATTACTGGGAAGAGGTTGCAACAGAAGAGGGTAAGGAAATCGGTAAGGAAATCGGTAAGGAAATCGGAGAAAGACAAAAGATAATCTCACAGGTTGTAAAAAAGCTGCAAAAGGACAAGAGTGTGGCGGAGATAGCAGATGACCTGGAAGAAAAAGAGGAGGTTATCGCTCCAATTTACGAAGCGGCATTGTCAATGAAGCCGGATTATGATGTTGAGAAAATCTATGAGCTTCTTGAGAAAAATAAGAAGCTGGCATAGTAGCTGTAGTTGAAAATTAAAAATAATTGACAGGAAGCAGTCTTTGGGCGAGAGCCCGGAGGTTGCTTCCTTTTTTGCCGGCAGTAGGACAGGGCTTCATCCCCTGAGCCCTGGCTGGTGCACACTCTCTCACGTGAGCTACGCTACACTGCCAAGATACTGTAGGAATTATGCTTTATAGCTTTACGATGCCCGACGAAACCGTCGAAACGCGCCGTCCGTGGCGCGGTTCTCCTTGAGCTCCCATCCGTGGGAGCTCATTTCTGAGCATCGTGTGCATAATTCAACAGTATCTAAGCAGTTTCGCTATTCGCTCACGCGAGAGAGCGTGCCCCAGCCGGTCTCATGGGATGAACCCCTTACACTGTGGCAAAAAATATAATGACAAAGTATCATAGCTCTGCTACAATCTGTTTAAAGAGATAATTTATGATAGAGGATAAGCTGATTCCGGTGATTACGATTACAGTATATCTCGGAACAAAGGAATGGGATGGTCCAAGGCGGCTGTCAGATATGTTTGGTGATGTGGATGAGGAGCTTCTGCCATTCATACCGGATTACAGAATTAATCTGTTGGCACCGAGGGAGATAACAGATTTTACAGGATTCAGGACATCCATCAGGCAGCTTTTCGAGGTACTGCAGAATGCGTATGATAAAGAAAAAATGCAGGAAGTGCTGCAGAATGACGAAAAGTTTAGCAAGGTGGACAGAGAGACAGTCGAGGCAATCAACCTGTTTGCAGGAACGGATATAGATATAGATGAGAAAGAAGAGGTGATTGATATGTGCAAGGCGTGGGAAGAGCAGAAAAATGAAGGCAGAGAGTTAGGCAGAGAAGAAGGTCGAATTAGTCAGGCAAAAGTAACGGCTTTAAAACTTCAGAAAAAAGGTCACTCAATAGAAGATATAGCTGAATGTGTGGAGTTTGATGAGGAAACTGTAAAAAAATGGCTGGTGAGCTAATATTGTAGTGAAATGTAAATTATAGGAAGCAGTCTTTGGGCGAGAGCTCGGAGGTTGCTTCCTCTTTTGTTGACAGTAGGATGGGGCTTCATTCTCTACGAACGGCTGGCGAATATACTCTCGGATGAGCGAATAGCGAAGCTGCTTAGATACTGTTGAATTATGCGCATGAAACACAGAAATGCTCTGCCATGGATGGCAGGGCAAGGAGAACCGCGCCATGGACGGCGCGTTTCGACGGTTTCGTCAAGCATAGAAAATCTATAAGCATAATTCTTACAGTATCTTGGCAGTGTAGCGTAGCTTTCACGAGAGTGTATGCGTTAGCCGGTCACATGGAGTGAAGCCCCTCACGCTGTGACAAAATACAGCCCCCGGTATGATTTTTTTGAAAAAATATGATTTAAATGCAATAAATCGGTTAAAATTTGTTTGAAATTGCTAAAAAAGGCGAAAAAAGTTGTGTACCAATAGTATTATTGTACTAGAAAAAACTTGCAATATGCTTTGGTTTATGGTACAATGAGCGCATACAAAACAAAGAGATGCTGATAGGGCACAGCTCTTTGCACAAAAACCATGTTATAATGAAAAGGAGAAAAGAACTATGGTAAAGAATGTATTTAAAAAGTTAGGAAAGAAACAGAAGAACAACAAAGGTTTCTCTCTCGTAGAGCTTATTGTTGTAATCGCCATCATGGCAGTGCTTGTAGGTGTACTTGCTCCACAGCTTATCAAGTATGTTGAGAAGTCAAGAGAGGCTACAGATATCCAGAATGCTGATAGCATTGCAACAACTGTAAAAGCTTATTATGCAGATGTTGAAAATGCTGACAATGTAACGGTAAAGCTGACAAAAGGTGCTGAACCAGTAGTTACGGTTGGCGCCTCAGAGGATACGGGCAAAAAATGCTTGACTGGATCAGGGCTTGATACTACTAAACTTAAAGGTAGTGGCTGGAATGATGGAATAACAATAACATATACCGGAGCTTCTGGAAAAATCACATATAAGCTTTCATCAACTTATTATAAAGCAGACAATGCAGAGAGTATTTCAAAAAATGAATAATAAAAATTACATCAAGGGTAATTTAGAAACTAATTTTTAAGGACCACCAACCATGACCACAGAACTGATACCTATCTACATCTTAATATTTGCATTCGGTATAGTTATAGGCAGCTTCCTAAATGTCTGTATCTACCGCATACCGCAGCACGAGACAGTGGTGACCGAAAGGTCCCACTGCATGAGATGCGGGTATCAGCTCGCGTGGTACGATATGGTGCCGGTTTTCAGCTGGCTGTTTCTTCGTGGCAGATGCCGCAAGTGCAAAGAACCGATATCACCTCAATACCCTATTATTGAGGCGTTAAACGGTATATTATATATAGTAGTTTTTGCAGTAAATGGACTTGAGCTTACGAGTATCATCTACTGCTTTCTTACATCTGCACTCATAGTTCTGAGTGTGATAGACTGGAGAACATATGAAATTCCATTCGGAATCAATATTTTTATACTGGTGCTTGGAATCCTGCATGTGTTTATAGACCGTGACAACTGGTCTGAATATGTGATAGGATTTTTTTGCGTCAGCATATTTCTTGAAATCCTCCTTCTTGTGAGTGGGGGAAGAGCCATAGGTGGCGGTGACGTCAAGCTCATGGCATGTGCAGGCCTTGCGATAGGCTGGCAGAATATTACATTAGCATTTTTCCTGGGATGCATCATAGGTTCCGTGATACATCTGATTCGTATGAAAGTAACAAACGCAGGCAACAGGCTTGCGATGGGACCGTACTTGGCAGCCGGAATATTTATTTCGATGCTATGGGGTGAGAAAATGATATCGGCATATTTAACACTCGCAGGCTTTTAAAAAGTATGTTATAATATAACGTGCTTAACATAAAGACAGGCAGTACAGCCAGTTTTAAGCCAAAAGCAGAGTAAAGCACAGATATACCGAAATATATATAGAATGTTTTACAAACGTATGCAGTGTAAAACAAAGATAAACATGGAGGATTAGGTTATGGCAAACAGGGTACTCGGTATTGAAATAGGGGAGAACCTTACCAGAGTAGTTGAGATTGATTACAAAGCAAAAAATCCCAAAATTTACAATATGTTCGGCTTTCCGACACCACCGGGGATGATTAGTGATGGAGTGGTACAGCCGGATGGGATGTTTCGTTCTATCTTATACAGTAAGCTTAAGGAAAAGAAGATTGCTACCAAGAAAGCTGTTTTTGTGTTAAATTCAGCGCGCATAGCAAGCAGAGATATTGAGCTTCCGCTTGTTAAGGAAAAGCAGCTTAAGGAAATGATTGCAATGAATGCATCGGATTATTTTCCGGTGGATTTGAGTCAGTACAAGCTGGTACATCAGATTATAGAGAAGATTGACAGACCGGAAGAAAAGAAATTACGTCTTTCGGTTATTGCTGTGCCTAACGATCTTATTTTGTCGTATGGTGCTCTTGCGGCTGATTGCAGACTGCAGCTTGTAGCTCTTGACTATAGTGGAAATGCTATCAAGCAGCTCATGAGAAGAGAAATTCCGGGAGATGTGAAGGTGACTGTCAAGGTGGATGAGGTTTCTACCACACTGACTATCATGGATGGAAGCATGGTAAAGCTGCAGCGCAATGTCAACTATGGACTGGCTGATGCTATAGAGGAGATTCAGGATAGTGAGCTTTTCGGAGAGTATCTGTCATTTACCGATGCTGTCGATGTGGCACGCAGAAAGACCTGCCTTGCAATAAAGCCTGATGGTACAGTGCCGGATGAGCCTGCAGGCAGTGTCATGGATCCTATGGGGCATGAGATTGATTCGGAGCGCTTTAAGAAGCTCCGTCTGAATGTGTCATACGCACTTTCCAATCTGATAAGCAGTCTCGGACGAGTAATAGACTACTATCAGTCGAGAAATTCAGATACTCCTATCGAGAGAATTTTCCTCATTGGCTTAGGTGCTGATTTCAGTGGACTTTCAAAGCTTTTGACCAATGAGCTGAATGTCAAGGTAGTTCCGCTCCAGCAGTTTGACGGCATACATGTGGCAAAGAGCATCAACCTCGCAGAGGCAAAGCTGGCAGAGTATTTCAACTGTGTCGGATGTTCGCTGAGCCCGCTTGATATATTAGACAGTAAGAAAAACAAGGGAATCGGTGCTCCGATTATGGCAGGAACAGCTGCAGGTGCTATGCCACCCGGCGGTGCACAGGCTGGTATGCAGGGAAATCCACCTGTCGGTCCTGATGGGAAGCCTCTTCCCGTACCGGCAGGGGAGGAAGCAGAAAAGCCTGTTTCTTTTGCAGTGCAGCTTCTCATTTTTGGCTTGTGTGTGGTAGTTGCAGTTGGTATCACGGCATACAGCATTTTTTCAAATCTTGTTTTAACTTCAGACAATATGACGCTTAAAGCGCGTGTTTCTGATTTGTCATATGCACAGAATATATATGATGTGTACAACCAGACCAAGAAGGACTATGACTGGACAAAGCTTCTTGAGAGCGCCTCATCCAACAAGAATGATGAGATAACAGGCTTCGTGGATGAGCTGGAGCAGAAGCTTCCGTCAGAGGCAAAGCTTGTGAATATGTCTGTTACGACTGATGGTGTTTCGATGACCATCAAGACAGGCAGCAAGGATATAGCGGCTGATGTGATTGCACAGCTTCGTACATTTGAAAGTATCATGGTATCCAATGTGTCAACCATCACAGAGGAGGTTGATGAGACCGGTGCCTCAAAGGTTCAGTTCACAGTAGATTGCACATATGTAAAGGCTGATGACAGTGCTGCCTCTGAATCGGGGGATGGCACAGGCAGTGAGTCGGCTGATACATCAGGGGATGCGTCATCACAGGCACAGACGGATAGCAATTCATCATCAGATACAGACAGTACAAATCAGTAGGGGGTGTTAGGATGTCAACGAGAGATAAAAAGTTACTTATTATATTAGCGGGTGTTGCCATTTTAGCACTGACATATTTTTTTATTTTTATACCACAGTCCAATAAGAGGGATTCACTCAAGAGTGAAAATATGAACCTGAAGTCACAGTACAATCAGCTTTCAGCTCTTGCGGCAAAGGCGGATGACTACACAGAGAAGACAAAGGATATGTCTGATGCCATGCAGCAGGTATATGACAATTTTCCTTCATATTTACAGATAGAAAACGGCATCATGGATGCGGTTGCTATCGAGAAATCTACCAATACAAATATTACAGAGCTTACAGTCGGCTCACCGACAGCTATTGATGTGAATAATCCGACCGGCGATGCAGGTACAGATTCTTCGTCAGGAAGCAGTACAGACAGCAGTACCACGGATAGCAGTAATGCAGACAGTTCACAGGCTACAGATAGCAACAGCTCTCAGTCACAGACAGGCGACGGCAGTGCAGCTGATGGCAGCACATCAACAGGCTCTGCAAAGTCTACGGTTACAGGCTATCAGCTTTATGATGTCAGCACAGTTATGGCATTCAAGACAGAGTATCATGGGCTTAAGGCTATGCTTGGCGAGGTGATTGGTTCATCACAGAAGAAGACTATCAGCACACTCAATGTGAGCTTTGACGATTCGACAGGCAAGCTGACAGGTGAGATGCTTGTGGATTCATATTTCCTGTATGGACTTGATAAGCCATATGAGGCACCATACATACCAGCAGTACCACATGGTACAAATAATCTGTTCGGTACAACAAACTAACTGATTATTATATTATTAATTTATTAGATTATTAGATTACAGGGTTATTGAGACAGTAAGTGATAAATATTAAATGTTAGATTATTGAGTTATGAGATAACAAAATACAAGAGGGGAGGAAGCAGATTTGAGAAAGCTAAAAAACGATGATCGAGGAGTAACACTTGTGGAGATTATTGTGTCGATTGCTATTCTCGCAATAATCGTGCTTCCTTTTTTGAATGCATTTGTTACAGCTACAAAGACCAATGTAAAGGCAAAAAACGAGATGAATGCCACACACCTGGCGACAAACATTATGGAGGGCATCGAGAAGAACTCCATGAAGACACTGGCGTATCAGTTCAACTATCCGTCGGAGGGCTTTGATGTGACTGACGGCTTTAACATATCAGATGGAAGCAGTGCATGTGAGCTTCTTAAGAAGTCGGATAAGTTTGATAATGTAAAGAGGCTTGAGGATATCAGCGCTGAGATTGTAAACAAGGACGATGTCATCACTAGCTGTATCCATAAGACTGACGCATCAGCCCAAATAGGCGATACATCGCTTTGGGATTTCAGGGAGTCGGATGCACACAAGTATTATTTCTATATGTCAGGCGTGCAGTCAGGCACAAAGAAATACAATGCTCTTGTGACGGTGGATGCAAAATCTGACGCATCAAATATAGATTCAACAACCGGAAAACCGAACAATAAGGTTACAGGGTACAACATGGACGAGGTAGCGGATATGTCGGCCATGGATGCAAATTTTGACTGCATGAGTGCAGACAAGTATTCTGCTACAAATATTATATCTGCATTTAACAATATGAATCTAGGCTTCAGTGTACAGCAGAGTGATATAAAGAGAACTATCACAATTGATATAGAAAAGAGTGGAGCTGCGAGCAATAAGGCTACCAAGGTGACGGTGTCGTATTCGTATTCTATCAATAAGAATGGAGTAAGAAAGACTTTTCCGGATCCGAATAGTGCACTGAAGGATGATTATACCATGGTGATTTACGACAATTCTTCAGATACTGTAAACCATAATCTGAGAAATGTCTATCTGTTTTACAATCCATGGTACACATCTACAGGAGCACTTTACAATACCTGCAACGATGTCATTATAATCAATAATAAGGACAAGCTGGACTGCACGGTAAATATTGTAAAGCAAAAGACTATATCGGATCAGTCAGAGTTGAGCACGAAGGAGAGTACATATAAGGCATATGTGAAGGTAAGTGAGCCGGGAAATCGTACAGGTCATGCTTATACTCATATAGCCACCAATCTGAATGTAAATATGGGAGCACCGGATAATCCACTACAGCCGGGGCAGGCTATATATGGCTTTAATAACAATGTAATTCAGAATGATGTAAAGGCAATTGTCGATATAAAGAATCTGACAAAAAGCAATGCATCTGAAAGGCTGTATGATGTGAAGGTGGCTGTATACGAGAGCAAGGCTTCACTGGATGATATATTTAATGATAAAGACCCGGTTGTTACGATGACCGGAAGCATGGGGTATTAATTATGAAGCGTAACGATAACCGTGGTGCTTCCTTTGTGATGGTTGTAGTTGCAATGGCTATAGTGGCTGTTTTAGCTGTGACTGTGCTGTGGATAGCACTTATGAACCTCCAGATGAAGGTGACGGATGAAAAAAATACAGATAACTTTTACTCGGCAGAGGGTGTGCTGGATCAGATATGTACAGGTCTGCAGGGAGATATTTCCAAGGCTTACTCAGCAGGATATACCAAGGTTATGGAGAATTACTCTGACAGCAGCATAAATGAGGCCGGCAGACAGAGCAACTTTGCGCAGGAGTATCTGAAGAGCTTAAAGACCAGTCTGGAGTATGACAGCACAGGTATGACCTTTAATAGGGGAAAGCTCATACAATATGTAGACCCGAAGCTTCTCGAGAAAAAAGACAATCAGCCACATGCTATTATCAAATCGACCAATGCCGATGTATACGGCAACGGTATACTTAAGGTATACCAAAACCGTGTTGTGCTGAATGGACTAAGGGTAGAGTATACCGATGAAAAGGGATTTAAATCAATAATAGAGACAGATATTTCTCTGGGGGTTCCTTCCATGAGCTTTACAGCATCGGGAGGAGTTCCGGAGCTTTTTACATATTCTCTTGTAGGAAATGAAGGACTGAAAATTACATCAGGACTTACTAAAGTAAATCTATCCGGCAATCTCTACGCCGGCTGCGAAAATGCGGCAGACACAGGAACTTCTACTACGAGTGTTATTATTCCAAACAATGCTACACTTGATGTAAAGGATACCAGCTATATGATTGCAGAGGGCGATATAGAGGTGGGAGACTTTGCCGGAAAAGATACAGCCACAATAAAAAAGAACATGGCGGGTGTACACAATAACAGTACACTTTCTGTTGATTCACAGTGTCAGCTGTGGACAAGCAACATAAATGTAAATGGTGCAGCAGTCAAGCTGGATGGCATGACATATGTAGCAGATGACATGACCTTAAAGGGTACAGGCTCAAAGGTCACACTTGGAAAGAATAATAAGAATAACAATGCGAAGTACGTCGGCTTTGGCAATGGAGGCGCTAACAAGGAAAATCCTGTCGCAGGTGATAGCTCTGCTATTATCATAAACGGCAGGGAGGCATCGCTTGATATGTCAAATATCAGGGAGCTTATGTTGGCAGGAACCGCATATATCAATACACAGGCTATTGTAAACTCAAGTGGTGTGGGTACAGAAAACAGCAATGTGGCTATGGGTGAGTCAATCTCTGTAAAGGGTGACCAGATAGCATATCTTGTGCCGTCTGAGTGTATAGGCACGAGTGGAGATGGTGCGGATGCCAAATCGCTTTACAACAAGAATCCACTCTCCTATAAGGAGTACAAGGATATCACGGCAACCGGACAGGATCAGACAAAGTATACTGAAGTTAATGCTAATGTGGTCAGCACAAAGACAGGCAAGGCTCTCTCGGCATATCTGCCGGAGTCAAAGACAATCGACAACTGTATAAAGAAGGTATTTGTTCCTTCTACTGATAATAAAGATGATGGACTTGTATACTATTATGTCAATCTGCCAACGAATAAGGCAGCTGAGTATTACAGTGACTATTTTGGTGCAGACAGTGACAAGCTCAAGAGATACACTAAGTTCTATACTGACAGCATACAGGTAAATGAGGCTGCAAGCATCTATACTGCCGGCAATTACAGCATCTACGATGGCAGCAATTTAAGCCTTTTGAAGGGCATAGCTGATGGTGTGGACATGGATGCACAGTCAGATGCCCTACAGCGCACATATACCGCACTAAACTCAAAGCTTTTGACGAATTATGCGGATTTACCGGCAAATGCAGCAAGTGTTTCGCTTTTTACAAATATAGTTAACAATACCAATTTGCTTAGCATAGTGCCAAATTCCGGTAATAAACATATATTTGAGACTGAGTATCAGGGGAAAAAATACCAGGCAATTGTCAAAAACGGCAACTACACCTATGATGCAAATGACAAATCACACAATGTGGATATAATTGTTGCCACTGGAGATGTGACACTGGAGGCTGATTTTACAGGTACCATAGTTGCAAAGGGCAGGATAATTGTAAAAAAAGACCAGTGCGAGATTGATAATGGAACCCAGGAGATTTTTAAGGCATTGCTTCTTGAAAAGGTAAGTGATGCAGACGATGCACTGCATCTGTATGATGTGTTTATGGATGGTGCCAACTATCTGGGCAATGTTTCTTCTTTTTCAAATAAGAAAGAGGCAGATACAAAAATAGATTATGCTACGCTCATTACATACCAGAACTGGACCAAGGAGTAGAAATAATCGGCTTTTAAGCTACAAATATTTATATTTAACATATTTTGACGATATATACAAGGGAGGAGTCCAATATGTCTGTAACAGAAAAAAAGAATAATGGCGGTTTCTCTCTGGTAGAGCTAATAGTAGTGATAGCGATATCTGTCGTACTCATAGGTGCGGCAACCATATCCATTCGCTCGGTCATGGGTGTTGAGGTGAAGCAGTGTGCCAGAAATATCGAATCGATAATTAATAAAACAAGGGTCACCACTATGGGAAAGGACAGCGCAGTTCTTGAGATATACAAGAATGCATCAGATGGTGCCTACTATTATAAGACGACTATAAATGGCGTGGTATCTGATCCAAGCAAAATCGGAAAGAGCAGGATTGATGTATACTATTCCATGAAGGATGATTATAGCGGCAAGACACAATTGAACGGCTCAGACAATATAGTGCTTCAGTTTGACAGAAGCTCGGGTGCACAAAAGCCTGATGCCAATGGTAAGTGTTGCAGCCGTATCTGGATTCAAAAAAACAGCACCGAGAAGGTTATCACGATATACAAGGAGACCGGCAAGGTGGTATGTGAGTGATTTAAATAGTTTAATGTTTAATATTTTTTTGACGCAAGGCTGTTATAAGGTTGTATGATGAAATCGGAGAGGAAGATGAACCATGAAACTTTTAAGGCGCATGAACAAATCAAATAATAGGAAAAACAGTGGCTTTACACTGGTTGAGCTTGTCATTGTCATGGCGATAATGGGAATACTTGGACTGGCTGTTGCAGGCTTTATTGGTACAAGCACGAAGCAGTATAAGTATGCTTCAAAGGACGTAGATTTACAGTATGAGGCGCAGCTTACCATGAATCAGATAGGAGACCTGATAATTGATGCGCAAAAGGGTGTCAAGTATGAGCCTGCTACGGTGGCAGCACCGGTGGAGGTGGCATCAGCAAACCCTGAGGCCGGTTATGTTGCAACTGCATCAGCAGAAGAGGGACAGGCTGAAGAAGCATCATCTGAGGAAACCTCATCCGACAGCAAGCTGATTATCTACAACAAGGATTGTACATACAATATCATATACAGACCATCAGAGCACAAAATCTATCTGAGAAAGGATACACTGGATCCTGCAACAGGTGTGGTGAAGGCAGATGGTCAGGGCAAGGAATCTCTTATGGCAGAAAATGTCACAGGCTTTACCCCTGATTTAAGTGAGGCAGAAAGCAAGAACTCTGTCGGAATTGTCGTGGACTTTAAGGCAGGAGATAAGAAGTATACTTCAAAACAGAACTTCACTATGCGTAATAAGGTGCCGACAGGAGCAGATGTGGAGTATGTGGCACCGGAGGAGCCGATTTCTGTACATATATATTATGGTGGCAGAGATGTCTCTGGTCAGAGCATTTCATATGTCAGAAAGGATAATAGCAATGTCATTGAATTTACATCTAAAATATTGGGTGGAAATAATCCAAGTCAGGAGGTTACATGGTCATACACCGGCAAGGCTAGTGATGGGAGTAGTACAACATTTAATCCTTCTGGAAATACAGCAAAATTATCCATCGGAGTAAATGAAACATCAAAGCAGTTTGTGGTTAAGGTGACTTCAAAAGAAGATACTTCCAAATATACATCTGTAACGATAAATGTGGTTGATACACGTAATTGGTTGACTAATCAAGAAATGCAAAATGTGCTGGTGCCAGGGGCAACATTGAAAACATGGCTCGAACCAGAAAATATTAAAAATAGCGGAATAGAATACGATCCTGACGATTTTGAATGGCATATAGAAACCTATCAGTACATAGATGGAACGAAAATTAAAATAAATAATGATAATAATTTAAATGATAATTATGGTGTTTTAAATAATAATAGTGAAGAAAAAGGAGAGTATGGTGGAGGTAATTATCTTAGTTATCATATTGATAAGACTAAGCACTGGGGGGGAGAGTTTAACCAGACAATTGCTGTTACGTCTGGATTGAATTTATATGATAAAGAGTATGATGTATTGATTTGGGTTACTTTGAAATCAGATCCATCTATAGGATCAAATATTATTATATTAAGATGTAGGCCACATAACTAAAAGGAGCAATCGCAATGAGCAAATTAAGAAAAAAAATAGTGGTTCCAATATCACTCACACTTACAGGATGTCTCGTTGTGGCAGCTTTTGTGCTGAATGACAGCCTTACAAAGGTCGATGCAAATGTAGCGTTCAATGGAATATCTGATATAGTCAGATCACATGGCAAGGACAAGCCCTTCAATATAGTGGAGGTAGTGCCTGACAAGAAAATGGCATCCATTGGCTATCTGATTGACGGCCAGGAGCCTGACGATTGGTTTGGTACACTGGCACAGATGTCTGACACAGAGGGAAATGGTGCAACGAATAGGGCTGCTTATATGAAAATCCTGAAAGAAAAGCTTGCGCCTATTACTACTGAAAAAAAGGACAACACAAAGCCCCTTTACTATGAGCCGTATGAGGAGAGCTATGTCAATCAGGGCGATGACTGGAGTGAGCTTGCCCTCGTAGATATGGACAGAATAAATAAGGGTACCACCGGTTATAAGATGACAGAGCAGGCGGAGGGAGATTATAAGTTCAATACCGACTACCAGCTTGCTGTAAATGGTGAGGGATTGCCTACAGGTCATTACAGACAGAATGTTGACCATTATGTTTTCATGCAGGGCGAGGATGAGACAGAAGATGGCTCCGAATCTGTGGATACCGGCAGTACAGGCAATACAGGAAGTACCGCGGATGGCTCTAATACAGAGAAGGAAAATGGAAATCAAATTAAGGCACCCGGCAAAAGAGGCTACTACAGCGTTGCATTTTCGGCTGTCAAGCTGCCTGATGGCATGACAAACACACAGTATCTTGTGCCTTCTGATAATTCACAGAAAGCTGATGGAAATACAGACAGCAGTACAGACAGCAGCACAGACAATACGACAGATACAGGCACAGGTGACGATACCGTTGAGAAGCATGTGGTTTATTCTATAAAGAGCGCATATGCCATTGTTTCTGCTGAGGGCATGCAAAGCATAGCCAAATATGATCCAAAGGCATATATATACAGGACTGACAATTCGGATACCACATCACCGTATAAATTTGTTGCAAGAGCAGACCAAATGGCAGCTCTGCCTGATACAAATAAGCCGGATTATGAGAAGTATACATACTATACGGTTGAGATGGAGTATGTGCCTGCAGATAAAATAACTGATGACGAGACATACTATGAGGTGGACACTGAGGTACCTGTAGAGTTCAATTATGATATGTCAGGTGAATACGGAGCTGTGCTTGATACGGCAAATCCATATGTCAGGATTAATGATGGCACTGTAACTGAAAATAAGGATGATACTACCGGAAAGGCTATTTTAAAAGATACAGACGGATATTTTGATATAGTTAAGGACAGCCAGACATACACCTATGTGGGTAAGGGAAAAGGTGACTATATCATGGAGGCTGATAAAAACAGCTCGCTGGATTATCCTGTAAATACCACACGCATATATTATAAGGGTGGTTTTAAGAACAATAACTGGTTTAGAAACGGTGTATTTAACCAGGAGGGCAAGACAGGCGATGATGATAAGACTGCCAATATGACCTTCAAGGTAAAAACAGTCACACCAAAGGAGCTTGAGCAGATAGATGTGTCAACAATTGATTTACTCTATCTTTCCGGCTCAAAGTCCGTCCTTTCAAAGGATTTAGGAGACGATTCTGCAAAATATAATGAATATAATAATGCCAATAATGACATTACATGGGACAAGGTAAAGCAGATAGTCCAGCGCGTGCACCAGAGTGGTATCATGATGCCTGTCATAGTGGATAATGGTATTGTGTGGTCTTCTTCAAGTGCAGACTACTCCAGCAACATTAAAAAGCTTGCAGGTCTTTTGAGCTGTAGCAATTTCAGTTCCTTGAATTTTACAAAGGACTCAGCTGATAATTTTATTAACTGGGGGAATGACATAAAATACTATAAGGTTGACAGTGAAACCCATAAATATGGTTTTGTAATTGGCAACGAATATGTTATTCCACGAAACTATAGTCCTAAAGATGATGTGCCGTTTGTTTTAAGAGATGATTTTGCTTCTGCGTTTATTGCAAATGATGATGAAACAGCATTTGTCGAAGCTGCTAAAAAGGAGAATTTTGACGAGATAGCAGAGTATATCAATTCAGAGAATACAAGCAGGAAAAATGAAAATAAAACGCTTGGACAGGAAAAGTATGAATACTATGACAAGAAGATTTCAAAGGCGATAGTTTTAAGCTATATTATATCGTATTCTGATAAGAGGGATGTCGCAAAACCGGTGGATGAGCTCAATATCCTTGATATAGAGCCGGGCATGAATACCGGAAGTGTCCCGGGTATTATTAATGACCTGAAAAAAAATCTTAAGTCATGGCTTGGCTCTAACTGCCCGGCTGATAACAAGATAAATATCACCTGTGTCAACAGCTCAGAGTTTATAGGTCGAATTGAGGATTTGAACAATTACGACATGATATATATGGGGCTGTGTTGGCATAATTTGAATTGGGGTTATGTAAATGGAAATTGGATAAGTGTATATAATGATTCTTCCATGAATGGTCTTATTTATTCTAATGTTGGTGATATTGTAGTTATAGATCCAACAACTATAAGTGATGAGAACGGATATACACGTCATCATGGACATGCGGGGTTGTTGGATAGTGATTATTTGTCTAAATATGATGGTAAATTGGGTCTAAAAACAGACTTAACTAAGCCTAATGATAATGAAAAATATGTACAGGCGGTAAATACATACAGGGGCTCAGGAAATGATATTACAACCGAGAAAGTAGAGGCTTTAAACAATTATTTAAAAGCAGGATACCCGATAGTAGTGGCAAATGGATTTTATAAGAATGACAATACTACAGAGGTAAATGACTATTATATAGACAATTGCTCGAATATATATGACTTCATGAAAGCTAATACATCAAATGATCATATAATAAAAACATATTCAAATAACAGCCTGTCAAAGGATCTATATACCAGCCTCACTGCCGAAAAACCGCAGATAAAGGTCAAGGAGCAGAAGAAAGAGGATGACAAGGATTATGTAAAGCTTGAGGATAATCACATAGTACTTGAGTTTAATATCAATAACAGGGGTGGTGCAGATGCAAATGCTTCTTTTGATATAGGCTTTTATCTCGATTCAAATGCGGATGGTAAGTTTTCACCTACACAGGAAAAAATAGCCGGAAACAATATGCAGATTTATCAGGATGGCACGCTTGTGAGTCCACAGGTTGATGCAGATGGAGGTTATTACTATAATCTGGCGGCTGGTAAGTATAATTATAAGCTGATATACGAGCTGCCTTCGCAGTTTGTAGGTGTTATTCCATGGCAGCTTAGGGCATCGCAGACTACGAACTCATATCGTTATGATGTGACAGGAGGATATTTCTACAAGCAGGCCAACAGTAATCAAAAGCAGCATATTAAGATTTTGCAGGTTAATACATCAAAAGGAAGAAACGGCAAATACCTTGCAGGGGATACTACATTTGATATGCAAAAGGAAAAGTCAAATCCCAACTCGGAGTTTTCAAAGTGTTTAAAGAAGGTTACAGATTTTGAACTTGACATTACAACTCTTGCAGGAGATTCTGATACATTTAAGACTCTTTGTAAAAATGATAAGGTCAAGGATTATGATATGCTTGTAATTGGATTCTCGGATTGCTATGAGATTTTTAATGATAGTGGACAGGTTGATAGGATAAGAGAATTTATCCAGTCTGGTAAAGCAGTATTATTTACACATGATACTACATCACTTAGCAATAATAAGTATACAGAAACATACAAAGTATGGAATCAATATCCATGGAATGGCAATATAGTAAGAAATAATACCTGGGGCTATGAATTTAACACTATTGTAAGAGATGTCGTTGGAATGGATAGGTATGGTATACTGAATAGTTCTGCATTGAAAAAGGGAAATACCCTTGAAAAAGGCGATGATGATTATGATGAAGCAGTCAATTATGCCAACGAACATAAGACTGATATTGCATATGAGCCAAGATCAAATAAGCAAACAATTGTACGACAGAACCAGGGCTTCGCGTATGGCGATTTGAATTCAAATCAAAAGACGGATTATGGTGGTTACAGACTATATGGACAGTTGGGTGGTGATATGGGTGTTACATATAGAGCCCAAAAGGTAAATTCCGGACAGATTACCACGTATCCTTTTAAAATAGCTGACACGATATCTACTGCTGCAACTCATAGACAGTACTATCAGCTCGATTTTAATGAGGACAGTGACAATGATGGTGAGAGTGATATTGTTGTCTGGTATACACTTTCAGATCAGACAGTTTACAATGCTTCACCAAAGGATGTGCGAAATAATTACTACATCTACACCAAGGGCAATGTTACATACTCCGGTGTAGGTCATTCCAATCTGACACAGTCTGTTGATGAGTTAAAGCTGTACATCAATACAATGATTGCGGCCTACAGTGTAGTAGAGCATGCACCTGCTATCTCATTAAAAGAGGGCTACGACCCTAGGTCAGCAGATATCAGTACTATTTACTCTACGATAGACACAGCTATCGAGCAGGACGAGAAGGCTAAGCAGGATGATAATGACAGCACCACAATTGGTAATCCTGATGCTGCGAGACTGGATGTAGATGATAAGGGCAATATTGCTACACAGGATGTCTATTTTACTGTTAAGGATACCAACATGCTTCGTAATCAGGTAGATAAGGATACGACCGTCAATATGAGCTTTTTTATCGAGGGCACCAAGGATGACCATGATAAGGAGATAGATGACGATGGCAATACAATCTACTTGAAGGAGATGAAGAACTGGCAGATTTATTCACTGCATGATGATGGCTCAGAGGCTGACTCTATAGGACAATCAGAAGCAGGAAATAACAGAACCTTCTTTGCAAATAATAAGACCTATAAGGTTAAGGTACCTCTAGCGACTCTGCCGGCAGGACAGAATTCCATCAAGGTATATGCAGTGGCAAGCAGTAATATCACTGTCATGCAGAACAACGAGCCGGTTAATAAGAAGACACCGGAGGCATACAAGACCTTCCAGATACAGCGTGTAGGTCTTGCTGATTTGGATTAGTTTTCAAAGGCTCCTAGCTATCACATATTTTTCGATTAAGCACAATTTATCAAACAGAGACTTATATAAACCATTTATATAGTCTCTGTTTTTTTACTGTTTCTTTATACTTTCTTTATTGAATTATCCGCGCTAATTGATAAAATAGATAGTATGCGCACGATTGCGGATATTTTTGCATTCGTGTATGGGGGATAAATTAACCGGAAAGAAAGGAAACGTTTATGAGTAAAATTTTCAAAAATCTGATTCCATACTGGCGATGGATCATATTAATTTTTGTTTTTCTCATTGCTCAGGCTTACTGTGATCTGGCTTTGCCTGCGTACACATCTGATATCATCGATGTGGGTATCCAGGATCACGGCATTGAGCATATCCTGCCAAAGGAGATTACCTCGGAGGATTATCAGATGGCACAGACATTTATGCTGTCTGATGAGAAAGAAAAGTTTACGGAATGCTACGAGACAGCAGATACCGAGAACACAAGTGACGGCAGCAGTGTGACAAAATACAAGCTGACAGCTGATTCTGACACACTTGATGAGCTGGATGAGGAGCTTTTGGTTCCTCTTGTCATGGCATATCAGGCTTTTCAGTCGGGTGAGCAGATGGATGTGGATGCATCGGCTATCCCGCAGGGAGTAGCGCTTGATGATACCATGATAAAGCAGATAAGAAGCAAGGTGCAGGACAAAATCGATGCAGTAGGTTCATCTACCTTAAAGTCCATGGGTGTAGCTTTTGCGACAAAGTGTGACGAGAATGCCGGAATTGATGTGGATGCCAACCAGATTGCTTATCTGTGGAAGGCAGGAGCCAAGATGGCAGGCTTTGCAGCAATTATGCTTATAGCAGCCTGTGTTGTAGGCTTTGCGGCTTCTAAGGTCGGTGCCGCTGTCGGCAGGGATTTGAGAGAGAAGACCTTTTCAAAGGTTGTGGGCTTTTCAAATGCCGAGATCAACAAATTCTCGACGGCATCACTTATTACGAGAAGCACGAACGATATACAGCAGATTCAGATGGTTACTACCATGATGCTTCGTATGGTGCTTTACGCGCCAATCGTTGGTATCGGTGGTATCATCAAGGTGGCACAGACCAAATCCGGCATGGAGTGGGTGATTGCGATTGCGGTTGTTGCCATCATGGTTTTTATTTTCACGCTGGTCGGCATTGCGATGCCAAAGTTCAAGATTATGCAGACTCTTGTAGACAAGGTAAACCTTGTTTCGCGTGAGATTCTTACAGGTCTTTCCGTTATCAGGGCATTCGGCCGTGAAAAAGAGGAAGAAAAGAGGTTTGATGAGGCTAACCGTGAGCTTACACGCACACAGCTGTTTACAAACCGCGTCATGACCTTTATGATGCCTGGTATGTCCATGATCATGTACTGCATCACACTCGGTATCGTGTGGGTTGCAGCAGGCCGAATAGACAAGGGCTCTATGCAGGTAGGTACCATGACTGCGTTTATTACATATGCCATGATGATTGTTATGTCCTTCCTAATGCTCTCAGCCATGTCCATCATGCTTCCGAGAGCCGGTGTTGCGGCAGAGCGTATAGATGAGGTTATAAGGACAAACAGCACTGTAAATGATCCAAAGGAGCCTGTTACTGAGGCAAATCATAGGGGTGTTATCCGTTTCAACCATGTGGATTTCAGATATCCGGGAGCAAAGGAGGATGTGCTTTCAGACATTGATTTTGTGGCAGAGCCGGGAAAGGTTACAGCTATCATTGGAAGCACGGGCTGTGGAAAGTCTACACTTGTAAACCTGATTCCGCGTTTCTATGATGTGACAGGAGGTTCAATAGAGCTTGACGGACACGATATCAGAGACTACACACTAAGCGAGCTTCGAGAGTCAATAGGCTTTGTTCCGCAGAAGGGTATTCTTTTCTCAGGAACCATTGCATCAAACCTGCGCTTTGGTAAAGCGGATGCGAGCGATGAGCAGATAAAAAAGGCAGCGGATATTGCACAGGCTTCTGAGTTTATCGAGACAAAGAATGACGGATATGAAAGCTCAATCGCACAGGGCGGCTCCAATGTGTCGGGAGGTCAGAAGCAGAGACTTGCCATCGCAAGAGCTATCGCAAAGGATCCTCATATCTATGTGTTTGATGACAGCTTCTCAGCACTCGATATGAAGACTGACGCGCGCCTTCGTGCAGCCTTAGCTGAGGTTACGGAGAATGCTTCCGTAATCATCGTGGCACAGCGTATCAGCACTATTATCCATGCTGACCAGATTCTCGTGCTCGATGACGGTAAAATCGTAGGAAAGGGCACCCACGAGGAGCTTCTTGAAAATTGCGATGTGTATATGCAGATTGCACAGTCACAGCTTTCTGCCAAGGAGCTAGGACTTGAGGATAACAAAAAGGAGGGCATGTAAGATGAGTGAGAATAATAACGAACAGTTCAAGATGCCTCCTAAGAGGCCGAGAGGGCCAATGGGGCATGGCCCCGGGATGGTCACAGAAAAGGCCAAGGATTTCAAGGGCTCTACAAAGAAGCTCATAAAGTATCTCGGCAGATACTGGGCCGCAATCATTGCAGTTATGATATTTGCAGCAGTTTCGACTGTCTTTTCGGTTGCAGGACCGAAGGTCATGGGAAAAGCCACCACAGCGCTTGCCGAGGGACTGATGAACAAGATTGCAGGAACTGGCGGCATAGATTTTGATTATATTGCAAAGGTTCTTTTGTTTACGCTGGCTTTATATGTGGTGAGTGCCATTTTCATGTTTGCCCAGGGGCTTATCATGACAGGCATCACACAGAAGACCTGCTACAGGATGCGTAAGGATATCACAAGCAAAATCAACCGTATGCCGATGAAGTATTTCGAGTCAAGGACATACGGCGAGGTGCTTTCACGTATCACAAACGATGTGGACACACTCGGACAGAGCTTAAACCAGAGTATCACACAGATTATCACATCTGTTGCCACCTTGGTCGGTACACTTGTCATGATGCTGTCTATTTCACCGCTCATGACGCTGATTTCGCTAATTATCCTGCCTGTTTCGATGATACTTATTTCGTTTGTCATAAAGCATTCGCAGAAATACTTCAGACAGCAGCAGGAATATTTGGGACACATAAACGGACAGGTCGAGGAGGTGTACGGCGGACACCTTGTCATAAAGGCATACAATAAAGAGGCGGAGACTGTAAAGACCTTCAAGGAGGCCAACAATGTGCTCTACAAATCCGCTTGGAAATCACAGTTCCTCTCAGGACTTATGATGCCTATCATGCAGTTTGTAGGAAATTTAGGATACGCGGGAGTAGCCATCTCAGGCGGTATACTTGCCATAAAAAATGTCATCACAATCGGTGATATCCAGGCATTTATACAGTATGTGAAGAATTTCACACAGCCTATCCAGCAGATAGCACAGGTGGCAAACCAGCTTCAGTCGATGGCGGCTGCATCTGAGCGTGTATTTGAGTTCCTCGAGGAGGAGGAAGAGGATATTACAGTGGAAAATCCTGTAAAGCCGGACCATATCGAGGGAAGTGTGGAGTTTTCACATGTACACTTTGGATACAATCCTGACCAGATTATCGTTAAGGATTTCTCTGCAAAGGTGAAGCCGGGACAGCAGGTTGCAATTGTAGGACCGACAGGAGCGGGAAAGACCACCATGGTCAAGCTGCTTATGAGATTTTATGATGTAAATTCAGGTGCCATCCTTGTCGATGGACATGACATCAGGGATTACAACAGAACAGATCTGCGAGATGCATTTGGTATGGTATTGCAGGATACATGGCTCTTTAAGGGCACCATTATGGAAAATATCCGCTACGGACGTCTGGATGCCACAGATGATGAGGTCATCGCGGCAGCAAAGGCAGCACATGCGCATCACTTTATCCAGACACTGCCGGGCGGCTACGATATGGAGCTTAATGAGGATGCTTCCAATGTGTCACAGGGACAAAAGCAGCTTTTGACCATAGCAAGAGCTATCCTTGCAGACAATCCTATACTCATACTCGATGAGGCTACATCCTCTGTCGATACACGTACAGAAATCCGTATCCAGAAGGCGCTCGACAATCTGATGAAGGGCAGAACAAGCTTTGTCATCGCCCACAGGCTGTCTACCATCAAGAATGCCGATATGATCCTTGTCATGAAGGACGGAGACATTATCGAGCAGGGTACACATGATGAGCTTCTTGCAAAGAACGGATTTTACGCAGACCTGTATAATTCTCAGTTTGAAGAATAGAGAAGGCACGGGTATCGTGCGGTTTTGCGAATATGCGTGTGGCTGAATGGTTACATAAAATTTAAAAAAAAATTCGCTCTCGACAAAATTCGACAAAATGTGCTATCATAAAAGCATACAATTTGTTTTGACATGACAGTAATTGGCGGCATAGGAGAGTTTGATGAGCACTTTAAATGTCGCAGTAGCAGACGAAAAGAAAAACATGCAGAGTTTATTAAAGGGCATGGAGTTTTTAGGAACAGCAAAGAGTAGTGATGAAGCATACAGCATGATAAACGGTAATGCCGGTTCTGATGTGGTACTTGTGTATGTAAAGAGAGCATCCGGTGACACGGAGCCGCTTGACGATACATATATGCAGAAAAAATCCCTTGAGACACAGGTGACGGATATCATTCATGAGATAGGTGTTCCGGCTCATATAAAGGGATATCAGTATCTGAGGACTGCGATAGTGATGTGCGTGGAGGATATGGAGATGCTTAGCTCTATCACAAAGCTTTTGTACCCCACTATTGCAAAGAAGTACAAGACTACCTCAAGCAGGGTGGAGAGAGCCATAAGACATGCTATCGAGGTGGCATGGAGCAGAGGCAGGATGGATACGATAGACTCCATGTTTGGATACACTGTAAACTATGGCAAGGGCAAGCCTACCAATTCGGAGTTTATTGCCTTGATAACAGATAAAATACGTCTTGGGATGTAAAAATCGTCATTATAGACAATTAAAACCACGTTTTAGCAAAATTAACTAGGCAAAATGTACTCCCGCGTGATATAATATGGTATACATTCTATTGGTATCAGGATGTATACTATATTTTTTATCAGATTAATCGTTGCTTAAATAGCTTTAATCTGGAGGGGGTATCAGCATGGACAAAATTAAAATACTAATGGCCGCATCAGAGGCAATACCTTATATGAAGACAGGTGGACTTGCAGACGTAGTGGGATCTTTACCGAAGTATTTTGACAAGGACAGATATGACGTGAGAGTTATACTTCCGAAGTACAAGTGTATGGATGATAAATTACTGCCACAGCTTAAGTTCGTCTGTCATTTTTATGTCAATCTAAACTGGCGCAGGCAGTATGTGGGGATTTTTACATCACAGTACGATGGAGTGACATATTATTTTGTCGATAATGAGTTTTACTTTGCGGGAGATAAGCCATACAACAATATATACGAGGATGTGGAGAAGTTTGCTTTCTTTTCAAAGGCGGTGCTTGAGGCTCTGCCGGTTATAGATTTCGCCCCGGATGTGATACATTGTAACGACTGGCAGACAGGACTCTTACCGGTATTTCTAAAGACCGTGTACGGCTCTGACAATTTCTATGCCGGAATCAAGACTGTCTTTACCATTCACAATATGAAGTTTCAGGGCCGCTGGAAGATTAAAGAGGTGGCTGATGTCACAGGACTTCCGGAGCATATTTTTAATTCCGGAGAGCTGGAGTTCTATGGTGAGGCTAATTATTTAAAGGGTGGCATAGTATATGCAGATGAGATTACGACGGTCAGCCCGACATATGCAGATGAAATCTGTACACCTGAGGGCGGCGAGGGCCTGGATGGTCTGATGCTCGAGCGACGCAGGCATTTGAGAGGCATAGTAAACGGTATAGATTATGAGGTCTTTAATCCTATGAAGGATACATATCTGGATAAGCATTTTTCTGTAAGGGATTTGAGTGGAAAGGTCGTTAATAAGCGTCAGCTGCAGGAGAAGTATGGTCTGCCTGTGGATAAGAATGTCATGCTGATTGGTATTGTTTCGCGTCTTACTAATCAGAAGGGCTTTGATCTGGTGGCATATGTGATGGAGGAGATGCTTTCCACCATGAATGTGCAGTTTATAGTGCAGGGTACAGGTGAGCAGCAGTACGAGGAGATGTTTAATTATTTCCATGGCAGGTATCCGCAGAAGCTTGGCGTGTATATCGGCTACTCGGAGGAAAATGCACATGAGATATATGCAGGCTGTGATGCATTCCTCATGCCGTCTCTTTTTGAGCCGTGCGGCTTGAGCCAGCTTATGTCTATGCGATATGGCACGCTGCCTATAGTCAGGGAGACCGGTGGTCTTAAGGACACTGTAGTGCCGTACAATGAGTACGAGAATACGGGCGATGGCTTTTCCTTTGCCGATTATAATGCGCATGATATGCTGCATGTCATCAAATATGCTCTTGATGTGTTTGAAAATCATAAGGACAGATGGCAGGAGATGGTACAGCGCGCCATGAGACATGACTTCTCATGGAAGGCATCTGCGAGAGAGTACGAGAAGCTCTACGACATGCTGCTTGGCAACTAGTCAGAAAGTAAAATACCGGATACATATCTGTGATATGGTATCCGGTATTTTTGTTATCGGGTTACATGATTATCAGTAGACAGTGTCTGTTTTACTGTCGTATATGTAGTACCTCTCACCGAGCACTTCCTCGTCACGTACCTCTGTAGAGTTTACCTCGCAGATGAATTCGCTCAGGTTGCAGACATCTATATCGTTATCCAGCGGCATTACCAGAAACTCATGGATGCTGCTTGGTATGAGCAGCATATTACCGCCTAGCTTTTTAGCCAGCGAGCTTAGCACACCCGGGTAAAGTACGGCGGATGCACCGTTTGTCTGCCTGCTGTTTGTCAGGATGTACATAGGCAGGCTGTCAAAATCACAGACTGCGCGCATCTGACTGGCATAGCCCGGGCATTTTTTGGCTAGAAACTCTGCCATGTTGATTATTGAGCACGGAAGTATCCTTGGGGTATTTTGCATTGAGGCGCGGATTAGTGTTTCTGTATCTATGCCCCATCGTGACAGAAGCGCATCTGTGACTGTGATAGTGCCAAACTCCGGAAGCTGTGCTCCAACATACACTTCAAATATGATGGCAAAATCCAGATATTTAATATAGGGAATATCATTTAGCTGTTTTTGATTTTTCTCGTAGCTTATGAGCTGGAAAATTATTTTGTCCTGCACCTTGGAAAAATCATCACAGAAGCTGATATCAAAATCTTCAGTTGGCTTGAAATCATTGTAGGTGGATAAAATCGCATCGAGAATAGAATCAATGGATACACCATCAAGATACCAATGGTAGTAAGGATTGAGATAAATAGTCGGTGCTATATTGAATTTGGGATTGATAATCACCAATCCGTCGTAGATCATCCCGTTGTTCTTTTTTACAGGATGGATAGTGAGCTTGAAATCATTGTCAAGTCTTGAGGTTATTTCTGTTTCTATAGTATGTAAAAACTCCGTGTATTTCATGAATCTCCTTGCGGAGCATAAAAATATCGGATCCCGTGGAAAAGTAAAACCCACGAAGCATGGCGCTTCGTGGGTTTTACTCTATCATTGTTTGATGTAGTTTGCAATATGTATTTTTGTACAATTTTTATGCTTCATTTTTGTGACATCATACAAAATATAGCTGTGCTATTCATTTTTAATCAGATTTGAGCCTCTGCCACAGCGTGTTGTAAAGAGTGGCATCATTATCGTTCAACGCTCTGTATACCTCGCAGTTTTTGAGCATGTCGGAAGGAGGATTGATTGCCTCGTTTTCCTTCGTTTCCTCGTCCTGATTGGCGATTACAGCCTGGATAGGTGATGCATAGTATACATACTCAAAGTTGAGCTGTGCAGGCTCATCACCGCAGATATAGTTCAAAAATTCCTGTGCGCCCTCTTTATTTTTGCAAGTCTTTGGAATGAACCATGAGTCAATCCAGAGGTTAGAGCCCTCCTTTGGCACGATATAGTCCAGGTTATCGTTTTCAGCCATGGCTGCAGCAGCCTCACCGGAGTAGCACACTGCGATTGCAGCATTTTCCGCAACCATCTCATCGCAGGTCTCATCCACGTAGTAGGCGAGCACATCACTGCTTTGCTTGTTTAGTATATCGAAGGCTTCATCAAGCTTTTCAGGGTCTGTCTCGTTTATCGAGTAGCCAAGTGTGCGAAGGGCAGGAGTAAAGGCATCACGGACAGAATTAATCATAATCATGTTGTCCTTGTATTTGCCGTTCCACAGGCAGTCCCAGGTATCTAGGTCTGATGCATCAGCCAGCTTTTGGTTGTAGAGTATGCCGAGTGTACCGTAGAAATAAGGCACGGTGTACTCATGCGTCGGGTCAAAGGATGCGGACATATCAATTATATCCTGATTTACGTTTTGATAGTTTGGCATAGCGCTGTAGTCTATCTTGTTGACCTCGCCCTCGCTTATGAGCTTCTCGATGATGTAGTCGGAGGTGCAGATGACATCATAATCGATGGCACCGGACTTGTACTTCGTGTACATCTCCTCAGGCTCCTCGTATTCCTCGTATTTTATGGTGATTCCGGTTTCCTGCTCGAAGCTGTCGATTACAGATTCATCGATGTATTTACCGTAGTTTAGCACTGTTATGGTATTGTCATTGTTCGTGCTTCCTGCGCTTATGGTAAATACCGAAAAGCAGCCTATTACGAGTACCGCAACAATTGCAAGGCTTACACTACGCTTTACGATGCGAAGCTTTTTAGCCCTTGAAGGCTTTTTTGCGGCGCTTACTGGTATCTGGTTTGAGTTGATGTTTACCACAACCAAAAGCAGCAGCACTGTAAAGAAAAGTATGGTCGACAGAGCATACAGCTCCGGTTTTACACCCTTTTTAAGTTCTGTGTAGAGCATGGTTGAGAGGGTATTGACTCCGGCACCCTTCGTAAAGTAGGTGATGGAGAAGTCATCGAGTGACATGGTGACAGCCATCATAAAGCCGGAGAATACTCCGGGACTTATTTCAGGCCAGGTGACCTTGAAAAATGCATATAGAGGCGATGCACCCAGATCAAGTGCGGCTTCGTAGGTGTATTTGTTGGTCTGCTTGAGCTTTGGCAGCACATTTAGTATCACATAAGGGATATTGAATGTGATGTGCGCGATAAGCACTGTCACAAAGCCCAGATTCATGAATTTTACAAACAAGAGCATCATTGAGATACCGGTTACGATATCTGCATTGAGCATCGGGATGTTGGTGGCGCCCAGATAGATTGTCTGGTTTCTTTTTTTCATGGCGCTTATACCCATGGCTGCGAGAGTTCCGATTATTGTGGAAATCACAGCCGCAAGCAGCGTAATCTGCAAGGTTGTCGAAAATGCCGACATAATCCGCTCACTCTGAAAGCACTTTATGTACCAGTTGAGCGTGAAGCCTCCCCATTTAACCTTGGATTTGGAGTTGTTGAAGGAGAGTACTATTAATACAACGATAGGCAGATACAGGAACAAAAATATCAGTCCCATATATACCCTGGATGCTATTTTCTTTACCATAATGCGCTCTGGTCTCCTTCCTTATCAAACAGATTGACTAGTGCCATGCTGATTAATACAAATACCATGAGCACGAGTGAGAGACCGCTTCCTGCGCCCCACTGTGAGCCATGGACGAAATCCTGTTCTATGATATTTCCGATGAGCAGGACCTTTCCGCCGCCGAGTATCTGTGAGATGGCAAACGATGTGAGTGATGGCACAAAGACCATTACGATTCCGCTTATGACACCGGACACTGTAAGTGGCAGTATAATCTTGAAAAATATTGTGACTTTGTTTGCACCTAGGTCAAGAGCCGCCTCAATCCAGTCGTTTTTGATTCTGGTCATTGAGTTGTATATAGGCAGCAGCATGAATGGCAGAAAGTCATAGACCATACCAAGCACGACCGCTCCGGAGGTATTCATGATGTTGAAGCCCGGCAGTCCGAGAGTGGTGAGTATCGAGTTGATGACACCGTTTTTGGACAAAAGCTGCTTCCATGCAAGTATTCGAAGCATAAAGTTCATCCACATAGGAAGCATGAAAACAAATACCACAAAGCTTTGATTTTTAATCTTTAAGCCGTTTAAAATCATCGCAAGAGGGTAGGAAAGCACAAGGCATATTATGGTGCATATGATTCCAAGCCTGAGGGATAAAAGCAGTGCCTTGATATTGGTGTGCTGTGCTATTGCAGCCACATATTCAAATGTAAAGCCTCCGTCAGAGCCTTTAAAGGCATAGTACACAATCATGAAAAGCGGAAGTATGATAAATCCGATGATCCATATGAGGTACGGCCCTGCGAGCAGCTGTTTCTTTATTTTAGACATCTATCTCCACCGCCTTTTCATCTGAGGACTCAGGCTTGTGCATTACCTGGATATTAAATGGAATCACCCTGATACCCACATGGCTTCCGACCTCTACATATTTGGTTGTGTGCACCATCCAGTCGTAGCCGTTTGCCTTTACCTCAAGCTCATAGTGCACACCCTTGAAGATATTGGACACGACATCACCCTGCATGTAGCCGTCCTCCGCAGGCACCAGCTCCACATCCTCCGGGCGGATTACTATATCGACAGGTGTGTTCTCACCAAAGCCGTCGTCCACACAAGGCATCTTTACACCGAGTATCTCAACAAGCTTATCCTTTATCATAATACCGTCTATGATGTTGCTGTGTCCGATAAAGTCAGCGACAAAGGCATTTTCAGGCTCATTGTAAATGTCCTCAGGTGTGCCAATCTGCTGGATGTAGCCCTGATTCATGACTACGATGGTGTCAGACATGGTAAGCGCCTCCTCCTGGTCATGTGTGACATAGACGAAGGTGATACCGAGCTCATTTTTTAAGCGGATGAGCTCATACTGCATGCTCTGGCGCAGCTTTAAGTCGAGAGCGCCAAGCGGCTCATCCAAAAGCAGTACCTTAGGCTCGTTTACAATAGCTCTTGCGATGGCAATACGCTGCTGCTGGCCTCCGCTAAGAGAATCGACAGAGCGGTTTTCAAAGCCGTCGAGGTTGACGAGCTTTAGCGCATACTTTATTTTGTCATCGATGTAGGCCTTGCTTTTTTTCTTTATTTTGAGACCAAACGCGATATTTTCAGCGATAGTCATATGAGGGAAAAGAGAGTATTTCTGGAAAACAGTGTTCAGATTTCTCTCGTTTGCAGGCACATTTGTGATGTCCTTTGAATCAAACATGATTTTTCCCTTGTCCGGAGTCTCAAAGCCGCCGAGCATGCGAAGCGTAGTGGTTTTTCCACAGCCCGATGGTCCAAGCAGCGTCAGAAACTCATTCTCCCTGATATATAGATTTAATTCGTCGAGTACAACATTGCCGTTGTACGACTTTGTGATATCGATAAAATCAATTAATTTCTTTCCCATGGTGTAAACCTTTTGTTGCTGATCATATTGATGTGTGAACAGTAACAACCTTTCTCATGTAATCTATGGTATTGATATGGCTTCTGCAGGGCAGCGTCAGAAGCTTGGAGGATTGCTGACCCATATGAGCATAGCATCCTTTGAAGACTTATTTTCAATAAAATGCTTCTTGCCGGCTTTAAAATAAAAGGATTCGCCGGTCTTTACAGTGTGCACCTTGCCACCGTAGCAAAGTTTCACAGTGCCCTTTATCACATATCCAAACTCCTCACACTCCTGAGGCAGATATATTTCAGAGCTGCCGCCCGGATGAAGAGTGAGCCTGACAGGCTCCATGGAGCGGGTCTGTGCGTTTGGAATGACCCATTCCACCTTGCTGTTTTTTTCCTCGTCAATTTTTTCAAAATAATCGTTCGCCTTGTATACAATCTGCTCAGGCTCCGAATCTGTAAAAAACTCCGCCGGTGTCATACCCAGGCACTGGATGATATCAAGCAGGGTGCCGACTGACGGTGAATTCTGATTTCGCTCAAGCTGGGAGATGAATCCCTTCGTCAGCTCAGCTCTGTCAGCAAGCTCCTGCTGGGTAAGTCCGTACTGGATACGAAGCTCCTTCATACGATGTCCGATATCCATGTTTACTTCCTTTTCTAATACATTTTACACTATATTTACTGTAGGCTTAATAATAGATTTTTTGTTTACTAAAAATAAACCAACGAGATAATTTTAATATATTTTTTATAAATGTCAAGAGGGATTTTTGTAATAAAAAAACACCTCATTCTGTTTTGAATGAGGTGTTTTTTATGAGAAGCCGATAACCGGGATCGAACCGGTGGCCTACGCATTACGAGTGCGTCGCTCTAC
>ERZ1026776.272-NODE-272-length-38176-cov-7.417880_pt1 | contig 38176 bp, 26 predicted proteins | sample MGYA00380125_ERZ1026776 | MGnify/ENA primary metagenome ERZ1026776 (study PRJEB33269, sample SAMEA4719761) | human gut metagenome | biome: human-associated habitat; feature: organic feature; material: feces | place: Cameroon | collected 2013-10 ...
GTTCTCTGTCTTGCGACAGCTTGTTTATTCTATCAAAATGCTTTTCATTTGTCAAGAACTTTTTCACAACTCATTTCAACCGCTTATTTCCAAAGCAATATTTATAAAGTCATGTCTATAAATGTAACTCTCAGGCTCTACAACTCAATGTGTCCCGCGAGTCAGCTTTGATATAATATCATCCCAACCCGCATATGTCAACGGATTTACTCCAATTAATTAAAGTAGTAAAACGGGCTTAAAAAACACAAATTTTCTAAATTGTCTGTTTATTATGCACAATTCTCACAATTATTATCAGCGTATAACATTGTAGTTACGTATTTTTATATACTATCTTATAGCCTCTATCGCTTCTTTGATATTTGCTACACCGACAATCTCAATTCCGTCGATATGTGACACTCCTGTAAGGCACACTTTGGGAACAATACACTTTTTAAAACCAAGCTTCTTTGCCTCAGCCACACGCTGCTCGGACATGGTAACTCCGCGAACCTCACCGCTTAAGCCCACCTCACCAAAGCATATGGTATCCTCACGCACTATAATATCTTTTTTGCTTGAAGCAATTGCTAGTACTATCCCAAGATCTATAGCCGGCTCATTCATTCTGATACCGCCGGCTATATTCACATAAGCGTCACAGTCTGACAGTGACATGTTTGCTCTTTTTTCAAGAACCGCCATGAGCAGGTTTACCTTATTATAATCTGTACCATTTGCTGTACGCCTTGGATTATTAAAAAAGCTGTGGCAGACAAGCGCCTGTATCTCAAGAAGTATCGGCCTGCTTCCCTCTATGGAGCATGTTACAATTGACCCCGATGCGCCCTCAGGCTTACCGCTAAGCATATACTCTGACGGGTTTTCTACCTCAACCAGTCCCTCAGCCTTCATTTCAAATACGCCTATCTCATTGGTTGAACCAAATCTGTTTTTTACTCCTCTGAGTATCCTGTATGACTCATACCTGTCACCCTCAAAATAAAGCACTGTGTCAACCATGTGCTCTAATGTCCTAGGTCCAGCGACCGCACCATCCTTTGTCACATGTCCAACTATAAAAATTGAAATGCCGAGAGTCTTTGCAAGCTGCATGAGCACCCCGGTTGTCTCCCTGACCTGCGAAACGCTTCCAGGTGCCGATGATATCTCCTCATTGTACATGGTCTGAATAGAATCAATTACAACAACCTCAGGCTTTTTGCGCTGAATCACATCCTTTGCTATATCAAGACTGGTCTCACATAAAAGCTCAAGTGAATCCGTGAAAACTCCAAGTCTGTCTGCACGCATCTTTATCTGATGCAGCGATTCCTCACCCGACACATAAAGTAATGGCACTTTTTTTAGCGAAAGCTCCCTGCATACCTGAAGCAAAAGTGTGGATTTTCCTATACCCGGATCTCCTCCCACAAGTACAAGTGAGCCCCTCACTATTCCACCACCGAGCACTCTGTCAAACTCGGCTATGCCTGTCACTATACGCTCCTGCTTCTCACTTTTTACTGCCGAAAGAGGCATAACCTGTGCCTCCTTTGATTCTTTTTTCACTTTTCCCGATGAGCTTATTGACTTTTTATCTACTGTTTCCTCTACAAATGTATTCCATTCCTTACAGGCCGGGCACTGCCCCATCCATTTTGACGATTCATAACCACATTCCTGGCAGAAAAATACAGAGGTCTTTCCTTTCGCCATATTGTTCTCCTTTATAAAATACAAAAAGCCCGGCTTTCACCGGGCTTAAAATAATGCTCTATTTTCTTGATACCTTGATATCAACCGAATCAACACCCTCAAGCTCTACACTTAAGCTGAGCTTGCCGCCGAGATTTGTCTTCATAGTACCTGCTACAGCTCCAGCTATATCAATTTCATACTCTGTCTCTTCTTCTAGACCAAGAGTAATCTGAGCATCCTCAGGTCCCTCCACAGTAAATGTCACTGTATCGGCATTCTCCTCGAAATCCATTACAGCGGTTCCCGGAACAGATTCGTAAACAAAGAGTCCGTTTCTCTCAAGCTTTGTGATTTCCTTAAAGGTCTTTACCTTGTAGATATCTCCATCCTTTTCAAAATTATCAAGCTTTGCCTTTGCAGCCAATGTATAATCTCCGAAGCTGAGCTTTCCGTTTTCCTCAGTACGGATTAATTCACTTATTACAGCCATTTTTATCCTCCCGTAGCTATATTTGATATATTAATTATAAATCCAATGCTACTCAACAGTCAATGAAATTTGTTTGTTTTTCGTAGAAATTATTACCTTATCACCGCGCTTAATTTTGCCGGTAATAATATCCTCTGACATACGGTCCTCAATCTCCTCCTGAAGCTTTCGTTTAAGAGGTCTTGCACCATATTTTCTGTCATAGGCCTTATCAACGATAAAGGCTTTTGCGCTATCTCGCACTGTGAGTTCTATATCAAGCTGCTCTTTGCACCGCTTCTGAAGCTCCTTAACAAGAAGTGTCACGATATGCTTCATGTCATCCTTGTTGAGTGCCCTGAATACAATAGTCTCGTCTATTCGGTTCAAAAACTCAGGCTTGAATATACGGCGGACCTCCTCCATGACACTGTTCTTCATGCGCTCGTGATCCTGCTTTTCATCATCACCCGAGCCAAAGCCAAGACGTTTTGGCTCTATGATTGAAGCTGCTCCTGCATTTGATGTCATGATGATTATTGTATTCTTGAAATCAACTGTGCGCCCCTGCGAATCTGTGATTCTTCCATCATCAAGCACCTGTAAAAGTATATTAAACACATCAGGGTGTGCTTTTTCAATCTCATCAAATAAAATTACAGAAAATGGATTGCGTCTGACCTTCTCCGAGAGCTGTCCGCCCTCCTCGTGGCCCACGTATCCCGGCGGTGAACCAATCATCTTGGAAACACTGTGCTTTTCCATGTATTCGGACATATCAACGCGGATCATGGCATCCTCCTTGCCAAAAACAGCCTCCGCAAGTGCCTTTGACACCTCTGTCTTGCCGACACCTGTCGGTCCCAAAAACAGAAATGAGCCAATCGGCTTCTTAGGATCCTTTAATCCAACACGGCCTCGTCTGACTGCCTTTGCAACAGCAGAAACAGCCTCCTCCTGTCCTATTACACGCTTGTGAAGTATCTGTTCAAGCTTTGCAAGTCGTCCTGCCTCTGACTCAGTAAGCTTATTTACAGGTATTTTTGTCCATCCGGATACTACATCCGCTATCTCGTTTTCACCGACTACAGGCTGATTTTTTGCTCCTGTGCGGTGATTTTTCCTGATAAGCTTCTGCTGCTTATTTTCAAGCTCTTTCTTTTCTGACATAAGTGCGCTTGCACCTGTGATATCTCCTTTCGACAAAGCATCTTCCACCAGACTCTGCTTATCTGTTATCTCTTTCTTCAGGGCAAGAAGCTCGTCAGAGGATGTCAGATTCTTTAGCCTGATTCTGGCTGCTGCTTCATCCATCAGGTCTATCGCCTTATCAGGCAAAAATCTGTCATTTATATATCGTGCAGATAGATTTACTGCAGCTTTCACACCATCATCATTGATGCTGACACCATGATGCTTCTCATAGAGGCCTTTTAAGCCTGTGAGTATCTCTATTGTCTCATCAACACCCGGCTCCTCAACCATAACAGGCTGAAAACGGCGCTCAAGCGCAGCATCCTTTTCCACGTATTTACGGTATTCTTCTATGGTAGTGGCACCGATTACCTGCACCTCGCCCCTGGCAAGCGCAGGCTTTAATATGTTAGATGCATCTAACGAGCCTTCTGCTCCTCCGGCTCCTATTATGGTGTGAAGCTCATCTATGAAAAGCAGTACATTTTTGGCATTTGAAACCTCGCTTATCACCTTCTTGATACGCTCCTCAAACTCACCACGATACTTTGATTTGGCGACAAGTCCGGACATATCAAGGGAAACAAGTCTCTTTCCCAAAAGAATATCAGGTACATTGCCACTGACTATATCCTGTGCAAGTCCTTCCACTATAGCAGTCTTGCCCACTCCCGGCTCTCCGATCAGGCACGGATTGTTTTTGCCACGGCGGCAAAGTATCTGGATAACGCGCTCCATCTCCTTTTTTCTGCCTATAACAGGGTCAAGAAGCCCTGCCTCTGCCATATCCGTCAAATCTCTCGAATACTGGTCTAATACAGGTGTCGCAGAGCTGTACGAGGTATTGTAGCTTTTCATCAGATCCCTGTATGCAGAAGGATCCTCTCCCATTGCACCAAGTATATCTATAAACAGCTTCTGGCTGTTGACACCCATGGTGTTTAAAAGTCTCGCAGCCGCACAGTCTCCCTGCAGTACTATAGCCATGAGCAGGTGTTCTGTACCTATCTCGTTGCACTCAAATCTATCGGCTTCCTCGGATGCACGCTCCAATACTCTCTGCGTCCTTGGTGAATAGCCGTCCCTGTCCAGCACTTCGATGTCATCCCCCGGTGAAATCAGGTCCTCAATCATCGAAATAAGCTTATCATACTCCACATTGCAGGCTGTAAGAACCTCTGCTGCCACACCGGTTCCCTCTTTTATAAGCCCAGCCAGTATGTGCTCTGTTCCAACATAGCTGTAATTCATTTTCTTTGATATACGTGCAGCCAAATCTATTGCTTTTTTAGCCTTACTTGTATATGGTTTCAAGTCATATCCTCCAGTCATATATTCACTAATTTAAATCGATGAACTGTAAATCGTCATCTTCGCTGTCATCTTCATGGTCGTCCTCCAAACCGCCGGCTACAGTCTCAGACGGCTTATTTCCCTCATTGACAAATCCATCAATTGCCCTTTGAAGCTGATTCTTTAAAGCATCCTCATCAGCATCGTTTTCTGTGTCAGAAACGTTTACCTGCTTCAAATCCTCTTTTAAAGCAAAATCAGACTTGTCATTTTCAGCTGCTTTCTTTAAATCAGATGTAATTTCTACGGTTCTTCCGACATAGGATGCATCTGCTGCTTCTGTACTTTCCGTATTTTCGTCTGATTCTAAAAGCTCATCTGTCCGTGACTCTTCAACGGATTCCTGAATCTCGTCTGTCTGTGATTCTTCAGCCGGTTCCTGAAGCTCTTCTACCTGTGACTCTTCAACAGGTTCCTGAAGCTCTTCTATCTGTGACTCTTCAGCCGGTTCCTGAGCATCATCATTAGCTTCTATATCATTCTCTTCATCACTATTTTCTTCATTATCCTCCGCTATAGTGTCATCTTCTATAACATTGTCTTCTATATCATTATCCTCTATATCAAGCTCTTTGGTATCGTCTTCTTCATCGTCTTCATCATCATCTTCATCATTTGCTGTGCGCTTCTTATTTTTCACAACAACCACAAGAAGAAGTAATGCCAGAATAATTATAACAAGAATAAGTATTGCGGCTAAAACGAGATATTTATTGGCAATTCCCGGAACAAGCTCACTCTTTACCGCATCGTTTTCTTCCTGCGCCACGGTAGGTGTACTGAGCTCGGTCCTCATATATGTGCCATCTACGCTATCATATGTATACCAGCCACTCTCACCATTGTCATTTATGGCGTATACGAGGTAAAAATCCTTTGTCTTATCATCTGTTTTTTCGGCTTTGGTCTGGTAGGCAGTTGCCACACCCTTGCCCTCTATGGAGAGCGAGACCTCATTATATCCTTCAGGCACATCATCCACCTTAGGCAGTAAAATCACTATAAAATGCGACTCGGAATTGATACGGACATACTCATACGCTGCATTTTGGGCAGCATCATATACAAAAAGCCCATTGCCGCTTTCTGACTGTAAATACACAAGTGTGATATCACCAAAGGTACCATGAAGGGTATTGTATTCAAGGCCGTCAATCACTGTCTTTGAGTGCTCGAAGCCTTCAGGAACAACATCCTCAGGAATGTCATTTACCATAGTCCACTCTGTGCCATTTATATTGAACTTCTTCCAGTTATCCTGCTTATCCGCATTCTCCGGATCATCCTCGGCTCTTCTGGTAACTACTATATTGTATGTACTCGTGCTGCCATCCTCTGCTGTCACAACAGCGCTTACGGTATTCTCTCCAACCTCAAGCGAATCATTGCCTGTGACAGATGTCACACTCGCCTTTGAATCAGCCGGATTTGCTGTAACCGCAAGGCTTGAACAGCTGTAATCTACTGTAGCTGTGTAATCCTTTGTCGCAGCAGAAAACTCAGGTGAAAGTGTACCTGCTGAAATAACAAGTGAGCCAAGAGATGCGTTTGAGGACTTCTTTTCCTCTTTGTTTTCATTATCTTTATTTGCATTGCTGTCATTTCCGGTATTGCTGCCGGAATTGTCCTTGTTATCCTTGTTGCTGTTTGAATCGTTGTTTGATGAAGCACTTGTTACGGTCACATTCGTGCTGGCACCTGTGATTGTGCCTCCGGCATCGTTACCCTCTGCATCTCCTACCACTGTACAATACGCCTTTATAGTGCAGCTTCCTGCGCCCTTCGCCGTAAATGAAAATGACTGCGATGTAGGATATCCGGCAGCGTCACCAATATTTGCCACACCATCGCCTCCGTTACTCAGCACTCCCTCGTCAGAGCTTGAGATAACAACTGTACCAAAATATCCTGACGGCATAGAAACCGTCACCTTGACTGTTTTTCCAACAGCTACAGAGCTTGAGCTGACACTTAATCCAAGTCCCTGCGCATATACATGCTCGGCAGGTGCGAAAACAAGCATCACCGCCATAACAAGTGATAATATACATCCAAATAATTTCTTCATATTTTTCCTCACATTTCTAATTCTGCGATATCTTTGATTTGCCCAGTATGTGTCTGTTCATGATTATCATATCAAGGGCATTTCCACCATCGCCCTTTCTGTTAGCATCAGCTGCCTCCAGATAAGAACCGGTGAGTGTTCCCTTTCCTAAAATATGTCTGTTGAGCTTAATCATATCAAGTGCATTTACAGCACCGTCACCATTGATATCTCCATATACAACAATATCATATGTCTTTTTCAGATTGCCTGATGCGTCATAAACAGCCACTTTATTGCCTGTTGCAACCTTTCCGCTGTTTTCCGAGCCTGAGCTTGTCAGAAGCTTTACGCTGCCTGATGCTGATACTGCTATATTCTTCACAAAATCAGCTGCACCTGTTCCCGGCTCAATGCCTGTAATGTAAGTACCTATACTGTATTTACCTGATGTAATATTTACATCTGTATTATTCTGGTTATTATTGCCACCGGAATTATTATTATCTGCCGGTGCCGCCTGCCTGTTAATATTGATAGTGTATGTTCTTGTATCACCGCTTTGCGACTTGCAATTTACCTTTATTGTATTATTTCCGACAGCAAGTGAATAGCTTCCTGTGCCAGAAACACCACTGTTACCCGATACCGCATCTGCAGAAACAGTCACTGAGCTTATTGCATTTGAAACAACAGCAGAATAGCTTGTGGTCGCTCCATTGAAGGCCGGTGTGAGTGCTACTCCGCTTATTGCAAGCGACTGCAGATAGTTATTGGTATCACCAGCTTTATTAAAGCCTACTGCTGATGATGGCATATTATTGTATACAGGTATTTTGAATACAAAGGCCTGATTCTTGTCTGAATATCCTTTGGCCAGGCTCTGTCCCTCAGTAAGTGCAGCTGTGACATTGCCCATATACTGATGGAAATACAGTGAGCTTGTATTTACTACATTAAACTTCTCAAAATACAGTGTATTCTGGCCTTTATTGATATAGTTGCTGCCCACCTTTACTGCTCCGCCGCTTATGGACTTTGCTCTTGTATTCCAGCCCTGTTGCTTTGCGAAAGACAGACCATTTTTGTAAATCTGGTCCTTTGTGCTTCCTGTTGCCTTAAAATTGAAATAATTATAGTAGCCTTCGTATCCGGAATATGTACCCGAAATAAGAGGGCTCGTTCCCTTTTGTCCCTGCTCCTGCTTTATACGCGATGCTATATGGTACGCACTTACTCCACTGCTCTTTGCCACATCCATGAAGGTGCTTGCATAATTGATTTTCTCACCATTGTTGGAATAGGTCTTTGTGCCCTCCATAAATGTGCCTTTTATTATAGACTGAACACCTGCAAGTGCCTCGTTTGGGCTGTATGCAAGGCTCTGAAACTGGAAAATATTGGTCTCATCAAGGAAATTCCTTGGATCCATGAGATAAGCAATATAAGCACTGCTTGCTGACACCCAGCCCGGCTCATACTCAACCCACGTATTTGTTGACCAGTTATAGGCTCCTGCTGCTGTCGATTTCTTGGCATTGTCTGCTGATTTAGATACCAGATTAAGTCCGTTTACGCTCTCATTTTTAATCACTGTATCCCAATTCAGCCCTGTATTTACAGCCTCAAAGGTCCAGCTTGGATACTTATTGTGAAGTGCTGTGAGGTTTGGGATATAGCTGTCAGGAAAGCCTGCATTCTTCATAGCCGTAACGAAGTCAGTATTGTCTCCGCTATTATTGTATGTCACCTTTATGTATGTGCTGATAGTCCAGCCCGTAAATGCCTTGCCGTTTAACGTGCCCTTGACATTGTACCAGACCACACCGTTTACCTTTGTCTCTCCTATTATGTCAACCTGATGATTCCAGTTGAGTGAGACTACCTTGGTAGTGCCGGATGTGCCTGCTGCATTGCGGACATACACATTGCCACCGGTAATCGTACCTGTAGCATATGCTCCCGATGCTGTCGCAAGGGCAAGCTGCTCCTCATTATTCTGCTGTACGGCATCCGCATTGCCGGTGTCTGCCGAAGCATCCCCTGTCACTGCATTGTCTGATGCAGCTGTGCCGGTACCTGCTGATACAAAATCAGACCTGATATAGCTGACACACTCCTCGTTATTTGCTGCCAGATTGTACTTTGCCTTGTACCACACCTTGCCGTCTGAGCCTGTGGTCTGCTCAAGAATAGTGATATCCTTGCCGTTTGACAGCTTGTGCTCCAGCTCATATTCTGTTCCCGGTCCGCTTCTCGCCGCTACCCAGTATCTCTCATCACATACAACCTTCGCCGCCTGGTCCGCATAGACTGCTATGCTGCTGTATGGCGCCAGATCACATGCGGCCAATGACAATGTAACGACAGAGGCTGCCAGAAATTTATTTATCTTTATCATCAAATCCCATCTTTCTTATGTGCATTGTTTACATTAATCCATTATCCATTTAATTATAATAGAATATGACCTTTGTATCAATGTATTCGGCAGAAATTTATTATTTTTTTATTAATAATATAAAAAAACTCCCTTCAACGTGCATCTCATGCTTACGTTTCCGGGAGTTGTCTGATTCATATTCTGCTTATTCTTGCTGTCTTATGTCGCTTTTTCTAGCTGAACAGGGATTTTATCTTATCCCATAGGTCCATAAAGAAGTTACCAAGCTTTTCCCAAAAGCCCGGGTCATTTATCTTATCACCAAGCTTTGATGCCCAGTCCTGTGCCTGGTTGATGACTGAATCCCAGTCGATATTGGCATCCTTAAGCTTCATTAAAAGAGATGTGAGCTTTGCGATATCATCGTCAGAAAGCTTCAGGTCATAATCCTTTGCAGCCTCCTTTATCGCATCCTTTATCTGGCTCTCATCCTTAAGCCTTCCATCAGCGAGCTGCTTCTTCAGGTCTGCAATCATTGCCTCGATATCCTGTGAATCACCGTCAATGCTCTTGTTGAGCTCGCCCGTTGTGACAAGCTCATCCATAGCTGCGTCTGTCACCTTGTCATCAAGCTTCTTGCCCGTCATCTCCTCATACGCCTTGAGGGTGCCTACCAGTGCCGCCGTTCCTGAAATAGGGAAAGGTCCTGCAACTATGATTTTGGCATCAGCTATGCCTGCTGTGGCAAGTGCATTCTTGTACATACCTACCGTACAATAATTGATATTGTGCGTGGAAACACTAAGACCTGCACCCTTTGTATCCTCTGTAATGAGCACTGATGAGAGTGACCTTGTACCAATCTCACTCTTGCTGATGTATGAATCAAGGTACTTGTGCTCCTCATCGTTATTTACATAGACCACATCATATTTATCCAGATCTGTGAGCTCGATTCCCATAAATCCAAGCACTGTCGCTCTCTGGTCCGGTGTGAGGTCTGCTCCAAGGCTTAAGTATGGCTTATCGTTTTTGCTGATAGTCACCTTGTCATTGGTCTCGCCGCCTGCTGCAGCGCTGCTGTCACCCGCCGATGCTTCAACACTTGAAGCCGTATCAGTCTGTGTAGCGTTCTCTGTTGCAAATACAGCCGGATTCATCGTAAAAAGTGTAACCGCAGCGAGCACACCACATACAATACTCTTTGCTTTTTTCTTTATTAATCTAATCATTTTTCCTCCAATCTACTGCTCTATATCATACGAAATTGTAAAGCTGCTTCCATCGAAGCTGACATCTGCCATGCTTCCGCATACCACAGGCATCATCGGCGACATATGGCCTATATCCAGGTCCATGATAATCGGCACATCAAACTCTCTAAGCAGTGATGAAAGTGCCTGTCTGTGGTCTATGCCAAACATTTCCTCTCCAAAGTGCGCCGGGCGTCCGATAAGAAAGCCCTTAACATTTGAAAACCATCCGGCATTTTTCATCTGCCACATGGCTCTTCTCATGCCCATCACATTAAGGTCACAGGCCTCAAGGAACCATATGATACCATCATCACTGTAGCGCTCATTAAATTCCCTTACATGGTCAAATGATGTGCCAAGCAGATTGATAAGGCAGTCCATGCAGCCTCCAAGCAGCCTGCCTCTCATAGAAAGCCTGCTTTCTTCTGCCGCTGCAGGAATAGAGCTGATGCACGACCTTTCAGTCAGATTGTAGCCCACAAAAGGAGCATTCTCATCCTTTATCGATTCCTTCTCCCACATAGGGTAATTGGTAAACGAAAGCTTTCTGCCGCAAAGCAGATCAAACGCATCTGTAAGCGACTCATGCCACACCTCCATGCCAAAGCTGCCTGCACACGGCCCGTAAATGCCCGCTGTGTCAGCAATGGTTGCCTCCAAAAATGTGAAATTCGTGTTGTCGGAATAGCCCATGTACCATTTCGGCTTTGATTGCTTCACGCGCTCAAAATCAATATAAGGCACCACCTCGCACATCAGCTCTCCGCCACCACAGGATATAAGCACATCACTGTCAGCAGAAGCATAGCTCTCATTCAGCTCCTCTGCACACTTCTTCGGTGTATTGCTGATGCCTATGCCGCTGTCACACCTGCAGTTTGGTCCTTCTATCGTCCTATAGCCCATGCTGTGAAACCTTTTGATAGCGTTGTCAAAGGCGCTCTTATACGGCTCTGTTGTACAGCCCATCGAAGGCGCTACAAAGCCAATTGTTCCTCTATCCTTTAGAAATTCAGGGTATCTCATGTCTCTATCATCCTATCACTGTTATTTACATATCTAAGCTTCTGTCTGAAGTAAAATATGTAGGACTTTATCATTTCTGTCCAGGTCATCTTACTGTCATAATTAAATGTCGTCGTGTACTGCACATGCTGTCTGTTGCACCAGTTGTATATGTCATGCAGACTTATCGAATCAACATACTTCATATTGTTCATAAACACCTTTACCTTTGAAAGCTCATCCTCGCTGTCAATGTAAAGGTGAAAGATGGTATTCGGACATTCAATTATTATCTGCTGTTCTCCTATATTTCTCATCACTGTATCCTCTATTGAATAATGCAGCCTGTGTGATTTAAACACATTATCGTTTGTCACATCAGGATGTGAGTAATAACAAAATATCGTAACTGTTCAGTACCTTCACAGTTACAAAATATTACATAACCATAGTACTACACCGGCGTCACAAAATCCAGTCATTTTTGCCTGCCAATTCTTACTATTTTATTAAGAAATCCAATGTCATACTCCCTCGCAGTCAAATGCCGGTATGAAGCTGTCCTTTGCCACGTCCCCTTCCTGTATAAATGCATTCGTGATACCTATTTTAATAGCATAGTCAATAAGCCTTTCATACTCTCTCCCCGTCACTGTGCGGTTTATCTCCGGATAATCCTTTAGAGCAATCGGCGTAAACTGGCTCATCATGCTTATGTATATGCTGTTTTGATATGTGTCATGCAGATATTTAAGTATCGCCTTTGCATCATTCACATGCCCCGGCAACAGAAGTTGCCGCACTATAACGCCTTTTTGTATGAGTCCTGTCGCATCGTCAATCACGACCTTTGGCTGCTGCCTGACCATCTCTGAAAGTGCCTGCTTTGCGACAGACGGATAATCCTTTGCTCTTGAATACTTTGCAGAAAGCGCGCTGTCCATATATTTAAAATCAGGAAGATACACATCCACTATTCCCTCAAGCAGCTTTAGCTCCGTCTCATTTTCATATCCGCTCGTATTGTATACAATAGGAAGCTCCATGCCACGGCGCCTTGCATCGCTTACCGCCCACACTATATCCGGGATATACTGCCCCGGTGTGACAAGATTGATGTTATTGGCGCCTTTAGCCTTAAGCTCCAAAAAAATATCACTAAGCCTCTCTTTGCTGATCACCTTTCCCGCTTTTCCGTCAGAAATCTCCCTGTTTTGACAGAACACGCAGTGTAAGCTGCAGCCCGAGAAAAATACTGCTCCGCTTCCTTTTTCCCCTGATATGCATGGCTCCTCCCAGTAATGAAGCGCTGCGCGCGCCACCCTTATTTCAGCTGAAACGCCACATACACCTGTTTGTCCGGTGCTCCTGTTAATGCCACATTTTCTTGGACACAACAAGCAATTCTCGTATTTATTCATAATTTTCATTTTAACCCTTGCTAAAAATAATGTTTGATACTACAATCTATATGATTATGCGGTGCATACACCATGCGCCTTTAGTAATCATTTTAGAATTATACCATAACTATTCTCGCAGAAGAGAAATAGTTAAAATACACAATAAGGAGATTACAATGAATCAGTCAAACTGTATCGTCGCCCAGTCAGGCGGCCCAACTGTTGCAATCAACGCAAGCCTTGCAGGAGTCATCGCAGGAGTAAAAAGCTCTGAGAAATACGATATCTGCTATGGCGCCGTAAACGGAATACTCGGCATATTAAATGAGAATTATCTCAATCTGTCAGATATCTTTGCAGATGATGCTAATCTTGAAAAGCTTAAGACCACACCTGCCATGTATCTTGGCTCATGCCGTCACAAGCTCCCGGATTACAAGGATGATGATTCACCATATGTATACATCTTCCACCAGTTCGATAAGCTTTCCATAAAGGCTTTCTTCTACATCGGCGGAAATGATTCGATGGATACCGTATTAAAGTTATCCGATTATGCAAAAAAAATCAACAGTGATGTAAAAATTGTAGGAATTCCAAAGACCATCGACAATGATCTGTGCATGACAGACCACACTCCGGGCTTTGGCTCTGCCGCCAAATACATCGCATCAAGCATGCTTGAGATAGCCCATGACACCTTTATTTATGCTGTTAAGAGTGTGACAATCGTTGAAATCATGGGTCGTGACGCAGGATGGCTCACTGCAGCTTCCGCTCTCGCTCGTAATGATTACAATACAGCACCTCAGTTTATCTATCTGCCTGAGGTAGATTTTGACAAGGACAAATTTGTTGCTGATATAAAAGAAGCCCTCGAGCACACCAACAATGTAATAGTTGCCGTATCCGAAGGAATACATGACGCAGACGACTCATACATTACATCATCAAAGGCCGCATGTGACCAGTTCGGACACCAGCAGCTAAGCGGTGCCGGAAAGGCTCTTGAGTTCATAGTAAAGGAAAACATCGGTGTCAAGGTGCGCTCTGTAGAGGTAAACGTGCTCCAGCGCTGTGCTTCACACCTTGCATCATTAACCGATATCGAGGAATCATTTGCTCAGGGTAAAAAGGGTGTTGCGATTGCAGCAGAGGGTGTGACCGCATCAATGGTATGCTTGAAGCGCATCTCAAATGATCCTTATCAGGTGGAATACACATATTCTGCTATCAAGGATATCGCAAACGAGGCCAAGTCTGTGCCAAGAGAGTGGATTAATGATGCGGGCAATGATGTGAAGCCTGAGCTTATCGAATACTTAAAGCCACTTATTCAGGGAGAAACCGCTGTAGCCTACAAGGATGGTCTGCCTGACTATATGGACGTCTCACATCTTCACAGATGTAACTGATATTTAGCTGCTGCCTGCACCCTGATGTGGGCAGTAACAGCATATCTCCAAGGAGGTCGATTTACATGAAGAAAAAAGTGCTTATAACCTGCGCCGTTGTGCTTGGTGTGCTTTTGGCTGTTTATCTTGGCTTTGCCTTTTATTTTAGCAGCCACTATCTATTCAACACAAAGATTAACTCTGTAAAATACGCAGGGAAAACCGCAAAAGAGGCATTAGAAAAAAATACAGCCCTAAGCCGCGACTATCTGCTAACAATCACTGACAGAAAGGGCAACAGCTTCTCACTCAAGGGACCTGACTTTTCCTATGAATATGTCTCAAACGGTGACGAGGAGCAAATCTTAAAAAGCCAGAATGCTTTTACCTGGCCTGTCAGTCTTTTCAAAGCTCAAAGCTATACACTAAAGAGGTCATCCAAATATGATGATGCTGCTCTGGAGGAAAAGCTCAAGGCGCTTGATATTTTCAGTGATGACTACATTGAAAATCCCGAGAATGCCCATATCGAGATAAAAGACGGCGAATACAATGTGATTGAAGAGAAAAAGGGCTGTAAGCCGATATATGACAGCATCCTTGCCGAGGTAAAGGATGCCCTGGACAATGAGCTTCCAAAGCTTGCCCTAAGCGATGACTGTTATGAAGCTCCAAAAATCACAAAGGACAGCGATACGATCAAAAATGAAAAAGAGGCTCTCGACAAATACACTGCTTCAACCGTCACCTACAAAATTGAGGGTGCCGATGAGAAGCTTGACTCAGCTAAAATCCTTGATATGCTAAGCATCTCAGATGACGGCAGCGTGAGCATAGATGATGCCAAGGTCACTAAATATGTCCAGCAGCTTGCTTCCAAATACAATACCTTCGGCCGCAAACGCTCGTTCAAAACATCCTCAGGTGACACTATTGAAATAGGTGGTGGTGACTACGGATGGGTAGTCAGCAAGAAAAACGAAAAGGCACAGCTCCTTTGTGATCTTGAAGGAGGCAAGCCTGTGGAAAGAGAGCCTGTTTACGAGCAGACTGCACTCTACCGGGGTGCTGACGACATCGGCAATACATACATAGAGATTGACTACACAAAGCAGCACATGTGGTATTACAAGGACGGGGCTCTCCAGATGGAGTCTGATTTCGTATCAGGTAATCTCGCCCGTCAGAATGGCTCAGTAGATGGTGTATACAAGATTGTATACAAGCAGAGAAATGCTACTCTTGTCGGTGAGGGCTACTCTTCTCCTGTCAGCTATTTCATGCCGTTTGCCTACAATATAGGTATCCATGATGCCGGCTGGCGTGATACCTTCGGAGGAACCATTTACAAAACCTCGGGCTCACACGGATGCATCAATGTGCCTCCTGCTTTTGCAGAGCAGCTGTTCAATGCTGTGGATAAGGGCACTCCTGTTGTTGCCTACTACAGAGAGGCTGTCACTCTGACAAACAATGCTGCAAAGATGTCCAATGCATATTCGTATGTGGCTCCTGATGCTGCACAGTAATTAATAATACGGGAAGACAACCGGCGCATGGGGATTGGCCCGCCCGGCAGAGGCGTTCTTTCGTAAGCGCATAGCGAAGCTGCCTAGCTACTGTAGAATTATGCACACGATACACAAAAATGAGCTCCCACGGATGGGAGCTCAAGGAGAACCGCGCCATGGACGGCGCGTTTCGACGGTTTTGTCGGGCATAGAAGCCCTAAAAGCATAATTCGTACAGTATCTTGGCAGCATAGCGTAGCGAACGAGAGAATGCCTCTGCTGCAGGGCAGTCACTCCGGCGGCTTACGCCCCGTATTTCTATAGCCCTATGCTATGCAAACTGGCTATTGTAGAGATTTGCATAAAATCCATCCGCTGCAAGCAGGCTCTCATGATTGCCCTGCTCTATAATCTTTCCATCTTTCATAACAAGGATAATATCCGCTTCCCTTATGGTAGACAGACGATGAGCCACGATAAAGCTGGTTCTGCCCTGCATCATGGTAAGGAATGCCTTCTGAATCTTAATCTCTGTACGTGTATCAATCGATGATGTAGCCTCATCCAATATCAGCATAGGCGGTAAGCAGAGCATGACTCTTGTGATGCATAATAGCTGCTTCTGTCCCTGTGACAGGCTGCCGCCGTCCTCACCGATTTCAGTGTCATAGCCCTTCGGCAGACGTCTGATAAAGCTGTGGGCATGGGATGCCTTTGCTGCTGCAATGATTTCCTCATCTGTGGCATCAGGCTTTCCCATTATGATATTGTCACGGATTGTGCCCTTCTTGAGCCATGTCTCCTGAAGCACCATACCATAGTTGTCACGAAGACTCTCGCGCGTGATTTTTCTGATATCATGTCCGCTCACCTTAATTGTTCCACTGTTTACATCATAAAATCTCATAAGCAGATTGATAATTGTCGTCTTTCCACAGCCTGTCGGTCCTACGATAGCCACTCGCTGTCCCGGCTTTACATGGAGATTGAAATCCTCGATAAGCTTTTTATCCGGCACATATGAGAAATAAACGTCCTCGATGTCCACGCGTCCGTCTGCCTCACCAAGTGTTACCGCATCCGAAGCATCCGGTATCTCCTTTTCCTCTTCAATAAGCTCAAAGATACGCGCAGCACAGGCAAGTGCGTTCTGAAGCTCTGTGATGACACCTGATATCTCATTGAACGGCTTGGTGTACTGGTTGGCATATGATAAGAAGCATGAAAGCTGTCCTACTGTGATTCCGCCGGTGAGTGCACTCATGGCGCCAAAGATTCCGACTCCGGCATACACGAGACTGTTCACAAAACGTGTACTCGGATTTGTAAGACTTGAGAAAAATGTTGCCCGCAGTGAGCATTTCTGTAATCTGTCATTTATCTCGTCAAACTGCTCCAGAGCCTCATCCTCATGGTTGAAGGCCTGTACTACCTTTTCATTTCCCACTATCTCGTCGATGAGTGATGTCTGCTCTCCCCTTGTTCTGGTCTGCAGCTGAAACATGGAATATGTCTTTTTAGTGATAAAGCTTGCCACAAAAAGCGACAAAGGTGTGATGAGCACTACAATGCATGATATCTTCACATCTATCGTGAGCATGAAAATAAGCGTGCCTGCTATTGTTGCAATTCCTGTAAAGAGCTGTGTGAAGCCCATCAGAAGTCCCTCTGAAAATGTATCTACATCGGCGATGATACGGCTGACCATATCACCGTGTGAGTGGCTGTCAATATAGGACAGCGGCATTTTTTCAATGTTTAAAAATGCATCATGCCTTATGTCCCTCACTATGTTGTAGGTCATCTTGTTGTTGCAGATATTTGTAAGCCACTGAGCTGCTGCCGCTATGACTACTATTATTGCTGCCCTTGTAAGGATGGCTGTCATAGCCGAAAAATCAACCTTTCCTTTTCCTACAATCAAATCAATTGCGCGTCCTGTAAGAATTGGAAAATAAAGCGTAAGCGCCACTGTTACTATCGACAGGGCAAGAGAAATCACAAGCAAAGGAATATATCTTTTCATGTAGCTTAGTACCTTGCGCATTGTGCCAGCTTTATTCATCTTCGCATTATCCGTAGCCATTCTCTACACCTCCTTTTGTTTAGTCATATCCGACTCTTTTTTAAACTGTGAATCATATATCTCTTTGTAGGTCTCGCATGTCTCAAGCAGCTTTTCATGCGGTCCGAAGCCAACCATCTGTCCGTCGTCAAGCACTATGATATTGTCCGCAAACTGGATAGATGAGGTACGCTGTGACACGATAAATATTGTCTTGTCACCATGCATATCCTTTAATGCCGCGCGAAGGCTCGCATCTGTAGCAAAATCAAGTGCCGATGCACTGTCGTCAAGTATCAGTATATCAGGATCCTTTACAACCGCCCTGGCAATTGTAAGACGCTGCTTCTGACCGCCTGATAGGTTCTTGCCGCCCTGCTCTATCATGTAGTCAAGACCGCCCTCTTTGCCCTTTACAACCTCTGTGGCCTGTGCTATATCAAGCGCCTTCCACATTTCCTCCTCTGTGGCATCATTTTTGCCCCAGCGCAGGTTGTCGGCTATCGTTCCTGCAAAAAGCACTGCCTTTTGCATTACGACACCGATTTTGTCGCGAAGCTGCACTGCATCGTAATCATTTATATCATTTCCCTGAATCCTTATAGTGCCCTTTGTGGCATCATAAAACCTCGGAATGAGATTCACAAGGCTTGATTTTCCTGAGCCTGTACCACCGATGATACCGATCGTCTGCCCTTTTTGCACTGTAAAGCTTATATCTGTGAGTGTCTCATCGGCTGCACCCTCATAGGTCATGCAGACATGGTCAAACTTAACCTCAGGTGCGCCGTCCTTTGCATCAATGAGCTTGGGATTTTTCTCAGGAAGCTTTGATGGTATGGAAAGCACATCCGCTATACGGTTGCCGCATGCCACTGCCTTTGTCACCTGTACAATAAGGTTTGCAAGCTTTATCAGCTCGACAAGTATCTGTGACATATAGTTTACAAGTGCCACAACCTCGCCCTGTGTGAGTATTCCTGCGTATACCTGCTTGCCTCCCGATACGATAACCGCGATTGTTGCAATGTTTATAATGATAAATGTAAGAGGATTGGTGAGTGCTGAGATTCTTCCTACAACCTGCTGCATATTGGTTAAAAGCTCATTGTCCCTGTTGAAGCTGTCAATCTCATCATTTTGCTTATTGAACGCTCTTATAACCCTGGTTCCCTCTAAATTCTCCCTGGTGTGCGAAAGCACTGTATCAAGAGAGCTCTGCACCTTTTTGTAAAGCGGAAGACTTGCAACCATGACTGAGAATACCACTATTGAAAGCAGAGGTATAGTAACTACAAAAACCATTGCCGCTCTTACATTTACTGTAAAAGCCATCGCCATAGCTCCAAACACAATAAATGGCGAGCGAAGGAAGAGGCGAAGCACCAGATTGACTCCTGACTGTACCTGGTTTATATCGCTTGTCATCCTCGTAATAAGTGTCGATGTGCCCACTGTATCCATCTTTGAGAATGACAGTGACTCTATCTTTTCAAACAATATATGGCGAAGCTTTGTTGAAAAACCAACTGCCGCCTTGGCCGCAAAATACTGTGCTGTGACTGAGCTTATCAGGCCGACTGCCGCAAGCAGCACCAGCACGCCTCCCATCTTCCATATATATGGCTTGTCCGAAGCCGCAATTCCGTTATCAATGATTGTCGCCATAACAAGCGGTACTATAAGCTCGAAGGATGCCTCGAGCAGCTTAAACAGCGGAGCACAGATGCATTCCTTTTTGTACTCCTTCAAATATTTTAATATCTGTTTCATCTTTTCCCCTTCCAGATTTTATGTTACCGTTTACGATTCTGTGTAACAGACAACGTTAACAGCTTCACTATTATAGATTATTTTTCTCATATATACAAGCAAAACGATACACAAAAAGACCGGCACCTTGCGGTACCGGCCTCATCCGTCAGCTTATCTGCCACACCAAAATGTAACAAACAACTGTTTCATTTCATTAAAATAAATGTGCTAGCCCTTATGTATATGCTTCTTGATTGCTTCAAAGCTCTCAGGACTGATGACATGCTCTATACGACATGCGTCCTCTGCGGCAATCTCCTTATCTACACCAAGCTTCTCTAGACACTCTGACAAAAGCTCATGTCTTTCGTATATCATCTCTGCTATCTGTCTTCCTGACTCTGTGAGTGTGATAAAGCCTGCATCACTTACTGTGATATTGTTCTTTTCCCTAAGGTTCTTCATGGCTATACTCACGCTGGATTTCTTAAATCCAAGCTCGTTTGCTATATCAACTGAGCGTACCACAGGAAGCTTCTTGCTGAGAATAAGTATGGTCTCTAAATAGTTTTCTGATGATTCGTTGTTTCGCATTTCGAATACCCCCGTGAGTTTATTTTCGTTCGTTTTCATTCAGTTATATTATTATAACATACATTTTATTGTTTGCAAAACTTTTATTTTTGATTTGTACGTGATTTATGAAAATCCGAAAAAATAACAAAAATCCGCTTTTGTTATTGACTTCTAATTTATGTTAGTGTATACTAACTATCGAATCAGAAAACAAACGTATGCATGATATGTTTCTAAATCTTGTATGCCATAAATGTTTAATTATACCAGATAAGACCGGCCGATCACCGGTCTTATTTATTTTATAAAAAAGATAACTATTTAGCTCATGCGAGAGCTCTCTTTAGCCTGTCAAGCCCTTCCATAAGCACTGACTTCGGGCATGCGATATTTAATCGCACAAAGAACCTGCCGTTGCCTCCAAACTCGGCTCCCTCCGACAGATAAAGGCCTGTCTTTTCGCGAATCATCTGCGTAAATGCCACAGAATCATCTGTGAGTGCGCTGCAGTCAAGCCACATGAGGTATGTCGCATCGGCATCCACTATGTGTATCTGCGGCAGATTTTCTGCCACAAAGTCACATACTTTTTTGCGGTTTTCCCAGAGATATGTTCGAAGCTCCTCAAGCCACGGCTCACCCTTTGTGAACGCCGCAACTGCTGCAGTGATGGCAAATGCATTTGGCTCTGCCACCTCGTCTGTATTTAATGCTCGCCATATCTTGTGACGCAGAAGCTTATTTGGCACCATCACTGCCGCGGTCTGTAAGCCTGCCATATTGAAGCACTTGGTCGGTGCCATGCAGGTGATGCTGATGTCGGCGCAGTCCTCTGATGCTGCAGCAAACGGCACGTAGGACTTTCCCGGTGCTGTGATATCACAGTGTATCTCGTCGGAAATGACCATCACATTGTGCTTCTTGCAGAGTGCCCCTATTTTCGCAAGCTCCTCCTTTGTCCAGATGATGCCGCATGGATTGTGAGGGTTGCAAAATATCATAAGCGTGGTCTGTGGATTGGAAAGGTCATGCTCTAATCTGTCATAATCCACGAAATATCTGCCGTTTTCGTACCCAAGCGGGCTTTCTTGCACATTTACGCCGTTATTGAATATGGAATTAAAAAATATATTGTATACAGGTGTCATGATAAGCACATTCTCACCGGGTGTGGTGAGCTTTCGCACTGTAGATGATATGGCTGGTACGACTCCTGTGCAAAAAATCAGGCTGTCCCTTTCGATTTTAAGCCCATGGCGTCGGTCCCACCACGAAATATACGCATCATTCCACTCATCCGGAATGATGGAATAGCCAAACACTCCGTGAGCAACACGCGCTGAAATTGCATCTATTATCTGCGGTGCTGTCTTAAAATCCATATCTGCCACCCACATCGGGAGCTCATTTTCTGCCACATCCCACTTTAGTGAGCCTGTATTTCTTCTGTCTACAACGGTGTCAAAATCATACATAGATTATTTTCCCTCACATATTATCTTTGTCTTTGATGGGTCAACTCTATCCTTTTCGATAGTCAGTGTGCCAATCTCCTTAGCCCTTATCACTCCGCTTGTCGGATTCAAAACACTGTCCACCCTGCTGCAAATCTCTGCATCTACCGATGAATACTCAAAGGCAAGCGTGGTGTTTATCAGCTTGCAGTTTTTCATAACGAGATTGTCGATGTAGCAAAGCCCCTGCAAGCTCTCGATTGTACAGTTTATCAGTGTCAGATTCTTAGCATTCCAGCCAAGGTATTCGCCTGTGATAAATGAATCATAGACCGTGACATTTTCCGTATTCCAGAAGGCATCCTTTGAGATAAGCTTTGAATCGTGCACCTCTACATTTCTTGAGCCGTCAAACGAATAGTTGCCGACAAGCTGGAAATTCTTCATGGAAAGATTATTTGTATTCATGCCAAAATAATCTCCCTTTGCCGAAACATTCTCGATATCGACATGATCACAGCTCCAGAGTGTCTCCTGGGCATTTGGAAACGTCACATTTTTAAGCTTTAAATTATTGCAGCGCCTGAAATTCTTAGGTGCCTCAACTATTGAATCTGTGACTGAGATATTGTCTGTATACCAGACTCCCGCACGCGCCATATCAAACCATGTACAGTCCTTTACTTCTATGTCACTGCAATACCACAGCGGATATTTCCAACGGAAAAAGCAGCCTGTCAGACTAATGCCATGACTCTCCTTCAGAGGTGACTCTCCATCATCAAAAATTGTATCATATATATCCATGTCGTTGCTTGCAAACAGTGCTCTTTCGCCTGTCAGAAACTCCTGATGGATTTGTTTTCTTTCGCTCATTATATATACTCCTTTTGCTCTAAGTTGTCCTAAAGTTATCTGTCATTAACTAAAAGAACTGCCAGGCACATAAGAATATGCAGCCCGACAGTTCTTTATTATACCCCAAATCCTACTTGATTCATAGTATTTTATATAAGTTTAATATTATAAAATTAATATTAAAAGCCTGATATTTACAGCTCAAGCCCATCGATAATATTCTTGAGTGCATCAGCAGACTCCTTGAGCTTTAAAGCCTCCTCACCGTTTAACTCGATTGGGATATCGCTCTCCACTCCGTTTGCTCCAACGATTGCAGGCATTGAGAGAACCACATCATCGATGCCGTACTGTCCGTGCATCATGTGTGAAACAGGAAGAATCGACTTCTCATCGCGCATAATCACCTCGCAGATACGTCTGACAGACATTGCGATACCGTAATATGTCGCATGCTTTCTGTTGATTATCTCGTAAGCACTGTTCTTTACGTTTGCAGCGATTTCCTCTGTATTCTCCTTGTGCTTGTAATGACCTCTCATCTCGCACATCTTGTGAAGCTCTACTCCGGAAACATTGGCTGATGACCATGCAACCACCTCACTGTCTCCATGCTCACCTACGATGAATGCATGTACGCTTCGGCTGTCCACCTCAAGGTGCTCTCCGAGCGCATACTTAAGTCTTGCACTGTCAAGCACTGTGCCCGAACCGATGACACGCTCCTCAGGAAGCCCTGAAAGCTTCTGCGCTACCTGTGTCAAAATATCTACAGGGTTTGCTACGATAAGTAAGATTCCACCGAAGTTTCTCTTTGCAATCTCCGGAATGATGCTCTTGAAGATTGCAACATTTTTATTTACCAGATCAAGCCTTGTCTCGCCCGGCTTTTGTCCTGCGCCTGCAGAAACAACAATGATAGCAGCATCTGCCACATCATCATAGCCACCTGCATATATCTTCATAGGTCTGGCAAAAGGAATACCGTGGCTTATATCCATAGCCTCTCCCTCTGCCTTATCCTTATCAGCGTCAATAAGAACTATCTCAGAAAAAAGACCGCTCTGCATAAGTGCAAAAACCGATGCCGAACCAACGAATCCACATCCGATCATGACAGCCTTTCTTGGGTTTGTCTTAACAACTGCGCTAGTTTTATTGCTCATGTTAGTTCCTCTCTTTCTAAAACTGTAATTAAAATAGTTGCTTTTCTTTTATTTATATTATACCCGCATTGTACAGATAATCCGTTGTAAAAACAACAAATTACTTGATAAAATACAATCAATAGCCCATTGTTCCTATTTTTATACAATTTTAGCTGCAGCAGCTTATTTTGTGCTTGAATTTCTGTACTCAAGCGGTGTCATTCCATACAGCTTCTTGAACTGTCTGTTAAAATGCTCCACATTCTGATATCCTGCCTCGATTGCGATATTCTCAACAGTTGTAATGCTGTTTCTAAGCAGTGTGCGTGCCTTCTTCATCTTGGCATTGGTGACCAGCTCTCCGAAGGTCTTGCCTGACTTCTCCTTTATGTACTTGGAGATATAAGGCTCTGTCAGGTTGAACTGTGCAGCCATATCTGCAAGCGATACTGTCTTGTAGTTGGCCTGGATGAAGTTGAGCATGGCGATATAGCGCTCATCCTTCACATGGCTGTCAGCCTTGGTGGCAAGGTAATGGTTTACTGCAACAACAAGCGCTCCGATTGATGCCTTGATGATATCCTCATCCACACCTGCGCCCCAGAACATCTTGCCGTCAACTGTGATACCCACGTATGCCATAGCCTTTGATGAAGAGCCGTGTGAAAGCGCATGCTCCTCGTATACGGTAAGCTCAAAGCTGATGTCAAAATACTGCTTTATAATATTGCTGACTGCATCGAGACGGCCGTTTCCGTTGGCATCTACCTTTCTGGTGCTGTCATTGTGTAAAATGACTGCCTCTGCAAAAATACCGTTCACCTGCTTAAAGTGGCACTCCGGTATAGTGAAATATGGATGGAAATCCACATAATTGTCTGTAAAGATACTGTGTACCCAATCAGGTGAAAGCTCCTTGTGCTCCTCGTCAGATACCTGCTTGACCATGTATCCTACCTGCTCTCTCATCTGCTGTGGCACATTGATACCGAAGCTCTGCTTAAGGATATAAGCCACTCCGCCCTTTCCTGACTGGCTGTTGATACGGATAACATCGGCCTCATATGTCCTGCCGACATCCTTTGGATCTATAGGCAGATATGGAACTGTCCACTTATCAAGCTTCTTTTCCTCTCTCCATGCCATGCCCTTTGAGATAGCATCCTGATGTGAGCCTGAAAATGCAGAGAATACAAGGTCTCCCACATATGGCTGTCTCTCGCCTACCTTCATTCTGGTATATGTCTCATACTTCTCCCTGATCTCAGGCAGATTTGAAAAATCAAGCTGTGGATCCACTCCGTGTGAGTAAAGATTCATGGCAAGTGTCACTATATCGACATTTCCTGTTCTCTCACCGTTTCCAAACAGTGTACCCTCTATCTCCTCAGCTCCTGCAAGCACGCCAAGCTCTGATGTGGCAACACCGCAGCCTCTGTCATTATGAGGATGTAAGCACAGCACTACTCCGTCTCTGTACTTAAGATGCTTGTCGATATACTCTATCTGTGTGGCAAAAACATGTGGCATAGCATTCTCTACCGTGGTAGGGATATTGATGATGGCCTTATTATCAGCCTTTGGCTGCCATACATCAAGCACTGCGTTGCACACATCAACCGCATAATCCACCTCAGTGCCCGAAAAGCTCTCCGGTGAATACTGGAAGCGGAAATTACCGTCAGTCGCAGCCGCAAGGTCTCTCAGTAAGATGGCACCGTCAACCGCAAGCTGCTTTATCTCTTCCTTTGACTTCTTAAACACCTGCTCACGCTGTGCAACAGATGTGGAATTGTACAGATGTACAACCGCTCTCGGTGCTCCCTCAAGTGCCTTGAAGGTCTTCTTGATGATATGCTCTCTGGCCTGTGTCAGCACATGTATAGTGACATCATCCGGAATCATATCCCTCTCAATAAGAGCTCTTGTGAAATTGAACTCTGTCTCAGAGGCTGCCGGGAAACCTACCTCGATTTCCTTAAAGCCTATATCTACAAGCATCTTAAAGAAGTCAAGCTTCTCCTCAAGGCTCATCGGCTCGATAAGAGCCTGGTTGCCATCACGTAAATCAACCGAACACCACAGTGGTGCTTTATCTATATAATCCTTCTTAACCCAGTCATAAGTGCATTCAGGAGGCAGAAAATAACTGCGCTCGTATTTTTCATATCCTTTCATCTTAAAACCTCTTTTCGTTTGAACTGATATAATTGTAACACATAAGCGCAGTTATTGGAATGATTATATTTAATCACTTTGGTTGATGTAATTTAACTTTTTATAAAAATATAATCAACTTTATTGATTTTGATTATTCTAATCAGATATTTTGGTCAAAAATCTGACTAATCCTCTCTCTTATTGCCCCAGAAAAACAATGCAACTGTTCCGGGACCGGTGTGGCTTCCTATTGTCGTACCGATATCATTTATCTCTACCTTGCCATTCATCTTAGGAAAGGCAGCCTCTATCAGATCAGCTACGGCTTTAGCATCCTCATAGCATGCGGAATTTGATATGTAGACCTTATCTGAATAATCGGCACCGTCCTTGCAGAGTGCCTGCATCTTCACAAGCATCTCCTTTATCGCCTTCTTTTTGGTACGGATTTTCTCACGCACAATAAGCTTTCCCTCATTGCTCACATTCATGAAAGGACAGATATTCAGCACATTTCCCACGAAGCCCGCGGTCTTTGAGATACGGCCTCCCCTGATAAAAAATTTAAGGTCTGATGAGAAGAACCAGTGATTCACCTCAAGTCTGTGCTCCATAGTCCAATTTGCCAGTGTATCGATATCCATGCCGCTATCCCTAAAGTCAGCGAGCTTATCCATCAAAAGGCCAAAGCCAGACGATGCTGCCAGCGAATCAATCACATATATCTTTCTGTCAGGGTATTCCTCCTCCAAAGCCTCCTTTGCAAGCCTTGCTGAGTTGACTGTACCTGATATACCGGAGCTTAGTGCGCAGTGAAGCACATCATATCCCTCATCCAGAAACTGTCTGAAGTACTCCATGTACTCCTCCTGATTGATCTGCGAGGTCTTTGTCATGGCACCGGCTTCCATTGCCTTGTAGAAATCCGGCAGTGGCATGGACTGTCCTAAATCATCCATATATTCTTTGCCGTCGAGCTCATAGTGAAAGCACGCGTACTTAATGTCTCTCTCAAGCATATGTTCTTTTGTAAGGTCTGCTGTCGAGCAGCAGCTAATCACATAATTTGACATATTATTTTCCTTTATTTTAGTTATTGTTTTTTATTATATATAGTCAGACACATATGGTATCTCATGGTACAAAATATCATCAAGCTTTGCAACAGCATCATATGTAGTCTGTATTTTGCCCATCTGCAAAAGCTTCTCAGCACTCTTGTAGCCTAGAAGCAGTGTGGTAAATGTGCCAATAGACATGTTAAGGCGATACTGCGGCTTTTTGTCGGTGAGAGCACAGTGCCCTTTCTCAAAATCAATGACGAATGTGCCATTGTTCCACGGCAGAAGCTCATCCTCTATCTCGAAGCTAAAGCAGCCGCTTGGACCATCCGGGTCACAGTTGTACTGTGAAATAAACTGCGCCACATCGATGATTCTGCCCATGGCGTATGGTCTGATCGTCTCCTTTATATCACTATCGTCGAGCTCAAAAGCGATAGGCTCGCTGTAATAGTTGTTGCCTCTGACCTCATCTATCATGGAATCGTGGGCATGAATGTATTCCCACAGGCCAAGCTGTGCCTCACGGTTTAAGTAGATGAGCTCCTTGATGTGCATGACATCGGAGCTGATAAGATACACCATATAGCCACACGGTTCATCATCCTCGTTGTAGTAGATGGCGACCATCGTATCGTCCTCATCCCAGCGGAAGTACTCCTCCCAAGCCAGATTATTTCTGTACAGACAACCGTGCGTCTTTGCGGCAAAGTGAGTATGAAGCTTCTTAAACTGCTCGTCATCCCACTGCACACGGCGCACATAGCCGGGCTCCTTAAGCTTTGTTGGAATCTGTCTGTCCTTTATCACATATGTCATCTTGTTTGAGATAATCTCCCAGCCAAGCCCTCTGTAAAGAGGTATGGAGTATGGGTACAAAAGAGCAAACGACTTGTTGCTGTCGCGCATTCTCGTAAGACTCTTTCTCATGAGCTTTTTCATGAGACCATGACCGGTATACTCAGGATACGTGCAAACACTTGTGACAAAGCCCACCTCGTAGCGCTCGCCGTATATATTCATATCGAGCGGATATACCGCAAACTGAGCCACAAGCTCCTCTTTTTTGTCAATGATATTGAAGCAGCCGAGCACATCAGCTCTCTCAAGCACCGGAAACTTCGACTGCTTGATTTCGTCATCCTTCCAGCCTGTCTCGGCAAGATCTGCCTCTGTCACCTGAAAAGCATAACGAAGCAGTGCATTGTACTCCTCCGCATCATCCTTTGTCAGTACTCTTATCTTAAATTCATCTGATTTAAAAGAATGCATAGTGTCCTTTCTCGCCTGTCTTTACTGTATACATCAGATCGTCCGCCTTCTTAATGAGCTCGGTAATCTGACTCTCACTGGTAACATTTCTCTCATATGAAATACCGATGGAACAGGTGATATTCTTCTCCTCATTAAACTCTACGTCATGGTTGAGATATTTCTTTATCTGGCTGCTAAAGCCGTCTGCCTCTGCAATCCTTGCATAAATATCCTTTGCGATATTCTCAAGCTCGTATCTGGCGCATGACTCAATAACTATGATGAACTCATCACCGCCATATCTGCTCACAAAGCCTCTGTCCTTAGCAACTTCCTTGAACACAAAGGCCATCTCCTTAAGTATCAAATCTCCCACATCATGACCATATGTATCATTATAATGCTTGAAATTGTCCAGGTCAATAAACATAAGCCCCACATCCATGCCACCTGATGTCACACTTATGCGCTTTTCAAGCTTTTCAATCTCCTGATACATACCTGCTCTGTTATAGATACCGGTAAGCATGTCAGTGACAGCTGCCTGCTTCAGCTTCTTGTTCATCTCATTAGCCTTCTCATTGGCCTCAATACGGGCAATGGAATACTCAAGCTCTCTGAACAACAGCTTGAAAATGCTCAGATCATCCTCATTGAGCATGTATCGCTCGATTGAGCCATGCCAGTTGTCCTTCATGCGCACATATGCTATGAGCACACTTGAAAGCGCATCATTCTTGATAAAAGGCACTGCGACAAATGAGCATACATCATCCACGCCGAAGTACGAGATGACATTTTCATACTCGTAGAAGCCCTCTCCAATCTTTGATGTGGCAATGCCCTCCGGATAGTCTATCATGATATCACATATACCCTTTATAACCTCATCTGTCATATCACAGCCCGTATCATTATAAAGTACCTGCGGCTCCTTCGCGTGCAGATCTATGATCAGCGCACAGTCAAGACTGAAATGATTGATGAAATTGCTCATGGCATTTTCAATCATGGTGTCCTTCTTCTGGTCATTGACATCGATAATGGTCTGCCATATGGAAATAAACTCCATCTGCCGCTTTGAGCCCTGATAATCCTTTTCGAGCCCATGCTGCTTTACAAGCATATTAATCTGCCGCTCATTGATATGGCCATCACTCAGTGATTCCAGGTTGATATTTTTTAACATGTCAAGCGGAGCTGCCTCTGCTATTTCATGCATCCTTTTATTGTGTGCCTCCAGAAGCATTTTCTCATGCTCTATAAGCTCATTTTTGCCGAGCAGCGCAAACAGCTTCATCCTGCTTTCCCTGTATATCGAATATGCAAAAAATTCATTTCCCTCGGCATTAACGAGATATCTCTCCGCATCCTCAAAACGTAAAAAGGCTTCTTCCTTTTTATCATCGTGCCACAAGAGCATAGCCGATGCAAAGGAGTAAAGGAACATCTCATCATCGCACCTGGAATAGTCATGGACTGCCTCAGTTCTTGTGGTGTCAATTACTCTGTAGATGACATAATTAAGAAACTGCTTGCAGCTGAGCAGATAGCGCTCACAGCTGAATCTGTCACCAGAAAATATAGATGCAAGCGCAAGAAGCGCATATACCTTACTCGTGTTGCACACCCTTAAGCTGTTTAGATGAAGCTTTATAATAGTCTTCATGGCAACTAAAAGTGCATGGACAGCCTCCTTATAATTGCCCTGCATGATATAGTTAAGAGACTTGTTATAATACACCTCAGCTATATCCTCCGGCAGCTTCAGGTAATATAACATATTGATTGCAGCATTGTAATAATCATCAACCAGCTCATTTTTACCCATAGCACTTAAATTGTAGCCTATAGACGTAAGCACTCTCGCAACATATATATTGCCGTGTCCCTTCATGAACTCGTATGTACGGATAACATATAAAAAGGCTATCTCATTGAGACCGCTTGTGCTGGCAAGCATGATAGTCTTCTGATATGCATCATACACAAGCTGCTCATTTCCTATCTCCTTCGCAAGCTCAAGCCCCTTTGTAAAATGCTTTAGTAATGATTCATCATAAAAGGACTGCTTCACCACATCACGGCTATTGTCGTATGCGTAAATATATATATGTGCCAGATGATTCCTGTAGCCGTGCTTTATGAGCTTTTCTATAATTTCATCACTGACAGGTATATCCTGTACACAGAAGAATATATTGTACCAGCCTGACATCTTTATCATGACTGACAAAAGCTCTGCCTTAAATATCAGTATGTCATCCTCTGCCAAAACTGCATAGTCATAGGCACTCTTTGCACTGTTTCCGGCCTTCTCAAGCTTGCCCTGATACATATAGCAGGTGCCCTTCATGAAATAATACAGTGAAAGATAATGCTCACTGTCATTTTCCGGTATCAGCGCTTTGTATTCATTCGTGAGCTCAATCGCTTTGGACATCTCTCCAAGTAAAACACAGGTCCTGGCATAGACCAAATAAAAACGTCTCAGACTCTTTTCATCAATCCATGCATCCTCAAACTTAAGCTTATGCTCTATGATGCGGCAGCCTCTTCTTGCCTGCTCAAAATCCAGAAACTCCATGATATTTGATGCTTCCTGAATGCTCTGCTCAAAGTTTGTAGTGATATACAGCTCATCATCATTCGTGTTTTTTATGTTATTTTTAAGCGATCCGGCACTGCCTATATAGTATATGGCACTCCTGTCCTCAAGCGACTCAACTATACGATCCCACACCTCAACAGTACTGTCAGTACCCTTGACCATGGCATTAACACCTAACACGATACCGATATTGGTACACGGATTGTCAATCAGATACTTGATGGTCTCAATAGAGCTCTTTGACGCCATCTGGAATCTGTTTATCACAATCATCAATGGCCTCACTTCTGAAAGCCTCTTAAGCATATCAACTATAGCCATAGTCATACGTCTCTGCTCGTATGCTACCTCATTTAACAGCACTGTTTCCTCTCTGAAGCACTCACCGGTCTCATAATAGCTGTTTAACACCTGTCTGTGCAGATAGTACACACCGCACTCCTTCTGGAAATCATCAAAGCTTCCGCCTATAAAGCGCCTGTGCATATTGCATATGATGTCCAAAAATGGCTCATAAGCTCCGACCAGCGTATTGTAAGAGAACTCACTGTATGCAAAAAAGACGTTATCCTCATTGCTTTGATAACGTCTTATAACCTCAAGATTTTCAATCGAAAAATCATTGCTATAATTCGCCATTACGATATTTCGAGTCTCTTTTCCTATGCGATTGTAAATCTGCTCGATTACCCCGCTATAATACTTCTCTATCATCTAATTACCCCATCATGTTCCAAAGCCGACGCAGTGTATATCAATCCTCCTGTAATCAAGCTTTTCCGAAATAATCCTAAAACCATAGTAGACCAAAACTCCTAAAAAGTCAATCTTTTGACTCAATAATGATAAATTTTCCTCTATGGATATCAATCAGTGCATGATCATCGACTATTTCATTGGATATGCCAAGCGATGTAAACCTGTCAAAGGAATAATCAGTAACAGGATACTTAAAGCCCTTAAGGCTTACCTCATTGTCGTCTGTCAGTGCTATAAGTGAGACAAACCTGCCATACTGTGCTGATTTTTCAATGGTTACAGGCTTATCTGCCATCCTTATGCGGTTGTTTGTATCGATAATGCGGATGTCAGTTCCACTTTCCAGGCCTATTCCCAAAAGTGAAATATTTCCAAGCACATGGTCTATTCTGCTGCCTGTTGCTCCAAGCACCACTATGCTTCGTGCACCCTCGCTTATTGCCAGTCTTATGGCGTACTCTGTATCAGTATCATCCTTTACGGGATTGAGCCTGCGTATCTCAGTCTGTCCCTTTCTCTCAAAATACTCCAATGCATTTGTCTTAGTCGAATCGAAATCACCTACAATTATATCAGGTGTGACACCGTTTTCGTACAGAAAATCCATTCCGCTGTCAGCTGCAATTATGGCATCTATTCCGTCAGTCTTTATCTCGTTTAAGCCAAATTCCTTATCTATTTTTCCACCACATACAATCAGATACCTCATTTTATCCACCCTCTCCTTAATAACATATCCACATCTGCTACATCATAGTGTTGAGAAAACCTGTCACATTTTCTTCTATATCTCCGCTAAACACCGCACTTCCCGCAACAATGATATTGGCACCTGCCGCAAGCAGTGTCTCAACATTCTCCAGATTGACACCACCGTCCACCTCTATATCAGCCTTATTTCCTGTTTTCTCAAGAAGTGCCTTTAAGTCGCGTACCTTGTCTACCGTGTACGGAATAAGCTTTTGTCCTCCGAAGCCCGGATTTACCGTCATGATAAGCACCATGTCCACCTTAGGAAGCACATACTCTATAGCAGACAGCGGAGTAGCCGGATTTAATGCTACGCCTGCCAATATGCCCTTTTCCTTTATTGCCTCGATTGTCCTGTCAAGATGCTTGCACGCCTCCGCATGGACTGTGATGATATCAGCGCCTGCTGCCGCAAAATCATCTATGTATCTGACCGGCTCATCTATCATCAGATGCACATCAAACATGCGCTCTGTGCACTTTCTGATTGTCTTTATGACCGGCAGTCCTATTGATATGCTTGGAACGAAGCTGCCGTCCATAACATCTATATGCACATACTGTGCTCCGGCCTCGTCAAGCTGCTTAAGCTGCTCTCCAAGTATTGAATAATCTGCTGATAAAATTGATGGTGATAAGCAGTTCATGTTTTCCTCCGTTTGATTATGCTTTAAATTAATACTTTTGTCTGTTTTTCAGCTCCTCATACAGAAGCTTATAGTTATCATACCGCACCTGCGATATTTTTCCATCTGAAAGAGCCTCCTTGACACCGCAGTCCGGCTCGTTTATATGACTGCAGCCCTGAAACCTGCAATACGGCTCATATTCTACAAACTCCGGATAACAGGTCCACAGATCCTCCTTTTCAAAGCCCGGCACATCCATCGAGCTAAAGCCCGGTGTATCCATGATATATGTGCCATCCTTTATCGGAATAATCTCAGAATGTCTGGTCGTGTGCTTTCCGCGCTCTATTTTCTCACTTATGTGCCCGGTCTCCATCTGCACATCATCCTGCAGACAGTTGATGATGGATGACTTGCCAACACCTGAGGGGCCTGCAACAGTGGTCGTCCTTCCCTCTAAAATGTGCTTTATCTCATCTATTCCCTCACCCGTTTTCGTGCTAGTAAACATCACTCTGTAGCCCGCCGGCTCGTATATGCTTTTAAGCTCCTGCTGCTTTTGTGGTGTGATTAGATCCTTTTTGTTGAAGCATATGGTGACCGGCACATGCTGATACTCCATCATACACAAAAACCTATCAAGCAGGTTGAAATTGGGATCCGGCTTTGCGGATGCAAAAATAACCAAGGCCATGTCTATATTGGACACAGCCGGCCTGATAAGTTCGTTTTTCCGTGGCAGTATACGCTCGACATTGCCTATGTGCTTTTCCTCGTCGAGGACTGCTATATCGACTGTATCGCCTACCAGTGGCTTTATCTTTTGTTTTCTGAAGGTGCCTTTTGCTTTGCACTCGTAGAGGGTGCCGCCTGTGGCAGTTTCGTTTGCTTCGTTTGCTTCTTCCACGTAGACGTAGTAGAAGCCGGCAATTCCTTTAATAATTTTTCCTGTCATGGTTTTCCTTGTGTGCTTTTGTATTTGAAGGAGTCACGCTTTCGGCGGGGATGCCGCGCTTTGAGGTTGTGAGGTTGCGATGGCAGGCATATATTCCTCTTAAAAAATATGAAGCAAACCCCGGGCTCTCCTACAGACAGTCTATGGCTTACTCTGCCCTGTTCTTTCCTCGGTAGGCTTATGGCACCCCGGGGCAGTTCATATTTTTTCCTCGGAACACATGCCTGCCCCGCTTCCCTAGTTCCTCTCCGCGAGTTCAGGTTTTCGCCCGCGGTGTGACGGAAAACTTGACGTAGCTGCGCTACTGCTCGTTTTCCTTGTGCTGCCCCACGTTATGGCAATATCTACCTCTTTTTTGCTATTCCGGTTTATAATAATTATTTAACTTCTCTTATGCTTATGGCACGCTATACGTTACCGGATCAAGTGTAACTTTTGCAGGATTTCCAGCTTCATCTGTTTCCCCTGTCTGAACTGTCCAAGTAACTACAATACTTCCTGTAGCTTCTTTCATTGTTCCTGAAACTGTAAATGATGACGTATTTTCATATGAACCCTTATCGTATACAGTTCCACTTTTACCTACAAGCTTATACTCTGCTTTTACTACAGTTCCCTCTCCACTATAACTAATTCCTTTACTTACGTTAGTCGATATCTCCTGCTTTCCCTTACTGAGTGTCAGTGTGATTGTGGTGCCTGCAGCTACGGTTTCGCCGGATTTGGTCTGGCTGATTACGTTGCCGGCGGCTACGGTGTCGCTGTACTGGGAGTCAGCGTAGGTGTACTTGAGGCCTGCTCCTGCGAGGGCACTTTCTGCCTGTGACTGTGAATAGCCTACTACGTTTGGCACGGTGATTGGCTTCTGGCCCGGTGAGAGGGTTACTGTTACTGCGCTGCCCTTTGCGGCCTTGTTTTTGGCTGATGGTGACTGTGCTGTTACTACGTCTGCTGCTACACTGTCATTGTAATCTCCGTACTCGAAGGTGACACTAAAGCCGGCTGACTCGAGTGTGCTCTTTGCTGAGCTCTTGGTCTTTCCGATTACACTTGGTACCTTGACCATCTCTGATGTGCTATCACCTTTTCCTGCGATAACTACATTGATCTGTGAGCCACGCTTTACTGTATCTCCGGCCTTTACATCCTGCTCAAGGATTGTGCCGTCCTTTTCATCTGACTGCTTTGTCTCAAATGCAAATACTGTGAGGTCAAGCTTTAAGCGGTCTACTGCCTTCTGAGCATCCTCCACTGACATGCCTCTGATGTCAATCATCTGACCCTCTGTCTCAGTCTGTGTCTCTGACTCTGATTCTGACTCGGTCTGTGTCTGTGACTCTGTCTGCTGTGACTCTGAGTTCTTTTTGCCACCAAACTTAAACACTCCTGCCACTGAAAGTGCAAGATATATGATAACTATTACAATGATTACGGCTGTTACTATACCCATGATTGTGATTGCCTTATCCATCTTTGGATTTAAAAGCTTGCCGTCATCATCATCATCATCATCGTCGTCTTCATCGTCAGCATCGTCGTCTAAGAGTGACTCATCATAATCATCATCGTCTTCATCGTCAGCATACTCATCATCATTATCTGCATCGGTATCATCATCGTTTAAGTCCTCTGCGACACCTCTGCCCTCTTTTATCTTGTCAAGCTCCTCAGGGCTTATAACCTTGGTCTTGCCACCGTCAACGAGTGGTGCTATTGTGACGAAATCCTCATCAGGATGCGCAAGCGAGCGTCTTATGTCTGTGAGAAGCTCCTCTATAGTCTGGTATCTGCGATCCGGTGTCTTTTGTGTACACTTTAAGATGATTTTCTCGAAGCTGATTGGCAGATCCGGTGCGTAGATGCTCGGCTTTGCAATCTCCTCCTGTAAGTGCTGCAGTGCAACTGCCACCGTGGTATCACCGTCAAACGGTACACGGCCTGTAACCATCTCAAACATCACGATTCCCAGTGAGTAAATATCGCTTCTGCCATCAACGAAGCCGTTTCTTGCCTGCTCCGGAGATGCATAGTGTACTGAGCCCATCACATCTGAGCTTATTGTATTTGAAGATGTAGCCTTTGCAATTCCAAAGTCTGTCACCTTTACCTTGCCATCTGTAGAAATAATGATATTCTGCGGCTTGATATCGCGGTGAATTATATTTTTATTGTGAGCAGCCTCTATGCCTCTTGCCACCTGGATTGCAATGCTTGCAGACTCCTTGAATGACAGCTGGCCCTTTTTCTCGATATAAGTCTTAAGTGTAATGCCCTCGACATACTCCATGACAATGTAGTACAAACCATTCTCGCTGCCTACATCATAGATATTTACGATATTCGGATGCTCAAGTCCTGCTGCCGACTGTGCCTCAGCACGAAACTTGGTCACAAATGAACTATCCTCTGAAAACTCCTGCTTTAAAACCTTTATAGCTACAAAACGGCTCAGTATATGGTCCTTTGCCTTGTATACATCGGACATACCGCCTGCGCCAACCTTGCTTAGGATCTCGTATCGATCCGATAAAAAACTTCCTATCTCTAACATCTGTTATTACCTCGTCTTAAAATGGTTTAATGATCATTACAGTGATATTATCGCGGCCACCGTTTGCATTGGCCATGGCGACAAGCTGTGACGCTGCTGTCTCGATATTATCATTTTGCCTAATAGTATCGCATATCTCTTCATCTCTTACCATATTGGTAAGTCCGTCTGTACACAGAAGAATCCTGTCGTCCTCACATAGCTCGACCTCAAAGAAATCTGCCTCCACATGATCCGCTGCCCCGACAGCTCTGGTGATGATATTCTTGTCCGGATGAACTCTCGCCTCATCGGCATTTATCTCACCCAGCCTGACCATCTCATCAACCAGTGAATGATCCCTGGTAATCTGTCTGATCTGCTCTGTGCTGCCTACAATATAAAGCCTGCTGTCGCCTATATTGGCCACAAAAAGCTTGTTTCCTATAATAGTTCCTATGACTAAGGTGGTACCCATTCCACGCTTAGCTTCATCCTCACGAGACTCAGCCACCAAAAGCTCATTGGCCTTGTTGATTGCCTCTTTGATGATGGATACCGGTTCATCCCCGGCATTTCTCGATACCGATGCAACCACACGCTCTATAGTGTATCTGGAAGCATAGTCACCGGCTTTGTGTCCTCCCATTCCATCTGCTACGATGAAAAGATTCGGAAGATTTCCTACTGCAGTGTCAGACGAGAAATAAAAATCCTGATTCATCTCACGAATAGCACCTGCATCCGTAATGGAAAACGTCTTCATCTAGTTTATTCCTCTCTCTTTATCTATATGCTTCTTGCGAAGCTGTCCACAGGCACCGTCTATATCTCTGCCCATTTCCCTTCTAATAGTAACATTAATTCCGTTTTTTTCAAGTCTCTTTTTGAAAGCCTCTATAACATCCTTGTTGGACTGCACGTAGTCGCGCTCCTTTATAGGGTTTACCGGAATCAGATTTATATGACAGTTCATGCCATGCACAAGCGCAGAAAGCTCTGCTGCATCCTCGGCTGTGTCGTTCACTCCGCCGACTAAGCTGTACTCAAAGGTGACTCTGCGGCCGGTCTGTGCAAAATAATACTTGCATGCATCGACCACATCATGTATATCAAAGCTGTTTGCAACAGGCATGAGAGCCTTTCTCTTTTCCTGATTGGAGGCATGCAGTGAAAGCGCCAACGTGATTGAAAGCTTTTCATCTGCAAGCTGTCTCATGCGAGGTACGATACCGCAGGTGGAAACAGTCAGATTGCGCTGGCTGATATTGATACCGTTTTCATCAGTGAGAAGCTCTATAAAGCGCAGCAGATTGTCGTAATTGTCAAGAGGCTCGCCTGTGCCCATGACAACCACATTTGAGATGCGCTCTCCTATGTCCTTGCCTATCCGGTAAATCTGGTCAATCATCTCAGACGGCCTAAGTCCCCTGACGAGTCCGTCAAGAGTGGATGCACAGAATCTGCACCCCATCCTGCAGCCGACCTGCGAAGAGATACACACCGAATTACCGTGCTTGTACTTCATAAGCACACTCTCTATTACATTGCCGTCGTCGAGCGAAAAAAGATATTTTCTCGTGCCATCGAGCTTTGACACCTGCACCTGCTCTTTTTTAAGCGAGATGAGCATTGCATTGTCCTTTAATACCTGTATGAACTTTTTTGAAATATTGGTCATCTCATCAAAGCTGTCCACATGCTTCACATGAATCCACTCATATATCTGCTTCGCACGGAATTTCTTTTCTCCGAGCGATATGATAAACTCTGTGAGCTCGTCCATATTCATTGATTTGATGTCGGTTAGTTGTTCTTTTATTATCTGTTCCATATCACTTTTATTAAATTTACATTTAATTACTGTTCTATAATTGTTTTTCTCATTGTTTTTACTTATTGTTTATTAC
>ERZ1026776.274-NODE-274-length-37981-cov-70.223567_pt1 | contig 37981 bp, 57 predicted proteins | sample MGYA00380125_ERZ1026776 | MGnify/ENA primary metagenome ERZ1026776 (study PRJEB33269, sample SAMEA4719761) | human gut metagenome | biome: human-associated habitat; feature: organic feature; material: feces | place: Cameroon | collected 2013-10 ...
AACCTTATCGTCTGCATCAGTTTCAATAGCCAGATATTCTGGACTCTCGATTACCGAATGTGCTGCTGCAACTTCGGAATCAATCAAACTCTTGCCTTCCTCCTTATCAAGCTTTTCATCAATAGTTTCTGACCTCATGTTATGTGCATAGTGACTACCATCAGGATAAGTAGCAGAAAGAACCTTATCGTCTGCATCAGTTTCAATAGCCAGATATTCTGGACTCTCGATTACCATGAATGGAGTATCTTGAACATTGCCTTTCTCATCCTTTATGGAAACCTTATCCGATAAGTCGCTGAGTTTGTCTTCTACAGAAAACCAGTTTGCTGGGTCTGCTGACCATGCATTTGCCTTTAAAGTATAGCGGTAGATGGTATTACCTGATTTGTAGGTGATACTGAGACCTACCTTCTGAAATGTAGTAGGAACAGAGTTGATGGCATCTTGGAGAGTTGTATGTGTTATGGTTCCACCTTTTGAGCAGTCGTATGTTAGGATGCCTAGCTTGCCTACTTCGGCTGAGAGAAAGTCGGTTTCGCCACCAGTAATAGCATCATTGACTAGGGTCTTGTTGCTCGCATCGGCTACACCGCTGTTTCCCTGCATACCAACTTCACCTTTGTCACCCTTATCACCTTTGTCTCCTTTATCACCTTTGCTACCTTTACTACCATTGTAGAACTTAACTTGCTCGGACGTACCATCATGACGGGTTAGAGTGATAACATTCTCGCCACCATCCTCTGCACTTTGTTTGGTTTGTTTTAAGGAATCAAAGGATTTGTCGGTGCGAGTCTTCATTTCTTTATTGATGTCTGACTGCATCTTTCCTCTGTCCTTGTCGAAGATGTTGTCGGAATTAGCCAACTTACCATCTTTTCGACCTGAAACGAGAGTTTCGTTATATCTTTGTTCTGACATATTTATATTATTTTATGTTATATAATCGTTATTGTGGAATCGCCTGAAATCAATTCATCGGAATGATAATAGTATAGTTCTCCTATCTTACTCTGCTGCATTCCCAATGGCAAACCACCTTGAAGGAATGTGAGAGGAACAGATGATACTACCCAGATGATGTCTTCATTTTCGGTTGTACTGATGGTTATTGTCTGTCCAGAGAGAACACCTGAGAATTGTTGTAAGTATTCGACATTAACCTTGTTAGGGTCTGTTGTAGATAAAGCACCATAGTAAGAGAAAATGACATCTTCTTTTGTGTTCAGTTCTATCCAGTACTTCGCATTGTACATACCTCCCATTTCACCCTCTACGATACCGAGAGGAATATGAGACTTGCCATTTCGCTCCACGATACGGAAAAGGCGGTGCTCGATGCTACAGATGTCGTTTCCATTGTACTTACCACGAATGGTAATGCCATATAACCCTTCCTCTAGAAATGGTGGAAACTTGACACAAATATCACTCGGCTCTACTTCACTATTATTTGTTCCGCTCTGAACAAAAGGCATTTTTGCTACACACTCCCCAAAGGAATCAGTAAGATGTACTTCCAGATTACTGATGGCAGATACATCAACATCTTCCAACATCTGCTTATTCTTGCTGATGTAGGCTTTCTGTAGCTTGATGAAAAGGTCGAAGCTGTTGCCTTTAACAATCTTATAAATATCCATATACGTATATATTATTAATAATAGCGCAAAGATAGGCAGATTTTACTCTACCTATCTCTTATCCATTAATTTTGAGCGAATTAAATTAAGCCTTTCCATCTGAGGAACTTGCGCTTGCGGCTTAGTTTGCCTTTCTTGCTCTTGCAGTTGGTATGATAGACACAATCACGGAAGAGGTCTCTGACCTTCATGTCGCTGTCTACCAACTTTGTTCTCTTGAATGCCTCGAAGAGAGGGCGGTTCATAATCATCAGGTTGCCCTTCTGCGTAGGAAGGACATAGAAGATTTCACCATTGTTCTTCTTGGATGCGTAGTCTGCCTTAGCCGTAGCTTGGCGGTACATGATTTCGCACTTGATGCGCTTGATAATCTTTGTTACTTTCATAATCGTAATTATTTTGTTTGAAACTATATGATGGTTGCTGCCGAAACAGAAACCTTTTTTCTCATTACTCTTGTCTGGAAATAAATCATCTTTGGCATTTCCATTTCGTTGAAACAGATGTGGAGTCCGATGGCTCTGGTCATGAGCAAATCATCGTGCTTTCCGTCTGCTGCCTCGTAAACCGTTCCGTTCTTCTCGTAGGTGAGATACTCATCTAAGCATCTATCGTCTCGCTCCACATAGAGTTGTTCACGGATAGTCTGAACCAATACAGAGATAACCATTGGCTTGGTTGCCACGTTGGTATGGAATCCATATTTTACTGGAACCTTATTCTTGATGTCTGATTCGCTCTGCTTACGTGCGTAGAGATTATCGTATACATCTTTGATTTGATTCAGGATAAACTCAGACTGGTCACCACCTTCCAAGATGTGCTCCTTGTCTTTTGTCTCCAAGGTATTGGATTCAATCACCAACAGAGCATCGTTGTAGTACTTGGCTATCTGAGCAGCCTTCCATGCCAACAAGTCCATATCAATATGTCCGTACCATTGGGCTACCACATACGGCTTTCCACCTTCCATCATCCAATATCTGTCGAAGACACAGATAACAGACCAGTCGGCATTTTTGCTACGTCCACCAATATCCACTACTACCAGATAACGGTTGATTACCTTGCAATCGTCAAAAGTCTCAGGCTTGCTCCATATCCAGAACTGCCCCTGCTTGTCTTCACAGAATCGGACATTCTGCATACACTTCTTGCCCTTGTAGCCATCACCATAAACATCACCGATGAACTTAGGTGCTCGGCATCCCTTGCGGAACTTATCAACCTTGTCTTCTGCAAATACCTTGGCTCCTGAATGCTTGAATGCCTCAATATCATCGGTAGGGTAGCCAGCAGCCATATCCGCATGGTCGGTGAACTTTCTTCGCTCTGCCATATACCAGTTGATAGCTTCGAGTGGAGCACCCAGCGTCCATAACTTCCAAAGATAGGTACATGGCTCCTCTCGGTCAGACATCGTATTGGTGTTGTTGCGGTTCTCGTATAGCCATTTGGCGAACTCCACCTTCTGTTTCTTGCTTTCAAATTCAAGATGATACATATCGTATATCTCGAACCAAGGTACAAAGAATGGCTCAAATTGAGATTCTCCCTTTTTGGCTGCAATCCATTCTTTGTGGAAGAAGTTGCCAGTACCATTGGCTGTGGATTCGTAGGCAATCATCGTGTATGGTCGGTATAAGATACCATTGGTAGCGTTCTGTACCACCTCTTCAGGAGATTTACCATCTGTCTTCTTCCACAAGCCCACCTCAGAGAGGTGAACCAAGTTGTAGTCTTCGCCATTTGCTGATAGTGGTCGTTCCATGGAACCCACCTTAATCTTGCAGAATCGCTGAGGAACCTTCTTCACATTACCTGATGTTCCTACTCCCACAAACTTCGGCTCGTTCTCAGAGAACGCTTCACCCATTTCGTAGAGGAACTTGGTAGGGAAGTTTTTCAGAGCTTCCTCGAACATTCCTCGGATGGTCTCTGCTGTGTCCTTCACCTGAGCCACGATGAGTGAGTTGAGACCCTTCTGCCACATGAGTTGCAACCAAAGGAAGTACATCTGAATGACCGTAGAACCTCCCCATTGTCGGGCTTTCAGCAGGATGAGACGGATAGGGCGATTCTTCTTTCTTCGCTCCTCCAGCCACCTGAGCAGTCTGCGCTGCGGTCTTCTGAGCACAAAGCGGAAGGGGAGACCTCCACCTTTCGGCTTGATATAGATGAATGTGGCAAAGAAGAAGAAGGGGTCGTGTTTCATCCTGATGCGAGTAAACTGCTCCACCAGTTGCTCAATTTCTTCCTCTAGGTCGTATGGCTCGTCTATATCCTTGTGCAGTTCCTCGATTACAGCCTTGCAACTGCCAAACTCGATGAGCATCTTGACGAGCGGAATCTTCTTCATCGAAACTGGAAGCTGCTGTCTCTGAATCGGGAAGTCAGGAAGGAAAAGCAGGAATCGCTTATCTCCACAACCTTCACCCTTGATAGGATTGAAAGGTGTGTTGATTTCCTTGATTCGTTTCTCGTTCTCTTTCAGGATGCTCAGTACATGCTTGTCTACGGCATCCGTCAGCTTGGCGGTTACTTGTCTTGGCATAGCGGTGCATTTAGATAACCCCACAACAGACCAAGTACATAGCAATAGATGTGGACTCCAACTGCCATGCAAGGGAAGAAGATTCCAACACAGATGTATAGGAGAATGGTGAGATTGTATCTTATCTTATTCTCCACGTATGGGGCTATAAAGCCCATGTAAGCATAGATGAATCCGCTAAGACCGATGATTGGTACGGATGAGGTGAAGGGATAGCTGATGGCAATGAGATAGAATGCCACCAAGTGACCGATGCCACAAGGAATGGCTCGGTAGCATTGATGGAAGACATAAAGGTTGATGGCTGCATGAAAGATGTTCTGATGAAAGAAAGGGTAGCTTAGTCGGTTCTGAATAGAGCAACCGTCTGAGAGACCCATGCCATCATATCCTATAAGTGTGATACACATTATTATAATGTACCCAGCATAAAGCGCAATTTTCTCTGGCGAAGTTCGTAGCATCGTTTCTTCTCCTCCTTCCTCACCCGATGAAGTATGACGTGCATGGATTTGGGAGTGAGATAGAAACTCGGTGCTTCCTGATTGCACACATGCCAAATAACATCCATCTTGGTGAGAGAAGGATGCTCCTTGGAATAAATATTGTATCTGCGGAAAATCTCCTGAAACATGGCTCTTTTCTGTGGGTTCATGTTGCTGATGGATTTGCCATTGAGCATGTTGAGAATGACGTTATATGCTCGGTCAACAGAAACCCAAAAACGTTTGCTTGGAGATTGCAATAGTCTTCGCTCAATCTCCAAGAGGCCGATATTGTCTCTTACTGATATTATCTCTTTGTAAGCCCTCAATATGTCGGCATCACGTTCCTTTGTAAAGTCACATCGTGAGCCTTTATGTTTCATATATTTGTGAGGCAAAGATACAAAAATGTATTGAAAATACCAAATTAATCGGATATGATTAAGCAAAGTTAACGGATAAGGTTAAGAATAAACCGAAAAGCGTTACTTTTGGGCATTGATTTATAAATTTACACATATATATATGGACGAAAATACAAATATTGAGCAGAATGCTGGTGCTGCAAAACAGCAAGATACCAAGACCAAGAGAGACTTGGCTTTGGAGCGTTTGAAGACTCGTCACCCTGATACGGAGTATTCGGATGATGAGTCTATCTATGGAGCCATCAATGATGATTATGATGCCGACCAGAAGGCTTTGCAGGGGTATAAGGATAACGAGAAGGCGATGGGCGATTGGCTGGGCAGTGACCCTGAGGCGGCTACCTTCCTGCAAGCGATGAAGGCTGGCAAGAGTCCTTACGCTGAGTTGATTCGTACACATGGCGAGGATGCCATTGACTACTATTCTGACCCTGACAATGCGGATGAGATTGCATCGGCTCAGTCTGAGTTCTTGCAGAATGCTGCAAACGGCAAGAAATTGCAGGAGGAGTATGACAAGAATATGCCATCCAGCTATGAGGTGTTCGACAAGTTGGAAGAGAAGTATGGCGAGGAAGCTGTGAATGATGCCATCGACCAATGCTTTCAGACCATGCGCAATGTGGTGACTGGCAAGTTTACCGAGGAAATGATTACTGCTTTCATCAAGGCAAAGAATCATGATTCTGATGTAGCTGATGCTGCCCATGAGGGTGAGGTTCGTGGTAAAAACACTAAGCATGTCAAGAACCTCGAACTGAGAAAGAAGGGCGATGGTACTGCCGACCTTGATTCTGCCAATGCAGATACCAAGCCAACGGATAACCAGCCTGACCTCGGTGCTGTAGGTAGAGCATCACGAAGGGGTAATATCTATGAGCGTGGCAACGAGAAGAGAACACACATTCGATAAGGTAAAAAGATAATATATAATGTTTAATTAATATTCAGAATAACAATGAAGAAAAGTACATTTAATCGGCTGTTTTCCATCTTTATTATGGTAATGGCAGTTATTTTTGGAGTGAATGGTCATGTTATCATGGCTGAGGCGGCAAATCTGCCTGATGGCGGTAGTACCGAGAGTGGTGCCCCTGCTGAGGCTGGTGGTGCTCCTGCTGCTGGTGAAGCTGGCAATGGTGGTGCTGGTCGCCAGAGTGAAGGTATCAAGAGCGAGACTCAGGGTCGTGAGCACTACAACGAGAACGGCACGGAGTATTACCTGAACGACATTGATGAGAAGATTACCAAGATTCGCCCGATGGCTACTCCAGTTGACCAGATTTCACGCTATGCGACAACCAAGTCTGCCAACTCATTTGTAGTTGAGTATTGGAGTATCGGTACACGTCCTATCAAGACTACCGTGAAGGAGGAGACTACGGAGAGTACTGGTACATCTATGACATTGAAGGTTGAAGACCCTACAATGTTCACACTTGACGATACTATCCGAGTGGTGGGTGTAAAGGCGATTACCAACTATAAGGGTGTTGCTTATTCAACCATTACTGATGCTCCTACTCCTGATTTGGAACTTTGTGTTTGCGGTAAAGATACAGAGGGCTACCCGATTGTATATGCTGTGAATGGTAAGTTGGTTAACAAGCAGGCTATCGGTATTCCTGCCTTGAAGAAGGGTCAGAAGCTCATCCGTATGGCGAAGAGTTGTGGCGAAATGGACGTTCAGACGGGTCGTTTCAACAATCTTCCTTCCAATGAGGTTCAGTATTGTCAGAACTTCATGATTCAGGTCGAGCAGACTACCTTCGACAAGATTGCTGCTAAGCGAGTGGATTGGGATTTCTCAGACATTGAGGAGGATAGCATCTATGATATGCGTCTTGCCATGGAGGGTACTTATCTCTTCGGTGATATGGCTTGCATTAAGCACGAAATCAAGGATGGTTCTGCTCAGTGGTTTACCAAGGGTATCTGGTGGATGGCTGGTAAGGATATTGAGGTAGGTCATGTTGCTACTGCTGACGATATTAAGAAGGGCTATAACAAGAATGAGCGAGTGATTACCGACTTGGAGTTGGTTGACATTTCCAAGGACTTGTTTGTAGGTACTGGTATCGGCAACAAGCGCAAGGTGATTATCGCTGGGTCTGACTTCGTGAGCGCATTCAGTAAGATTGATTCAGACAAGTTCCGTCTGAAGGACACCGTTGATATTTGGAAGTTGAAGTTCAAGAGTTGGGAGACTGACTTTGGTGAGGTACTGATGATTCACTCTGAGTTGTTTGACCTCTTCGGTATGAGCGACTGCGGCTTTGCACTTGACCCTGAGTTCTTGGTTAAGCGAGTACACTTGTCTTGGACACGTAACGTTCTCGACTTGAAGGCGGCTGGCATCCGTAACACCGATGCAGTAGTTATTCAGGAGGTTGCTTGTCTGTACTTGAAGTACCCTAAGGCACATGCTCGTATGCGTCTTGCTGCTGTTCCTGCAACAGAAAGTGCAACTGATACTGGCAAGACCAACGAAGATAATGTCTAAAAGCAAGTATAATTGCAAATTTATTCATCAAATAGTGAGGGGTGTGGGCACTAGCCCCATCCCTTTTTTAGTAACACATATATAATAAGGTATAATCATGTTTAATAAATATCAAGCTGGTACTGATTTGGCATTCAGCGTTATGGTAGGTAACGAGCGGATGCGCATTATCTTTGAGGGTAAGTCTGTGGGTTGTAGTATCTATATGACAAGAGACCCTAAGGTGCAGAAGGCTATCGAGTCTCATTATTGGTTCAACGACAAGTTCTTCTTGGCGGAGTCTGTTGACGAGAAGAAGGAAGCTGCTGAGGCAAAGAAGAGGGCTGCTGCCAAGACCAAGAAGAAGGCGGCTGACGAGAAGAAGACCCACGTAGTGACAGACTTTGAGGATGCAAGGGACTATCTGGCTGAGACCTATAGCGTGAGTCGTTCAAAGATGAAAACCAAGGAAGACATCTTGGCGATTGCTAAGGAAAAGGGTGTTGAACTAGAAGGTTTGGAGTAATGGTAGAATATGCTGTATCTGATTTAGTGAAAGAGGTGAAGGTACTCTTGGACAGAAACCAAGAGTCTGCTGGCTTGCTGGCTCCTAGCGATACTGATACACTCTCGCAAGCAGAACTTATTGAGAGTAAAATCGTAGATGCAGCAAGAATCATTCTTTCGGATGCTCCTGAGGATATGGTGGAAGGTACTTCGTGTATGAATGCAATAACGTGGACGGATAGCAATGGTTATTACGTGGGCAAGATGGTTTTGCCTACCGATATGCTGAGAATCCTTTCTGTGAAGGCAGATGACTGGAACCGTCCTGCTACAATCATTTCAGAGAGTGATGATGCCTACAAGTATCAGAACTGCAAATATGGAGTGAGGGGAAATCCTGAGCGACCAGTTGCGGCTATCGTTCATACGGCAAACGGCAAGAGTATTGAACTATATACCAGCACAAAGCTGGATGCTACGTTGGCATTCATCTATGTTCAGGTTCCATCTATCACTACCGAACAGAAAATCAGTCTGCCTTCCGTCCTGAAAGATTCTATTCTCTACATGGCTGGCTATCTCACTTGTATCAGCCTTGGCGATACCGATACTGCAAGCGGATTCCTTGGAGTGGCTAGAAAGTTGGCACATATTGTTGAACCTACAACATCATAAATTATGGCAAAGAAGAAAGAAGAAACAAAACTGCTACCGTTGAGTAGGGTACTTGACAAAGAAGAACTGGATAGCGTGAAGGCATCCAAGAACCGATTTGACAAGCCATACGAGCGTACCTTCTCTATCTTGCTGGAGGCTCAACGATACTACAACAACATGGATAACTTCCGAAAGCGAAGACTGAGAAACAAGCGGTACTGCTATGGAGACCAGTGGGGCGATACCATTGAGTTCAAGAATAAGTGCGGCTTTACCAAGCGTATCAGGGAGGAAGACTATATCCGTGAGCAGGGTAGCGAACCATTGAAGAATAACCTTATCCGTAGGTTGGTGAAGAATGTGCTGGGTGTGTATCGCTCTCAGAGCAAGGAACCGACATGCAACGCTAGAGATAAGGATGAAAAGCGATATGGTGAGACCATGAGCGTGGTGCTGCAATGTAACCGACAACTGAACCGAGAGACGGAACTGGATGCCCGAACCATGGAAGAGTTCCTGATTAGCGGTGCTGCCATCTACAAGAAGAAGTATGGATGGCGAAGAGGTAGGTTGGATTGCTGGACAGACTACGTGAATCCGAACAATTTCTTCATAGACAACAATATGAGGGATTTCCGTGGTTGGGACGTGAGTTGTTTGGGTGAGGTGCATGATATTACCATCGGCAATGTGCTGAGAGAGTTTGCCAAGTCTCCTGCTGAGGCTCGCAAGTTGAAGGAGATATACCGGTTGGCGGCTAATCGTGATTTCGTGATTGCAGACTGCACTCAGCGATTCGGTGAGTTCGACCCTAAGACCATTGACTTTATGAATCCTGCCAACCCTTCGCTCTGCCGAGTGATAGAGGTTTGGCGAAAGGAGAGTAAACCGAGATACCGATGCCATGACTACAATAATGGTGATGATTTCAAGATTGATGTTGAGGATAAGGCTGATATTGTAGATGCAGAGAACAGAGATAGAATGCAGAGAGGTCTGGCTGCTGGCATGATGGAAGAGGATATTCCTCTGATTGAAGCTGAGTGGTTTATGGATGATTACTGGCATTTCTACTACCTTTCTCCTTTCGGTGATATTCTGAGAGAGGGCGAGACTCCCTATGCTCATGGTGAGCATCCATACTGCTTTAAGTTCTATCCGTTTATTGATGGAGAGATTCACAGCTTCGTGGAAGATGTGATTGACCAGCAGAGATACGTGAACCGACTTATCACGATGTATGACTTCATCATGCGTGCGAGTGCCAAGGGTGTGCTGCTCTGTCCTGAGGATTGTCTTCCTGATGATATGAGTTGGGATGATTTCTGCGATGAGTGGAGTAGGTTCAATGGTGTGGTGAGATACAAACCAAACAAGAGTGGTCAGGTTCCTAAACAAGTAGCTAACAACTCTACGAATATCGGAATCGGTGACTTACTCAGCTATCAGTTGAAGTTCTTCGAGGATATATCGGGAGTGAATGGTGCGCTGCAAGGTAAACCAGGAGTATCAGGTACGAGCGGTTCGCTCTATGCCCAGCAGACTCAGAATGCAACCATGTCGCTGCTTGATATATTGGAGACATTCAGTCAGTTCATTATTGATGGTGCGTACAAGACCGTTAAGAACATGCAGCAGTACTATGATGTGGCTCGCAACTTCAATATCGTGGGCAGGGCAGGACAGATTGTGCGCTACGACCCAAAGAAGATACGAGACGTTGAGTTTGACATCAACATCACGGAAAGCACGGCTACACCAGTATACAGACAGATGGCTAACGAGTTCCTTATGACCTTGTGGCAGAATCAGGCTATCACGCTGGAGCAGTTGTTGCAAGTTGGTGACTTCCCATTTGGCGAGGAGTTGTTGCAGTCTGTTGCATCCAACCAGCAAGCCATTCAGAATGGTGAGACTCCACAAGGATTCTCTCCTCAACTTCAAGCGCAAGTGGCTCAGGCATCACAGAGCAATCCGAAGGCTCAGGTGATGTTGCAGCAGATGATGAGCGGTCAGGGAGTGAGTCCTGACGGACAGACCCCACCATTGGCGGCATAATTAATAATGTATAATTAATAATTTATAATTATGATAGCAGACAAGGAGAATAATCAGAAATGGTATGGCAATGGGAAACCTGAGGCCAACCAAGGTGGCAACCCTAATGGTGGTGTTGCTTCAGAGACCCAAGGAAGGGAAGACAAGCCCGACCTCTACGAGAATGATGTGCTCGGCAAGGTGTCGAAACGCAAGAAAAACGACATCTGGACGAGGGGTGGAGAGAAGAGAATCAGATTTAAGGACGAATAAAGAAAGGAGGTGTTTTTATCGTAACTGCATTTGTCTGACATTCAGATAGATACAGAAATTTCTACGAGTTTATGGTGCTGCGTTTAAGATTTGCCTATCTTTGCAGCATCATAAACTTTTAAATTATATAGGTATGAATTTCGTAGAATTTGTTGAAAAGTATCAGCAGGAAATGGCTCCTGAACAGATGTTAGCTATAGCTAAGGCTATCGGCAAGTGTCTCTCTTACAAGTTGAGTGATGATGAAGTACATCATCTTTGTGCGATGGTGTATGGTGTGTTGAGTGAAGAGCATTTCGACAAGCATTTTGCAGATGATGCTATCAGTAAGATGTGGTATGAGGATGCTGACGGAACCAAGCACATGGCTCCCTTCTTCTCGGATGAGGAGATAAAGGCGGCTTTCGACAAGCATAAGGATGATATATCAGACTACACCATCCATGACTTGGCTGTGACCATGAATCTGCTGAGGAGCGACCATCATCTTCTGCTGGAGCGATACAGCAAGGATGCAGAGGAGTTGAAGGAAATGGTGGTGCTGATGGCTATAGAATACCTCCAAGACCCTGATTGCTTGCATCCTACGAGCAAAATATGGCACAACATTAATGGATAAGATAATGAATTGAAAGGCACAACTTATCTTTGCATATTATTAATATTTTATAAAAGATAAGTTATGACTCCAAACGTGCGTGAAGGATTGCAATATGGTGCAGCTATAGGAATGCTAGTGAGTGGTGTTGTCCTCACCTTCCTATCATTCTTTCTCAATAATTATGTGGTTTCGGATGGCGTACTCTGGTACGTCAGCCAGACGTTGGTTTACTCTGGAGCAATATTCGGGGTAAATGTTTATTTTAAGACAAAAAAAGGCAATTTTGAGAGTAAGGTGAAGGATGAACTCGCAAGTATGCTGAAACAAGTGAAGGAGGGTAAGTAATGAAGGTAACAAGAGAACAGATTTTAGCGATTATGCCGGATGCCAAGGATAAGGTGGATGTGTTTCTGCCTTACATCAATGGCTACGCTGAGGTGTTCCATATTGATACTCCTAAGCGTATGGCTCACTTCTTGGCTCAGATTGCACATGAGAGTGGTGAACTGAGATATACCAAGGAACTCGGCAACAGAAACTACTTCCATAAGTATGATGTTGGCAAGTTGAAGAATATGCTCGGCAACCTGAAAGATGGCGATGGCTACAAGTATCGTGGCAGAGGCTTGATTCAGATTACTGGCAGAGCCAACTATCAGGCTTATCAGAACAGCAAGCATTGTACTGGTGACATCATGGAGAATCCTCAGTTGCTGGAACTTCCGCTAGGGGCAACGAAGTCGGCTATGTGGTGGTGGTGGAAACACGACCTGAACAAACTGGCTGATAGTGATAGTTTCTTGGCTATTACCAAGACTATCAATGGTGGAACCAACGGCTTGGAATCAAGACGAAAGTTCCTTACAAGAGCAAAGAAGGTCTTTAATGTTTAGTCTATGAAAGCAAAATGGTACGATACTGATTTTTGGCAAGTAGCACTCTACGTGATAGGCATCTTGCTAGTGGCATTTTTTCTGTCGGGATGCAAAACAAAATACGTCCCGATGGAAAAAGTTGTATGTCGGGACGTAGTAAAACACGATACGTTACACACTTCTGACAGCATATTTGTGCGTGATTCCGTCTTTCTCAGGCAGAAGGGAGATACATGTTTCCTCGACCGATGGCATGAGAAAATCGTCTTCAAGAATGTGTACAAAGTAAAGGTGGATTCCTTCCTGAAAAGAGACTCCATCCCAGTTCCCTACCCAGTAGAAAAACAACTCTCCAAGTGGGAGCAGTTTCAGTTGAAGTATGCAGTATGGTCATTTGGCGCACTCTGCATGCTGCTAATCGTATTAGGTTATAAACTCTATAAAAGGATAAAGAATGGCAAATTTCACGTTAACAATCACGAAAAGTGACATCTATGAGGAGGTAGCAAAGACTACTGCCTACATAGGAGGAAAGAACTTGGATGCAAATGGCAAAAGTTTGTACGACCAAGTGTTTGTGACGGAAGCTGACAGAGAAATGCTGGAAGGTTTTTGGGAAGATTCCATCAATGATGTTTCCGTAGCCTTGGAGAGTATTCTTGGATGGCAGAAGTGTGATTCAGGCAGTAACGAAGTCTTCGGTTTGAGAGTAAGCAGCCTTTTTAATGAGAGTTTATTTAAGACCTTAGAAACAACGGTTTTTAGTTATGTAGTCAATAAAATAGTAGCAGAATGGTGTTCGGTAGTCTATAAAGATAGGGTAGAAGATTACCTCGCCAAGGCAAATGCTCTGTTGCTAAAGATTGACGGAATCATTTATACACGTAAAAGACCAACAAGATAGGAGGATATGATATGAGGTATTGCAATAAAGGATATAAAGTGATGATAGAGTTGGAAAAGAATGAGTTGGTATACGACATCAAGAATACTGCTTTTTCTTTTGCAGACTCTTATTCCAAGCAGAAAGATGTAGATGCCAAACAATTAAAGAATGTGTTTGATGTATCAGAGGAAGGGAACAGAGATAAGTTAGCAAGGATTCTAGACTCTGCTGTAGAGGATTGCAGAGAAATGCTTTTCCGATTTACTAAGGTTGAAATGTTCTTTGGCGGCTTTGACTCTAACGAATGGGAAGAGTGCATAGGCTCGCCAACAAACGAGGAGGATGCCTACTACTTGGCTATGAGGATGCCACAAGGATTCTCGAAGACAAGTGTACATACCATGACCGTCTACTTACATGACTACATCGTGAACCAATGCCTTTACGAATGGTTAATGATTGTTTATCCTGATGGTGCTGATAGATTCTGGGCACTCGCTGAGGATAAGAAACAGAAGATAAAGGATGCAAGCAATCGTTCGGCTGATAGACCGAGAATCAGGTTGCATCCATTTTAAGTGGTTAGTCGTTTTAGACTAAGATAAAGCAAGGGTAGCTATCCATCACGGACTGCTACCCTTTATTGTATTAAATGACAAAAGTTACACTTATCTAAGTTTACGTTCCACTAGACGTGGATTCCTGCTTGGTTGTTACTGAACCAGTAACAGCAGCATTGATATTGATACTCTCAGGCAAGGTCTTGACGTTAACGTCTGTAGCAGCCAGCTTCAAACCATTCTTCTGCTGGTCTGCATACTGATTCTTATCCTGAGCAATAAAGTTGTTGATAGCCGTAGCTATGTTGTAGAGCAGTTTATCGGTGTCGCTGCTGAGAGAATCGGAATCAACCGATGCGTACTTGTTGTTCTCAACGGTTGCCGATGTAGTCTCCTTCTCACGATAAAGAACAGCCTGATTGATGAACTCCTGAGCGAACAAGTAAGACTTGCTTACAAGTTGCTTTATCTTGGTGTTATCTATGTTGAGCGGATTTGCATACTGCTGGAGCATAGCCTGCAAACAACTTGCAGCTACTTCTTCTCTAGGCTGTAGGGTAGCGATGGAGAAGATTTCCTCTTCTTTGCCACTTTCCTCTGTTCCACCAGTCTCTGATGCGGTAGCTATTCCGTTTTTAGGGAGAGGTCGAGCGTTTGATGTACCATCCGATGAGGTCTTTCTGACTAGTTTCGTGCCAGTTGTCTTTGTAATTGTGGAAGAGACAATTTTAAGATATTGCTTTATACCTCCTATATAGAAACTTCCATCAAAAAGAAATTCATAATAGTTATCAACAAATCTAACAAATCCAATAAAATTTGTCTTTGTGTTTGTATAAAAGGCAGTTTCTGTTGCTATATGAATTTTATTATTGCTATCCATATAGCCTACAGATGCACCTTTTCTTGCTAAATCCTGATTGAAATCTGATAATGTATATTCTGCCATAATTATCTGAGTTTATTTTGTAATCTTTGTTGGAAATCTATAGATAGTGCGCTAATTGATTCATTTGGGGCAAGGTTGCCCATAAGCGCAATCCTGAAATATTTGTATGGAGAACCTACAAGGCTTCTGAGATACATATTTATAGAAGAACCAACGTAATACCAATTAACCAAATCATTACTTCCGAACAGAACCGTTCCACACTTTCCTGCCTGAATGCTGCTGAAATATCCTCTTGTGATGCAATCAAACATGGTCTTGTGTACATCTTGCCCAAGTGTTAAAGGACGGCTGCAAAGGAAGAAAGGAACATTATCTGTAGGTTCCTTCACGTACACATCAAGTATTTTTCCTTCTTTGTTTGTAGTGTATGACTCAGGATATATGTTTACTCGCTTGTTGAAGACATTGTGCATGGTTCCCCACATATTACTCTTCAACGAATAAACGTAAGCATAAGTATAGTTCGGGTTGAAGACGATGATACGGCTATCATAATAGTCATAAATCATGCCAGCTTCTTCGAGATACTTACGGAAACGGACATACTTCACATCTGACTCGGGGATATTACCTAGTGCAAGGAGTTTATTCGGATAGGTCTTATCCTTTGTTGAACGTGAATAAATGGATAGAAAATCGAAAGGATAATCATCTAGTACATCGGTAATGCTCTCAGATTCTCGCCCTCGCTGCATCATGATGCCTCGCTCGGTAGGGTACAGAACGGCATCATCAATCTGCAAAATGCCCTTAGGGTTTGAGCAAATATCTCTGTTGGCTGGCTGTCGGGCTATATAGGTTCCTTCGCTGCCAAGCATTAACACCCAAACACCTTCATCGGTAAAAGCGTAAAGAGGTGCATCACCAAACTGACCTTCGCTGATAGGTCGGGTATTGGCTGCCATTGCACTAATGATGGATGAGCCTACCTGAACACTATTCTTAGCAGGGAAGATTAGAGGGTTCTCTGCTTCGCTAACCTTAACTAATGATGGTGTTCTGCTGCCATTTATAGAGGATTCTTTGATGTTCGCTTTCTCTTGATTGAACTCTTCTTCTGAAATTTTCTTCCACGATGGGTCTTTGGTTATAGTAACCGTCCAACTCTCGTAGTTCATGGTAACATCGTTAGCTTGGATAGGGCAGAATGTTCCATCTGAATAATTTACAGCATAGTTAAAACCAAATGTTTCGCTCTCGTATAAGCTGAATGACTTTTTATAACAAGAGTAAACACCTCTCTCTGGGATTCTGATAAATAAATCAATTACTTTTGCCTTGTTTGAAGGGAAAGAAAGAATAGGTGGCAGAGGGTAATGAAGTTCATCGTAATAAGAAAATACTTCATCCTTGTTGTTTATTTTGAGATATACTTTGGAAACGACTTGGCATATCTTATCTATGCAGTTGCTACCATCTTGGTCTGTGCCAAAGTTGTCTATGTAGTTTCCATTGAACTGCCCCTTAGGTTCATATCTAAACAAGAACTGATAACTATCCTCCACAAGGCTCTTGTTTGGCACAACTGGAGAATAATACCCATTACCATTATTGCATCGTGTGGTGATAGAAGACATAACATTTCCAAGATGCAATCTGTTGTTATATGTTATAGCACACATTGCACCATACGATTCTCGTTGAAGGTCTGCAATAGGCAAACTATCTTCTGTCCCTAAAACCCTTTTAAGTTTCTTCGAAGTTCCATCCTTGACATCATCAAAAGATAAACTGGTGCTTTTATAGAATGATAAATTGTCGATTTTCTCGTAAATCTCTTCTTCCGTATATGGCTGGTAATGATAGTTTCTAACACCCATTACAAACTTACCATTTATATACGAATAATCCGATATTGTCATACGTCCTTTATCATTGCGGAAATAGAAATAATGTTCTTTAGCGATGATATTGCCATTCGTATTATAAGGGAATAAGGTGTTAGAAATAAATATGTCAACCCCTTTAATTAAAGTCTTGTATTTGTCAATATCTTTGATATTGACGGAAAGCTCGTAGTTATCTATTTCTTGACCTTTATAGGTTGCATATATATTATCAGCTTCATAAGTAAGATTAAGATTTCCACTTGTCATTCCGCCTCCGTCTCTAGTCCAGCGGAATCCGATACTATCTTCTACTCTTTCCTTTGGGGCAAGTATAAATGGATTGCCAATTTGTATGTATGAGCCATCATATAGTTGGATAGCAAGGATAGCAAATTGTATGTATTTGAAAGAATAAGAGTCCATGTATTTGTTAACATAGGCATCCTGACTGGCGAAAAGTCTAGTGGTCACATTTTCTCCTAGTTCTTCAGGAAATCCATAAGAATCAAAATCCTCTAAAGGAAGAGTATATCCTTGTTCGGTTATAGTGTTATCCTTAACCCAACTATCTACGCTCATTTTGAATGATGTGCGTGTTAGTTTTGCATCGTAAGTTACCTCCGTAAAATCGACAACACGATAAATCCCATTATCCCAATAGCAATATAATATCTTACTATCGCCAACAAATGAAAGGATATTGCCTACTGCTGTAACGGCATTGACGTGGAATCCGTTCAAGTCGATGGTGTACTTGGTTCCGTCTCCACCTTTCTCCATCCAGTACCAAGTATCATCTGATTTACGGATGATATAGTGGGAGTGAATAACTTCATCGTGTGTTACCTTATGAACCAGTTCGATGGTGTCTCCTGAATCCAGCGTGATGTTCTGCTCAGTTATTACTGGCTGGTGGATAGGGTGGAGTGCCCCATCCTCGTTGATGAGGTTGAGGCACGTTGCCAACTCCCCATCCTGACAATCGTAGTCGGATGGAGAGTGGGTAAGCCCTTTGAGTATTACTTCTTGTCTTGTTGCCATGTGCTCGAATTTTTGTTTGGTCGCATGATTTCGTAGTATGGCTCGCCTTTGGCTGACTTGCGTGGGATGCAGGTAAGGCGAACCATCTTGTTGAGCGGAAGATTGTAATCGTCAAGGATGGCGGTGACGGAAGGGAAGTCACTTCGGAAACCTACCTTCTTATGCTCCTGATTGAATTGAAGCTGAGTGAAGGCGGTGTTGGTCTTGCAAAGTTCTTCCCAGTCTTCACGCATACAGAATCCGTATGTACCTCGGTCAGATAACCTGAACACGAAGATAGAAGTGTCTGTACGCTCCTTCTGCATGATGTGGTTGTAGATGCCCTTGGAGAGCGTAACCGAGTTTACTCTTCCGTCCAGAACCACAAAATCGTTGCGGTGTCTAAAACCGTTGACTTTATCTATTAAATACTTGAATTTCATGTTGCAAATATAATATGAAAAGTGATAAAATGTATATTATCCGTTAACTTTGTCTTTCCGTTTTGGTCTGCCATTGCGGTTGACATACTTAGTGATGACGGCTCTTGCATGTTCTGAGCGATAGCAGCCACATGACTTTGTACGTCCTTCACGAAGAGCAGTACCTAGAACCGTACACCCTCTGCCACAATCACACTTGCATATCCAAAACGCACCATGCTGGTGGTTTTCTTTATCAGATTTTCGGCAGACGAGTAATCTGCCGAATCTCTGTCCAGTAAGGTCTATCAACTTTCCCATACTACTTCTCTGCTAGTTTCTTTGCCTCTTCAACTGATACTGGCTTTCCGCTAAGAGGAATACGGAAGTCGAACTTAGAACGGAAACCATAATAGCCTACGAAATCGAAGCTCTGCTTCATCCGTTCATCTGTAGTGATGTACTTCTTATAAGCCTTCACCTCCTTCTCTGAGCGGTAGATGGTAGAGTTGACGAAGTAAGAACTGGTTCCCTTGTTTGCGATAACTGCAATAAAGAACTGCTTTCCAAGGAACTTCTCCTTGATACGCTGAATAATTGAGATTTTCTTTGTATTCATATATTAAATCTGATTAAATATTATGATGAATGCAGATAGGCTGCACTATTATAACTATTCGATCCCGCAAGACACGACACAATCTTCTGTATTGATACCTCGGAAGTGTTCGCATCGCTGGCAAGCAAGGCTACCTACGTATAGGATTTCCTTTGTGTACTTGCCTTGAATGCCGAAAGGGCAGGGAGTGGTGTACTCGAAGTGCCCACCGACATATTCGTTGAGGTTATATTTTGGATTCTTCATTGGTTGCTTTGGTATGTTTCAAGATTTTTGTAGTATTTTCTTATGATGGGAAATATGCTTACCTTATCTCTGCCACATGATTTCGACTCAGGGCAGAAACCTCTGTATACGCATTGTGGAACGCAAGCGGATGCAAGCAAAGGTTCGATACGTGCCACCTCGTCAATAACCTTATACCACACCTCTCTTGTCTCATTGGATGCCTTGTTGCAGAGTCTCAGCTTCGAGATATTGATAATCTCCTGAGCGTTGAGGGATAACTGCAAGTTGACCAAATCATCCTGACGCATATCGTGGCGAGAAACCTTGGAACCAGTAATGTCTGGTCGGGAGGTGGAGACGAATGGCTGAGCATGAACATGGCGAACAAAGTGATTGCTCACCCAGTATGGTATGCCATACATCTTAATATCGAACTCCAATTCTCTGAGCGGTGAATGCTCGCTGAGAATCATCTGTTTCTTGAACTCATCGCTAGGCTCATGTCCTAGCGGTTCCTTACCTTGTGTGAACCGAGCAGCATCAACAACACGCTGCCAGTCCGTTACTCTTTTAATTTCTATTTTCATAACTACTTATATTGTTAAACTAATTGCCTTTTTAATACGATACATTGTAATTGAAATCTAGTTCGATACAAGTTCTCTATTTGCAGTCACCTTTGTCAAAATACTCAATATCTCGACCTTCGCTGAAAGCCTGAATGATAGGCAATAACTCTTTTGCTTGATTTCTGTCCATACTCAATCCTCCAACTCTTTTAGTGCTCTTTCTAAGTCATAGAAAGCCAACATTCCATTATCGGAAAATGGTAACTTGCCTATGCTATCCATAGCACGTTTAATATACTCAATAGCTTTTTCTTTGCTCATTGCTTATCCTCCTTTGTGTTACACGTTGCTTGGTCTCCTTCATAGTAAGGAGCACCGACTTTAGGTATTATTTGAGTGTTCCTATTACAGGAACATTGCATTACCCAAGGTGCGTTTACCTTTCCACATCTAGGGCATATCCATCCTTCTTGTGCCATATTCTCTTCTTTTTACCCTCTCCCTTTTGCAGGAGAGGGTGGTTAGTTACTTAGAAGGCTCAGTATATGATACTGGCTCCCACACATCATAAGCCGTCAGTAAAACTGGAGCAATAACAGATGGAGCGAAGATGATTGAAGCTACAACATCAGGAGTATTCAACTCATAGTTAACACCTTCTACTTTGTTTTCCTTACTAGCCCATCCATAAGGCTTTGCTGTAATCGTAGAACCATCTTTCTTTTTAAAAGTCTTCTCGCTAGAGCAAGAAGCGAACAAACTTGCAACGACTAAGGCTGCTAAAATAATCTTTTTCATATTACTTATATTTATATCCCATAAGGGATGGTTAGTTACTCTGTTACTTCCTCGTAAGTCTTAGCGAAAATATCAGGCTTGCAAGGATAGAACTCTCCGTTTACACCTTTGATGATGTAGTCACCAATATCTGATTTTAACTTGCCTTCAAGGGTAGAAATATACAAGCCGTTCTGTACGATGTTGGCTTCATAATTTCCCCATACACGTGTATCTTGAAAATCATGATTAATTTCTTTGATAATTTCTTTACGTGATTTATCACATAAAAAGGAATATATGTCAATAAGATTCTTGCCAGTCCACTGGATAGCTTCAATGACAACAGGCTTCTTTACATACTTCTTAATCATAATAACTTTATTTTCCCTATTAAGACAAACTGCACAACTTTCTGGAGATTCATAAGGACAGCCGCCATCGCAGTCATAATCAGGGAATCTTTTAAATTTACGTTTTTTCTTTGTCATACTTTTATATTTTGTGCCCGAAGGCTGTTAATCGTTGAGTATAATTGAAAATATAAAGCTGCCAATAACAGTAACTACCATCAATATACACAATATCGCACACCCTATTGTTGCTCCTTTTTCTTCGTCCGTATTAATTATATTTTTAATCATATCTATTCTAGTAAGGAGCATATAGCCCAAAAGTGTTGCTATTATTAAAAATGCTAAAAACATACCTACACCTCCATTTCGTGATTAATGTTCAAGCCAAAGAGAAGATGTTGGAGTTCATCTACACATTTTATCATAACAGTATCGTCTTTTCCGTCATTGAAAGATACTCCGCATATTCCTAAAAGAATATTATATCGCAAAGTGAAAGGGTATTCTTGGTGTTTATACCACTTATGCCCAAGAAATTCTCCTTCTGAGCGATAACATGTCCATCCATTCTTTTTAAGAAACTCTTCCCAAATATGAATGGGCATAATATCATTTTGACAAATTTTGCCCAAGCTTTGCCCATCAATAACTTTTAAGTCGTAAGAATAATCTATATTAAACGGATAGATACTACAGACAACACAGATAAATCCGTGACTATAAACTATATCGCCCACCATATAACGAGGTGGATTTCTAAATTCTTTATGTGTCATACGCTTTACTTTATTACCACAAGTTCTTTCTAGCCCAAGCTTCAGCCTTTGGCTTAGTCTTGAACTTCTTATCTTTAACTTCATGCCAAACTCCAAAAGGAGCTGTCTTATATTCAATAAGAAAAAGACCTTTCTCAATCTTGACAATTCTGTATTCAAAATACATACGCCTTATTTTTTAAGATGGTTATACTTCTTTATAGCATCCTTCTTTGATGCTGCCATAATCTTAATACCTTTTATGGTGAACTCATGCTGTGCCTTTGGCTGACACTTCTGCTTGTCAGAAGGAACACTTCCTTTCGGCACATTGAATCTAAAATTTGGAAGACCAAAAGGAAAATCACTCATCTGATACTCCATTTCAGTTTTCATCCCAATCATTGATAATAATCCATTCATATTTAATTCCCTCCTAATTCAATATAAACTTTTTCCAAAACTTCTAACGGATAATCATTCAGATTGAGATTATGTATTCTATGAATGATAATTCGCTTACGGTATTCTAATTCTATTACCTTTATCTGCTCCTCATCTTTAGGGATTTCAATTTTACCAGAGAACAATCCATATACTCCAGATTGAAACCCGTTAGACTTCCGATATTTAATATTGTTTACAACGACCAAAGTTTTTGTTACTCTTTTAACAACGCCAATTTTTTTATTGTCGTATTTGTCGTAAACAACAACCTTATCGCCAACTACCAAATCTTTAAGCTCCATTATATTCTCCTTTCTTTTTAATGAATGTGTTGACAAAAATCTCAGCCTCTTTTATGGCTTTTTCGGCTATAAACTTTAAACGCTCCTCTTCTGTATAACCGCGTTCTTTTTCTTCTTCCTTTGACACATAATGAAGTCCATTACTTCGAACATCATCCATATATAATTCTTTTGCAATCTGTAGGGTTATTCCAACCGTATCAATCTTGCTAATCATTTTTCTACTCCTTTCTTTTTAGGAACATACTCATCTAGTTCATCGTCAAACTCGTAGCAGTCAGGGCAGTAATGTTTGCCGTTTATCTCTTGCCAACCACTTTCTTGCATAAGAAATTCCACGTCAGCACTATCGCCCCAAGCAGTTATATTTCCGCCATCATCTTCAAACTGCCTACCACAGCCATCACAGATGCCTTCGTACATTGTAATGATTTCTAATCATTGTTCACCTCCTTCCTTGGAAATAAATCCTCTATATAGAGCCATATAGATGGAGTGCCGCCAATATTCATAAAGTCTTCCCAACTCTCTTGTGTAAACCCTTCTCTTGTATGTGCTAACTCAAAGTATTCATCATAGTCATCTTCTGAATCAGCACTATAGCTTTCAAAGAATTGCAGTATATCTTTATCCTTTCTTGTTGGTACTTCATTATATGGATGCCACAAGTCCTTCAAGAACTCATTGATAGCCCACTTAGCACCTTCTTTAAAGCCTTCTTCAATTAATAAGGCTTCTTGCTTATCACAATCCGTTACTTCGCTGTATCTTCTTGCAGCAGCTTCTATTTTCTTGTCATCTATCATATCACTTTATTCTTTTAAATTGAACAGCCTTTCCGTCTTTTCTGTCGATTCCGACACACTTGAAATTTCCGCAAACTTTTTCATAAATGTCAGTACATATCTCATCGAAAAAACAACCATTGCATTGTTCTTTCTCGGTCTCTACCACCTTCAAGATGATTTCCGAGCCAATAGGTAAATCTTCCATAACTTTAGTTCCTCATGATGTGATACTTTACAACCTTGTTTACGGCAAGAGGTTGCGATTTATTAAAATTCTCGATGATATTGCGTTCCATCTGCTCAGGGAAGATGGGCTTGGTGGGTTTGGGAATGTAGATGGTAGCTAGTAGCTTGCTGCCATCACTAAAAGTCATTAAGCACCTTCTTGAAATCTGTTCTATACCAAACATATTGCTGTCCTCCTAATATTTGCATCCGTGAAGATACGGACGTGATTCGTTATACTTCATTTTTAACTTGATGTGCTCCATCAGGTCGATATTGTGATTGTGGGCGATAGCGAACACCCTCATAAGTATGTCCTGAAGAGTACCTGATAAATACCAATTGCAAGTCTCATTATCAATAAGCCAACTAAAGCGTCCGATGAGTCGGAACAAATCTTTTGCGATACTGCCTTTATTAATTATGTTTTGAACCTTATATTGAATCCTGCCAATTTCATATTCATCAGCAAGAACAGAATTGCTATTTATTTTAATAGGGCTTTTGCTGTTCAGCCATCCTAAGAGTGACAAGATACGGATGGCAATATCAGCGAACTCCGATTCTACCGTTCCTTCAAGAGAGTTTTCGTAAGCGGTAGGAATATCTCTGCCCATCTGAATCTCGCACTCATAGTCTTCGACACTTCCGTGACGATTGTGGCGGTCTGCCTGAACTGCTTCTGCCATTTCCGTGATGATGAGCATCAATTCGGTTTCTATTTCTGTGTTCTCAGGATAGAAACCATGCTTGTCGGCATTCTTAAAAGCATCTTCTGCTAAGGTTGCCAGTTTCTTCTGTGTTATAATTTCCATATTGTTTTGATTTATTATTTTCTGATAGTGAATGCTATATCGTTGAGGGTTCGGCACCTGTCAATTTTGCCTTCTTCACATAACTCGTTGATGGCTTGATAAGGCTGGTGGCATCCTCGGTTGATGATTTCGGCTGTTAGTACGTGAGGGGGCACGATGTGAGCAGATTCACGTTCTGACTGAATCTCAGCGATGATGGCTAGGATTTTTTCTTTCTCTGTCTTCATTTGGCGAAGGTAAGAATGAAACGTTGGTGACTAAAGACTGATACATGAGAACTTCCTTGTTTCCGTTTATATCCATGATGCACCATTTCCCATCTATCATGGTTCCGATGATAGGCTTGCCTTTGTACCACATGATAAGGGTCTTGCCTTCAAAGAGAAGGCGGTGGGCTTTGCTTATGCGCTTGCCTACCTTGATATATCCGAATATATTCATGTTAGAAGAGGGATAGCTGACCAGTCTTGTCGTGATAGTGATTCCCTGAGGGGAAAATCAGTTCCTCGAACATGGCGGTCAGGCAGTTGGTTACTATTGAATTTCCTGCTAGGGCATAGAGTTTGCTCTTGCTGATAATGAGTTGACCAGACTTCTCCTTGCTCAGGAGTTTGTCTATATCAGCTTCGTGAACTCCCATCAGTCGGAAACAATCTCTTGGAGTGTACTTCCTGATTTGGATGGAGTATCGCTTTCCGTTAGGAGCGGTGTGAATGATTTCTTTGTTCATGATGGTTACGAATGTCATGTTTGCTGTATCAATGGTTGTCTTGATGGTAGGGGAGATACCTTGCATTACAGCTTGGTTGTAGATGTCGAGAACTTGACCGCCCATATCAGGCTTCACCTTCCCCGATAGGAGCAGGGATTTCATTCTCTTTCCTCCTGTTATCATATCTCTTTTACTATTAAGAATAGTGGAATGCAGTTACCTCCGTGACCCATAGCAGAATTGAGAGTAGGAGAGATTCCTTTGGTGGAATAGACTCTGGTCTGCTGCTCTATTCTGCCTTTGATTTGGAGGTTTGCTAGCTTTATAATTTTGTCGCACATTCTTTTATTTTTAAGATAAATGTATTGTGTTCAAAGGAAGCTGTTGTGATGGCTGGTGATATTTTCGTTTTAAATAAACCACCTTTAAAACTCCCATGTTTGTTTCTGTATATTATCATACTCTTTTTATGATAAGAACTCCACCTTTCGGATAATGAGCGGTGTCTATGAGGTTCATGATACTTATCATAGAGAAACTGGCTGTGACTGCTACAAATCCATCAGCAGTTTTCGGTATTGCTATCTTCGGGGTAGAGTTTTTCGATTGATTCATTGATGTCTGCTTTTGTGAGATACTTTTCTAGAAGGGGCTGGGATAGGAAATATTCGGGAGATACGTTGTCTTCCAAGATGTCCTCAACCGTTGTCTCTAGTTTAATGGGAGAAGGGAAATGATACTCTGGGTTCGGTTCGTCCTCTGTTCTGAGTATGGAGATAACGAAGATACGTTCACGATTCTGTGGAATTCCGTAATCTTTTGCATTCAGTACCTTGTAGAAGGAGGTGTAACCGAAGGAGTCGAGGTCTTTGAGGTACTGGAAGAAGTACTTTCTCATTGACTTTGAGAGAAGACCTTTCACATTCTCTAGCATCACATACTTTGGTTTCTTGACTGCCAGCATTCTCTTCTCCTGAAAGATAAGGGATGAGCGTGTGCCGCTGCCTTCCTCTGCTCCTTGGCGAAGTCCTGCATTGGAGAAATCTTGGCATGGTGAAGACCATGATATGAAGTCGAAGTCGGGAACCTCATTCCAGTCTATCCTTGTCACGTCTCCGAAGTTAGGTATGTCTCTTCCGTGTAGTAGTCCGTAGGCTTGGATGGCTGATGGTTCTATTTCTGAGTAGCCTACTACCTTGAAGTCGAACTCAGGATGCTTATCTTTGAGGTATTTGAAGGATAGGCTCTGACTGCCATAGCCAGCGAATGCCTCAAAGACTCTGAGAGGATGCTGCTTGTTGTACTTACTGATTTGTATCATTGCGGTAAACAGAAATGTGGTTTATGGGTTCCATTGGATGCCCAAGCGTTCCAAGGTTCCGTTATCACGATATATCTCCAACTGCTTTCGGCATAGGCTATGAGGATTCTTTTGCAGAAGCTCTATCATTCCTATGATGCGTGTTTTGAAAACGTTGTCCTTATCCGCATTTGTTACGTTCTGTTCAGCCTTCGTCTTTGCGATAAGTTGGCTAATCTCAGAAGGCTGCTCGTTAACGGCTGCTGGCGGTGGTGTTGCTCCGATGAGTTCGTCTTCCCATCCTCGCTGGTTAAGGAAGGTTTGGAAGTTCTTTCTGAACTGCTTGTCTGGCTTTGAGATTACATAGAGAGGTATGTACTCTAAAGCTGCTTTGCGGTCTTTCTTGCTCATGGAGTTCCACTTCCTCTTCAGTCTTTCCTTGCAGCCCACCTTCTTGTCGTATAAGTCCCATGCACGCTCAAAGGTATATTCGTCTTTGACTTCCTTGGGTGGAGGAGTTACTTTATAGCCTTTGGATTCAAGAATAGCAATAATCTCTTGTGTAATATATTCATCTGCTTTTTCCCGATATTCTATTAAGAATTGTTCTATAAGAGATGGTTCCTCTCTAAAAAAACTATTATCAAATTTAATATCACTCATAGTTCACCATTTAAATAATTGTCGATTGCTTGGATAAATTCATCTATAGAGCGGACAATGATGTACTTGCCACCATGTCGTTCTACTTCATGCTGGAATACCTTCTGTTCGGGTTCCTGCCTACTTTTCGGTGTTTTATTTTCGATGCAGAGAAAACCGTACTGGGAGGTGCGCTTCAGGAGCAGCATATCAGATACTCCTGCCTTCATACCTTCTTCTTTGAGCCATGCGGCTTGTTGAGAAGTTCGCTTGCCACCATTGGGAACGGCAAAGAAGACACCTTCAAGGTCAGGATATACCCCACGGATATACCTGACCTCTGCGGCTTGCAAGTTGTGCTCATCGTAGGATGAACGCTTGCGTATCTTCTTGCCTTCCTGCTGTAGCTTTGCTTTGATTTCAGCGTAGCTTGCCATTACCAGTCTGTTGAGAAAAGGTCGTTGAGAGATTCTTTGCCCATCAAGCGGATGGCTTCCTTGGTAAGTTCTTGCGACTTGAAGTAAACACCCGCTTTGTTCAATGTTCTTGTGTACATTTCGATAAATGTATCACCTTCTTTATTGATATTCCATTTTTCATCGTTTCTATCGAAGTTTGGCTTCCAGTCACCATTGAGATACTTGGCGATGTTCTGCAACTTGTTGAAAGCAGCATAACGTTTAGCCTGAGCAGGAGTAGTACTGTTGATAGTATCTTCGTAACTACTTAAACTCTGTCGTTCTTGATGAATTATGTTTCTGCCAGAAATCCAATGTGCAGTTTTGTTCAAGTAGAGTTCTTTGGCAATATCATTATAAGTGGTAGGCTTGCCATCCTCTTCTTTTTTATTAGTATGCATCTCGTCTCCTTCAATCTTCTGACGAACCATCAACTTACCTTCCTCATCGAAGAAGAACTGGAGGTTATCAGGGATAGGGTACTCTACTGCCGAACCATCAGCAGGGATGCGCAACTTAGATAATGTTGCCTTACCGTTGTTGATGTTGGTAACGTCCTGATTGCTGATGCCTTCTGCATGAATGTCAGGAGTCTCCTCGCAAATCTCTGCCATCTTCTTGGCAATCATGTCTACACCTTTACCAAGGATTGCTCCGAAAAGCATCTGTGCAAATGGTGGTAACTCTGGGGTGTTGTTGCGCTGACGGTTACGTCTGTTATTGCGCTTGTCGTTTCTACGTGTCATATTAACTATAATTTTGTAAAATGTTATTGAACTCGTCTTCTGTAATACCATCTGCATAGAGTATCGTGAGGATGGTGTCTAAGACTCTACTATATACTTCATTAAAGGCTGGCTCGTCCATCTTGGCGAAGGAGATAGACTTGGCTCGTTCCAAGAACTTCTGTCCGTTGAGGTCGTAGAGAGGTTCGCTGAATCCTGACGTTATCAGAAGCTGCTCACGGAATGTGTCTATGGAGCGAAGGTTTGTGCGCTGCTGCTCTGTAAGACAATCCCATGCTGCTCGGATAAGGGCGAAGAACTTGCGATGGAACTTCACGTTTCTCGGACGGACGATGTTTGCCTTGACGATGGTTCCAACCTTTATCTTTTTTATTTCCTCGTAATCATCATCCGTATATGGACGAAGACCAGTAGAGGTTCTTACAAGATGGATTTCCATACCTTATATATTATTGGTTAGGTCGAGGGAAAGGGAGGCCGCCTTGCTGCTGACCACCTGCATATTGAGCATTCTGCTGAATAGGTTGACCGCTTGCATTAACCTGAGGGGGAAACTGCTGTGGCTGGCTCAGAGGTATTGGCTGCTGCTGTGGCTGGTAATATCCACCAGCTGTCTGAGGTGCTGCACCAACCAGACTCTGAACAACCTGACCCTGCTGCTGACCATTAGGTCGCTCCACCTTCCAGCAGTCCAACTGATTGAACCATCGTCCTTCCTTAGACTGATGTGCCTTCAATCCGATGTTGGCGGTGATGATTTCGCCTAACTGAATGTTGAACTGCTGCAACTTGTCAGAACCATAAACTTGGATAACGGCTCTTGAAGGGTATTGCTCGTTCAACTCTTCGATAGTGTACTCACAAGAACTCCATTGGGTTCCGTTTTGGGAAGTTCCCATCTGAACTTGCCCAACTGAAATAATCTTTCCAGTAAATTTAACGTTCATATCTATACTTAATTAAGTTTGATTCGTAATGACGGCTTGGTGGTCGTTTCTTTCAGATAATGCTCGTAGTGGTCAGGCTCCGTGTCCTTGAACAGCTTCATGTCGAAGGTCTGCTTCGTGGTAGCTGCCACATAAGAGTAGGAGCCAAACTGAGTCTTGATGGATTTCTGCTTGTTGTCTTCCATCATCTTCATTATCTTCTCCTTCAACTCATCCTGCTTAATCTTCAGGGCATCCACACGGGCGGTTATCAGTCTGAACTCCTGCTCTAGGGCAGAAAACTGCTCAGGTACTTCCACCTTATATTGGTAGTCGGTATCATCAGCGAGATAAGCGTTGATTAAATCGTCAATCTGATAATCGGCTACCCTAGGGAGTGGCTGGAACTTGCTCTGTCCGTTCTTGAACCACATGCAGACAATCTCCTTCACCTTCAAGTCAGGATTCTGCTCCTCGAACCATTTTGCATAGATGGATAACTGGAGCGATACGTTGTCGTAGTGGAGGGTGGAGGTGGTCTTGTAATCTACCAGATAGATGTTGCCTTCATCATCAGCAAAGACTCCATCAATAGCAGAAGCGAAGTTCTCACCATCTGTAACTAGATACTCGGATGCTACATAGTGTAAACCGAATGAGACTAACATACTATGGAAGGCAAGAAGTTCTTCCGTAGGGTTCGGGTATTTGTTGATGTCTGCATCGAATATAGAGCAGAAGGTTTCAAGGGTGTTGTGGACGAGACCTCCTCGCTCTGCTGCCTTCATCAGTACTGCCTCAGGGATATTCTTGTAGGTGTCGGGGAAGGCTTTCTTGATGAGCGTTCCAGTCACACCTTTCAATTCCTTCTTGCCAATGAAGTACTGGTGAGATTCCTCAATGAATGTTACTCTTGGCACATTCAGAGTGATTTTCTTTGTTGCTGTTGTCATATTATTGTATACCTAATTGTTTCTTCTTGGCTGATACTGCTTGCATGAACTGAGCGTTTGAGCATAGTGGCTGGTAATGCTGAACCGTCCACAATAGCTGGTCTTTGGTAACACATCTGTTCAAATATCCCAAACCTTCATTCAGGTCGTTTGAGTTGAATTGGTTTGATGCTGGCTGCTGTGCCTGAGTCTGCGCTTGCTGCTGAGTCTGCTGCTGACCATCGTTGGTGGTATCAGAATCCTGATTATCATCAATGGCGAGCAGACCGTTGAGCGCATACTTTCGAGCGTAGGAGGATGATGCTCCAGTAATCTGACTGGCATCCATACCTTTCTTGTTTTCCTCTTCTCTTGCCCATCCAGTAGATGTCTCGCACTCACCCTTCTCGTTCTTGATACTGGCGGTTGCCTTCACGTAGATGCGGTTGCCTACCAATACAATATCATCGGTAATGGTGAGCGTACATTTCTGCTTGGCGAGTAAAGGCTTGACAGCTTCAAGGATGTCTTCTGCCTTGCGGTACTTGTAGCCACAGAACTTGTTGACCTGAGTCTTCGGGGCTTTAAGTTCTGACTGAATTGCGATAAGTTCTTTCATATCTTATATGTATTAAGTTGTTATTGATACTTCCATTGATACATGCTACATCTGTAGCCGCCATCTGGGTTCTTATTCGGGTTGTCACACATGGTAGAAAATACACAATCGTGACAACTATTTGCTTTATATCTCATATTGTATGGTTTGAAATGTTCAAAATAAAAACCCCACGATTCTCACGAAGGGCGGGGAAGAATGATTTTAACAACTAAACTGGCTGTCGCTACAGCAAAAAGTATGATTTATTAATGCAAAAACATTTGGAACATAAATTCTAACTAAAGGGCGCACGTTCCGAGCCTTTAATCCATCCGTGCGCCCAAGGTTCCCTTCTGCATTCATGGAGGCTTAGGACTCCCAGCACTAGTAATCGCACATATTCTGATATATCTGATATTTAATATAAAATAACCAATTATAACTTGAACCGAATAAAAGAAAGATAGCGTGCTGGCTGCATTAGAACCGATTTGTAGTTGTGCGCTCCTACCTTTAGATGCTACCTTATTATATAAGGGTCACGGCATCTGGTCTGCATCTTCACAAGTGAACTCCAAGTTTTTCCAAATTCCACCAATCAGGTGTATGTACTAGCTTGCCACTTCCACGTCTAAGCACCATCTGTGGTTAATGATGCTCCTTTTGGGTACGTGTACCTCTCTAGGAAGGTTTATCCTATCCGATACAAAGCCTTGGAATCGGGCTATATGGGGCGCAAGGTGGGACTCGAACCCACGACATCGAAGGTGCATGAACCTTCTTACTCTACCAAACTGAGTTACTTGCGCTGGGTAAGAACTTAAAACATGTAAAATTATAACGACAAAAACTGTAGTGGAGACTGGGAGTAGCAAACTCCAAAAAACCTCTGCTCTTTACCGAATGAAAAATTCGATGGTTCAAAAGACATTATAAGACTTAACACATTAATAACTTAATACTTAACTATACTTGTGAGGTTCAGTCTCCATATATCTTACTTGCCTACCTCCTTAAAGTAGGAGTGAATTTCCTTAACGGCAACAGCGAAAGCGATTACGCTGGCTACCAACATTACATCTGCTATCATAAGTTTATCTGTTTAATGGGTTACACAATAGGCTGCTGCCTCTGATTCCAACTCAGCAATAGTCTTTCTTGGATTCTGAGTCATCCACTCTTCCAACTCGCTCTTCTTAAAGTAGAGTCTGTTGATGTTTGGCTTATAGCAAGGGAGTATGCGATTCCTGACGTTATCTCTCACTCCTCTAACCGACATGCCAAGGATGATTGCAGCTTCATTAATGTTGAGCACATTCTTTGCAGCTATCAGCGAATACTGCTCTATGCGGTCTAGCTGCTCTTTAATCTCTGGGTCTACCATATTACACGAAGTTGAGGGTTTGTTGACTTGCACTAGCTGCCTTGGATGGCTCTGTTCTACCAGTGCCTTTATCGCTGGGAGTGTTCTCCTGCTCTATCAAGGGGAGAATGCCCTTCGCTTTGAGTGACTCATAAAGGAAGATTCTTCCTTTCGTTGTCCACTCGGTGTTGTACTTCACATCGTGCCGACCATCACTCCTTACGATTTCTACTGCTCTGCTATGGACATATCCACCTTCGAGGAATTGGGCAAACAATATCCATTGACCTCTTACCTTGTGCTGGATTCTCATAGATTCCAACTCCTTGTTAAGTCTCATGGCAGTCATGCCGTAGTCCTGAGCAATCTGAGTAACGGTCATGGTGGCTTTACTCTGCAAGATTCTATCGTAGTAGCTTACCTTCGGAAGCATTTCGGTAATCTTGCTGCCAAGTTCCATGTTCGCCTTGCTGATAGTGACGATTTGCTCCTGCTGCTTTTTGTTTTCCAAAGCTAGCTGCTGTTTCTCCTCCTCAGCCTTGACCAGAGATTTGAGAGCTTCGAGATAGTTCTGAGGAACGGATGGCTTGGTAACTTCGATTTCCTTCTTCATCTTGTTGAAGGCTTCGATGTATTTCAGTTTGAACTCCATCGCCTTCTTTCCATTGAATCCCATCGCCAGCAGAGTGAAACCGTCTTGGTTCATGATGAACATTGGATAACTCTGTTTGTTCTGCTCATTGATGTAGGTCGTTTCCTCAAACATCTGGGTCTCGTCATTTTTAACGATACCCCCTTGAAGTATCTTCCTTATCGCTTTGAGAACATTATCATGTGGTTTCTCAAAAACCTCAGCAACCAGTTTGCTATTTGTTAGAGGCTGGTTGCTTTCACCTCTGTAAACGATTTCATTCATAGAAACCTCCTTCTTTATTATTAGTAGAACAAGACCTTATCAGTCTTAACTCCTCCGAACTCATTCAGGGCATCTTTCCTGATGTTCTCGGACTGCTTGCTCTGACTTCTAAAACCTAGAGCGTTGTAGATGGTTTCTCTTCGGCAACCATATCGCTCAGCAAGTTTTTTCCGTCCTTCAGGCGAAACTTTGATAATTTTTATCTTTTTTGTTTGCATATCTTAATTTTTTATTGTACTTTTGCTTTTAATAATTAAGCAACTTGTTGTTTACGGGTGCAAAGGTATGCAAATATGTTTAGACCACCAAACAAAATTGCATATTTCTTTAGTCGATTATGTTTATTTAAGTATGATTTAAAAATGTAAAATGTATGGAAAGTCTTGTAGCACAAAGAATTAAGTCCGTTTTAGAGGCTAAACAAATAAGTATATCTGCTTTTTCGAAAATGATTGGAATGCAGCAAGTAACGTGTAATCGCCAACTTCGTGGTGACCAAGCAGTATCACTTGGTCTTATCGAAGGGTTTCTGAATGAGTTTGATGAGATTTCAGCCGAATGGCTCCTTCGGGGTAATGGAAAACAATTTATCGAGGAACAATCCTTCTTGGTGGCTGAACCTACTCCAGAGTATCGTGAAGACAAAAACGACTTGCTAGACGATTCTGTTTGGAAGGCGAAGTACGAAGAGTTAGAGAAACGCTACGACCAGCTACTATCTGTATTGGGTGGTGGCATGAGGCAAGCAAATGTCGGATAATTAAAACGTAGTAGAATGTGGCAAGTGTTTATATTGGCAATATGCTTTGGAGTATATCTATTGGCTGGTGCAGTAATATCTTATTGCTTTTGGTATTTATTGCTTTTAATTTTCAGGCCTCTTAAATTAGAAAGGTTGTTTGGAATAGAATTGCCATTGCCAGTAGTTTTGTCCCTTTTAGGCATTGGTATATGGTATGGTTACAATATCAATAATTTCTTGTCTGAATCTAGTAATAAAAAGGTGACGATAGAGAGAAAAAAGAATGTGCCAATTAAAAACGAAACTTCTTCTGTGTATATATGTACTGGAGAAACTTCTACCAAATATCATAGCGACCCTGATTGCCGTGGTCTCTCTCGCTGCTCAGGAGAGATAGAAGAGATAAGCGAGGAGGAAGCTGAGGATATGGGCAGAACTCCATGCAAGATATGTTACTAATTAAATTATGAGATATGAAAAAGATTTTGTTTTTGCTGGCGATTCTTGTTGCGTTGGTATCTTGCAGCAAGGATTCTTATGACGAATTGTCTGCTAACTATATAGAGGTAAATGGAAACCGCTCGCAAGTTAACTATCTCAATATAGATGGTGGGTATTTCACAATAGGCTCGTCTGAGAATAATCACCTCAATGCTATATGTGTAAATTATAAACATTCTTTTAGCGATATTGACTATAATAAAAAAGTGTATTTCTCGGATGCGACCGATTGTATTGAAGATATAGATGTGATAAAAGAAAACATGTCTTATCAGTATCAAAATCTAAAAGACTTTTCGAGTGATAGCTATTATTGTGTTGAAAAAGATGGTAATGGAATGTATCGTGTTGATGTAAATATCAAAACCTCTCAACATTCTGTAAAGATTAAATATTTTGGCAAAAAAGATAACTAGGAAAAAATATTTTCCCAACTATAAAAATAAAATGACAGAAGTAACTAACGAACAGAAGCTGTATGTGCTGCTGGACAACATTCGAGACAAGTCTGAGTATGAGCAGGAGATATGGGGTATCATTTACGACCACGTATCTCCTGATGATTCTTGGAAAGAGAGTGTTGCTGATTTGCTGGTGAAGAGTGGGTACCTTAATCGTGGGTATGCCTATAGCAATCAGGAATCTAGGGTGGTGTATAGCATCACCAAGCAGGGCAGGAATCAGATTTCAGTCCTTTGGAATGGCAGTACGTTGAAGAAAGAACATGAGGAGAAAGTGAAGGCTCTAGAGAAGGAGTCTTCATTTAAGAATAAACACCCATACATATATCATGCGATTAAAGCTATAATTACAGCAGTAATCACGATACTTGTAGGACTAGTTTATAAATTTGTCTGCCAGTAACGTTCCTAAGAAGAATGACTCTACACCTATCCAAATAAGATAGAAGTAATAGCCTTTTTTGTAATATTCTAATTCTCTGTCTTTATCCATAAGCCATTGATTTTTAATGTTTATGAGGCAAAATTACGGCTTTCTACTGAGAATCAGAAGCAAATTACATAGTTTAACTTTTAAATCTCTGCAAGGCTGGCTACCTTACAGAGATTTTTTTATTCCTTATCGAAGAACTTATCAATCAGACCCATCGCCTCATCCTTCTTCTTATCTATAATCTTAGCATATATCTCGGTGGTGGATATTCGGGAGTGACCGAGTAGCTTGCTGGTAGTGTAAATGTCGGCTCCCAGCGTGAGCATCATGGTGGCAAAGGTATGCCTAGCAGTATGGAAGGATATGTTCTTCTTGATTCCTGCTGCCTTCGCCCATACCTTAATATGATAGTTGATGTTCGGCTGCTGGCATAGTTCATAGAACACCAGTTCGTCTTTCGTCTTTTCAGGCAACCATTTCATCGCCTCGTTGGATAGCTGATAGCTGACAACTCGCTGAGTCTTCTCCATCGTCTTGGTCAGGCGGTAGGATGATGTTCCGTCAGGATTCTTCACCTCTTCTATATCGCTCCATTTCAGCTTCCTGATGTCCGAGATACGAAGACCTGAAAAGCATGAGAACATGAATGCTTGCTTGGTGTGCTTGCTGTAGCATTCCGTTGCAGCCAGTTTCTTCACCTCCTCAATATCTAGGTATACTCGCTCGCTTTCAGGAGACCCGAACTTATAGCTTGGGTCTATGAGCGATAGGGGATTCATCTGAATGATGCCATCACGAACAGCCTGATTAAGAACCGTACCAAAGCAAGTAAGGTACACCTTCTTTGTCACTTCGCTGAATGGCTGTCCACCTCTCTTGGTGGCAGTTCTCAGATATTCTATCCACTTCATACAAAACTTCTTGTCTATGTCTACCATCTTGGTTGACTCGCCACAGAACCTGATGATGTGCTTTTTCACATTCTCAATAGTCTTGCTCGATTCTGTCGACCTACTAGACTTCTCCTTGTTGGTCTTCACAATATCCAACCATTCCACCAAGCGCATGTTCTTGTTGCTGCTGAATACTCCTGCTTTCTGATTCTTCAAGTCGAGAACCCTCTGAGCCTTGATGATATTCGCACTAGCCATCGTCTCAGCATTCTTCGTCCTCGCCTTCGCTCTTTCCCTGCCAACCTCGGGTATGAGGTATAGCTTTAGAAATTCATAACTTCTCTTTCCGTCCATATAGATGTCCAGATAGATACTCTTGTTTCCGTTGGCAAGTTCCTTGAATCTGATAGTGACTGGCTCCTTGTCGATTGTTTTCTTCCTTCCCATAAGCCTACATTTTAAAATCTGCTGCAAAGATAAGCAAATTTTTTGTTACTCGCAAGTTTTTCGGTAACAAAATAGTAACAAAACTACAACGTATCAAATGTATAGCTATCTGTTAGGTATTGTGCGGAAAATTATTTTTCCGTATAAATAAGGTGTTGATAATTAAGCAGGTAGGTATACATGTGGTATACAAAAGGGGTACTTTCACAAGCACCCCTTCTCATATTATACAAAAACATTATGAATTATTTCTATTAGCGAACAAGATTTTAATTTCTATCTTTGTCTCAATTATCTAAAAGTTTCAAACGTTCATCAGAATTGCTTTTGGCAAGGGGCAATTCCTACTCGTAGGATAACCTCAGTTCTGATGTTTATCATTTACGGTTGCAAAGGTACGAAGATTTTTATAATTGTGCAATACCTAAAAATGGGGGTTTTGATGAATACCTAGAAATGAGGAATAAAAATAGGAGAGAGGGGATATGAAAAAAGGAAGCTCTTATTGAAGAACTTCCTTTTTTATGAGGTGTCTAGCGGAGTCGAACCGCTCTACACGGTTTTGCAGACCGTTACCTAACCGCTCGGTTAAGACACCTTGTGTAGAGTAATCATTTCTGATTTGCGAGTGCAAAGGTACTACTTTTTATTGGTTCTACCAAATTTTTATGCAACTTTTTTAGTAAAAATAATCACTTTCTTTGTATCTTGCTCATAATGAACAGGTTCTGAAATGCGTTATTTTTGCCTGGTTTCTTCTCCTCCTGCCAATAAAAGTAGTTTTTGCTGCTCTTTTTATGAAAGGTGCTCTTGTTCTTTCCGCAGAGTATCTTCTTTCTTTTTATTCTTTTGGCATTTCTCAACGAACGGGCAGCCGGAGCATTGATAGTTTTTACACTCCCGGGCCTGTCTGATGGAGCGGTAGATACAAATGGCGGCATACGTGATGCATGCCGCCAATATGATTGCTATGATGATATACTGTATCATAAGCATAGGTAAATAAGACGATACTAACCTACGGCGTTATAACCGTTGGTTGAGTTCTTGCGCATGATGTCGCGGATGTTCATTTCCTTGAAACCCTCTGCGCGTTTCTGCTCTTCAAGCTCCTTCTCTTCCTCGATGTCCTTTTCAGAACGGGTGAAAGTGAAAGCCTTGTACTTAAATTCTGCAATCGCCCAACCTACGAGGCCAACAGCGATCAATGCAGCAAATCCAATTAATGCGTTCATTTTTCTTTATATTATAATAATGTATAAACTGAATTAATAATCATCGTCGGCTACGTCTTCTGCATCATCAAGACCAAGGTTCTCCGGGTCTTCGAAGGTGGTGCGGTAGCTTTCCTCTGTAAGCTTGTCGTCATCGAATGCATCATCATCATCGTCTGGATCATTGTAGTGATCCTCGATTTCTGGTGCATCCTCGTCTTCGTCCTCATCAGGGTCGAGCAGGTCATCGTTGCGCTTCAAATCATTCTCGTCATCGAATCTCATGCGAACCTTTTCTACCTTAGGCTTCTCCTTGGCAAAGATGGCTTCTACCCAAGAACCCTTTGGCACTACAAGTACTTCATAGTCATCAGCGAGTTTCTTTTCGTACAGGCCACCTGGTTTTTTCAGGCGGTCAGCAGGAAGGGTGGTTGTGCTGATGTCGAAATTACTTTCGATGATGTCCTGGATGCTCTGAGGCAGACTCTCCCAACCACCACCAAAGTTGCGCTCCAAGAGTTCGATGAGCTTATTGGCGGTGATATGACTTACATTTTCGTAAGTAAGGTCAGTAACACGCATGATAGGGCGCTTTTTGA
>ERZ1026776.275-NODE-275-length-37872-cov-8.052939_pt1 | contig 37872 bp, 29 predicted proteins | sample MGYA00380125_ERZ1026776 | MGnify/ENA primary metagenome ERZ1026776 (study PRJEB33269, sample SAMEA4719761) | human gut metagenome | biome: human-associated habitat; feature: organic feature; material: feces | place: Cameroon | collected 2013-10 ...
GCTATACTATAGCTAAGTATAGCGGATTGATACGTTTTGTGGAGGTTCATATGGTGAGCACTTTAAAACTGCCGGTAGGAATTGATAGTTTTGAAAAAATCAGAAGGAACAACTTTTATTATATTGACAAAACAAAGCTCATAGAGCAATTGGTTGAAACCGGTGGAGAGGTCACTCTTTTTACGAGGCCGCGCCGTTTCGGAAAAACTCTGAACATGAGTATGCTTAAAGCCTTTTTTGAAACCGGTGCGGATGAGTCATTGTTTGATGGCTTATATATTGCGCAAAATAAGGCACTTTGCGAAGAACATATGGGAAAATATCCGGTTATATTCCTGTCATTAAAGAGCGTGGAGGGATTGAAATACGAGGATGCCATATATCGTATTACTGAGCTAATAGGAATAGAGGCAGAAAGATTTGGCTTTTTGGAAGATAGTGAATATCTGTCAGAAAATGAAAAAAAGCGCTACAAGGCGATCATTGCATTGAAGGATGGAACGAATGCAATGGATGAAAAAGTGCTTGTATCGAGTCTGCAGATTTTATCTCAATTATTATATAAGCATTTCGGACAAAAGACTGTAATATTAATTGATGAATATGATGTACCTCTGGATAAGGCATTAAAGCAGATTGAGGAAAAAGATTATGTGGCAAAGCTAAAGCAGGATGGTATGGATAACTTCATCAAGTATGGAATTGCATGCTTTAAGAAAGTGTGCAAGGTTGTAGGAGAAAAAATAAATGATTAAAAACATAGTATTTGATATAGGAAACGTGCTTGTCAGGTTCCAGCCGGACGAAGCAATGCGTGAGATTGGCATAGAAGAAAATAAAATAGCAGCTTTAGCCCATGCAACATATGAAAATCCTGTCTGGGTTGAGCTGGACCGTGGTGTAATTCCTGAGAACGATATAATTGATGAGATGGTTAAGGTGGCTCCACAGTATGAGGCAGATATCAGGAGATTTTTCGAAGAGGGAAAGGCTTTTGTTGTAAAGGCATTCGACTATGCAGCAGACTGGATTAAGGAGTTAAAGAGCAGAGGCTATAAAGTGTATTTGTTATCGAATTATCCAAAGGAATATTTCGAGCTTCATACACACAGTGAACTTAGTTTTGTGTCACTTGTTGACGGCAAAGTCATTTCAGCTATGGTTGGGATGATAAAGCCTGATGCCGGTATCTATCAGTGTTTGTTTGATAAATACAATCTGAATCCAAAGGAATGTGTGTTCATAGATGACAGACCGGAGAATATCGAGGGTGGAAGAAAGCTCGGTATGGAGGGAATTGTGTTTACAGACTATGAGACCGGAAAGAAAAAGCTGGAGAGGATGCTGTCTGAGAAATAAAACAGTATTGTAAAGGAGATTATTCGCTATACTATAGCTAATATAGCGGATTGAGGAAAAAATAATGTCAAAAGATGAATATTTAATTACAGATGCCCCCTTAAAGGCACTGACAGTTTTTGCAATGCCTATGATTTTGGGCAGCTTTTTTCAACAAGTATATAATATGGCTGATTCAATCATCGTTGGCCAGTTTGTAGGCTCCTCTGCACTTGCAGCAGTTGGAGCCTGTGCTGCGCTCACGAATGTATTCATATGTATAGCTCTTGGAGCAGGTGTAGGAGCAGGTGTACTTGTGAGCCGTTATTTCGGAGCCAGGGAATACAGCAAAATGAAAACGATAGTATCAACATCACTGATTAGTTTTCTGGTTTTAAGCGTACTGTTGGGTATTTTTGGCTTTTGCTTTTCACATTCAATGATGAGCATGCTACAGACACCTGTAGATATACTGGATGAGGCAGTGCTGTATCTTCGCGTTTATTTTGTGGGATTTCCGTTTCTGTTTATGTACAATATACTTTCAACGATGTTTACATCGATTGGTGAGTCAAGGATTCCGTTGGGACTTTTGATATTTTCATCTGTGTTAAACATATTTATGGACCTTTGGATGGTGGCAGGCCTGGGCCTTGGTGTGTTCGGTGCTGCCCTTGCAACTCTCATAGCACAGGGAATATCTGCAGTGTTTTCACTTTTGATTTTCTTTAGCCGGATGCGCCGGTATAAAAGTTGCTTTGAATGGTTTGACAGGCATGAGCTTCGTTCCATGCTTCGGATTGCTGTGCCTTCGGTTCTCCAGCAGTCTACCGTGTCAATTGGCATGATGATAGTACAGGCAGTTGTGAATCCGTTCGGTACACAGGCGCTTGCAGGATATTCGGCAACGATGAGGGTAGAGAATGTATTTTCACTGATATTTGTATCCATTGGAAATGCAGTCTCACCGTTTGTTTCCCAGAATCTCGGCGCGAAGAAGACAGAACGTATCAAAAAAGGCTATCACGCCGCGCTGGTGCTAGACCTGTGCTTTGCAGTGCTTGCATTCATAGTCATTGAAACACTGCATACTCAGATTTCCTCATTATTCCTGGGTAAAGACGGAACAGCCCTGGCATATCAGGTATCCGGGGATTATATGAGATGGATTGGTTTCTTTTTCATTTTCATGGGCATCAAGATGGCCACCGATGGAGTGCTTCGTGGACTTGGTATCATGCGTCCGTTTCTCGCTGCCAATATGGTAAACCTTGCAATCCGCCTGTCGGTTGCTTTAATCTGTGCACCGCGTTTCGGCATTGCATTTGTCTGGCTTGCTGTACCGGCCGGCTGGCTTGCCAATTTCCTGATTTCCTATGTGGCACTCAGAAAATCGTGGCCGGCGGAATAGACGGTACTGCTTAAAATTTAATTTTTTATGTTGCAAAGTGGACATTTTCATAATAGAATAAAGATAGAAAAGAGCGCAACTTACATTGAGTAATAGGCAAAAGAACTGCCATACTAATAAAGGGAGGTGTTTATATGGCAACTTCTAGTATCACGAAAAATTTTATTATATCAGGTCAGAAACAGGTGGAGATGTTTGCCGATGCGATTGAAGCATCTGCCAACGATAGAACACCTCGTGTACCAATCAATGTTACCTATTTGCAGGGGGCAGATGATATTATAAAATTTATGGAGAAAAGGAAGAAAACGGATGGAGTCAGCAAATAATTTTATTGTTCTGAACATTCGTGAGTATTTAGCAAATGAGGACAAAAGGCTCGGAGAGGACAAATTAGTACAGCTTCTTTCCGAGTTTTCATGTCCGTTGAATCCGGATGTTGAGCGGTTTTTAAAGAAGCAGGCAATTGATTTTGCAAAGAAGCATCAGGCAGTTACATATTTAGTATTGTCATTAGAGGATGCAGAACTGTTAGGATATTTTTCCATTACAATTAAGCCGCTTGTTGTAAAGGCGGAGCCTTTTAGTAATACAGCCAAAAGGAAGCTTGCCAGGTTTAGCGAAATAGATAAGAATGAGCAGACTTATAATTTAGCAGCATACCTTATTGCCCAGCTTGGAAAGAATTTTAATGATAAGGTAAAGGGAAGAATAACCGGACAAGAGTTGCTAGAAGCCGCAATTAGACAAACACAAATTTTACAGTATCAGGTTGGTGGTATGGTAGCGTTTGTGGAGGCAGAGAATAAGGAAAAATTACTAGCCTTCTATGAAAACTATGGTTTTAAACGGTTTGATACAAGACAGACAGTATTAGGCGATGCAGAATCGCATGAGCTTGTGCAGCTTTTGAAATTGATTTAAAATAATTGTTCAGTAATGATTTATCCATTTTTGGTTATCAGAATAAAAGGTCTTCTATGATTTAATATTTTATCATAGAAGACCTTTTATGTTGTATATTTGCAGAGTTTTACAGGTACTATAATTCAAGCTTCAGATAAATCTCATCCCTCTCATCCTGCTCAATCCCGAGATAATGCTGGGTAATCTCATATGATGAGTGATTGTAAACATCCATGAGCAGAGCGGGAGGGGTGCCATTCTTCCAGGCATGATAGCCAAAGGTCTTTCTCAGCGAATGACAGCTGATGTGCTCATCCTGCACTGTTTTGCCGGCAGCAGTCTTTACAATACGATATGCCTGCGTCCTGCTTATAGGCTGGTATCTGCAGGTATTCTTGGTAAAAATAAATTCATGGTCATTTGGATTACGTTCATTGAAATAATCTTTCAGAGCATCGGTGGCATTGTAGTTTAGAGTGACATAGTTATTCTTGCCGGTCTTTTGCTCATTGATAAGAAAATGAGTGCGAAATTCATGATGTTTGAAATTGTAAACGTTGTCCCACTTTAATCTAAGCAGGTCACTGATTCTTAGTGCTGTGTTTAATCCCATCACAATTAAACAGTAATTGCGGCTGTTTGGACGGATGTCCTTATAGTACATCCTGAAAGCCGTGAGTTCGTCCTTGTTTCGGATTGGCTGTGTAGTTCCCATTGAATACTCCTTTATAGTAGAAAATGTTATCTGGCACGTACAATATGACAGACTTTCACCCTCAGAATATCCAAAATCCACAACACAATAATGGTAAGTTCAAAATAGAAAAAATGCAACATTTTGTAGTAAAATGTTGCATTTTTTGCTTTACACCTACTATATCGGACGCCATTTTCAGAACTTAACCCCCGAAAAATAATTTTTTCAATAATTTTCTTTTCATTTTTCTATCATTTTTTTGTTAGTCTTACCGGATTTAATCATATCCGTATCAAAGATAAAGCAATTCTTGATGAAATATGACTAAATTGGCGTAAACATTTGATGTTTTTTAATCAACTTCCTTTTTGACCCATTATCAATCCACGAAAAATGCAACATTTTACTACAAAATGTTACATAATTCGGAAAAGCATGGACAAAGCTATTCCCTAGTGCATGGAGGTAGAAAATGCTCAAATTATCATTAAAGGAAGGGCAATATGTGAACATCGGAGACGATATCCGAATCGTGTTCGCGGGCGGAACCGGAAAGCATTGTCGATTACTGATAGATGCCCCAAAAGAACTGAATATCGCAAGATCCAACAACGAACCGGACCCGGCGAAGCGAAAAGATACATATTATCCCGACCCTGAGATTTCCAATGAGGCACAAAAAGAAATACAGCGCATCATCTGGAAAGAAAAAGCGCGTCAGAAAAAGACGCAAAGCAATTAACCATGTTAATAGGCGGCTGTGGCATCTGCCACACCCGGGAAGCCGCTTGTTATAAAAACTGTAGCTGCTTAAATACAAAATAAATACAAAGCAGCTGCAAAACCCTCGGGAAAAGGATTTCCAGAGGTCAAACATAATAACCCACAGTGTGGGACAAGGAGGATTATATTATGGTAGTACAACACAACATGCAGGCAGCAAATGCCAACAGAATGCTCAACGTAACAACAAGCGCACAGTCAAAGAGCGCAGAGAAGCTTTCATCAGGTTACAGAATCAACCGTGCAGCAGATGATGCAGCAGGACTTACAATTTCTGAGAAGATGAGAAAGCAGATCAAGGGACTTGACAGAGCTTCAACAAATGCTCAGGATGGTGTATCAGCAGTACAGACAGCAGAAGGTGCCCTCACAGAGGTTCACTCAATGCTCCAGCGTATGAACGAGCTTGCAACACAGTCTGCAAACGGAACAAACTCAGATACAGATAGACAGGCTATTCAGGATGAGGTTGATCAGCTTACAAAAGAGATTGATCGTGTTTCAGAGACAACAAAGTTTAATGAAACATATCTTCTTAAAGGAGACTCAAAAACAGCTGCAAAATCAACATTTATGAAGTCTGGATATTCAAAGACTGGTGATTTATATGCGGAAGGTTCAGATACTGCATTAACAGAAGCGACATTGAAAGATGCAATTGCACAAGGTACTAAAATATATAAAAAGACAAAGACACAAGGACAGACAGATGCTGATTTAGCTGTAAAAAATACTGATTATGCATATGTTACAAAATTATATGATAAGAATGGTAAACAAGTTTCAGCTGAAAACGTAAAAGCAGGCAAGATGGCTGATGGTAAAACAGATGCAGATGATGGTTATTTCCTTGATAATTCGGGAAAGGGCTATAATGTTGAAAAAGCTAAAGCTGCTAATTTTACTAAACAGTATGATGTAAATGGAGCTCTTTCGTTCAATCTTCATGTTGGTGCTGACTCAGCAGCTGATAACAAAATCTCTGTAAAGATTGATTCTATGAGTGCAGGTGGAATTGGAGTTAAAGAACTCAAAGTTGATACAGAAGATGATGCAACAGCTGCAATTGATCGTATTTCTGAGGCAATCCAGAAGGTATCTTCACAGCGTTCATCACTCGGTGCCGTTCAGAATCGTCTTGAGCACACCATCAACAACCTTGACAACGTAGTTGAGAATACTACATCAGCTGAATCTCGTATCCGTGATACAGATATGGCTAAAGAGATGGTTAACTACAGCAAGAACAACATTCTTGCTCAGGCTGGACAGTCTATGCTTGCACAGGCTAATCAGTCAAACCAGGGTGTACTTTCACTCTTACAGTAATCATCTACAATTTAATGTTGTACAAAGCGAAAAGAGCTTGAAAGAGTAACTCAATAAGGGATTTATAATCCTGTAAAATATCGGCATAGTCGTAACTATCGGCTATGCCGTTTTTACATTACTTGGAATGTGTACTTCCCCAATGAAGTTGAAGATAACTTTTATCTTCTTGGTATTCCTATCCCAAGGTTTCTCGTTTCCATATACATATACATATACCTTCTCGATGAAGCTTCTGATGATTTCTGCATTCAGTTCCTTGATATCTGTGTAGGTCTTAACCAATCGTAGGAAGCTGTATGCATCACTGATTTTGCCTTCGATGTTATCCTCGTAGAGTCTTTGAATGATAGTATCCAACTTGCTGATTCTGGCTTGAGTCTGTTCAAATTTATTTTTCTTTCACTCAAATCATAGGCAAAAGAAAATGCTGAAATTTAACCCTCCTGTCCATAATTACATAATTAGTTGAAATGGGTGAAATTCCGGCTGAGGCAGAATTTTTATTTGCAGGCTAACTTCCTAAGGGGATTTGACGATAGAAATTTCGGTATAAAATAAAAATTCCTCAAGAAAAATGTCTTGAAGGACTGGATACTAGAAAATTTCATATTTATTTGATATAATAACGCTATATTAACGAGTGAGAAACGAAAAGGAGATGCATATGAATTTCCCAGAAGAAATAAAAAGAATGAGACAACGTTCATTCCTCACACAGCAGGACTTTGCAAAGAAAATTGGTGTAGCTTTTTCTACTGTGAATCGTTGGGAATCCGGACGTGCAAAGCCAAACTTAAAAGCAATGAAAAGTATTAATGCGTTTTGCTTAGAGAATAGCATCCCTTATGAAACGATAGAGGAAGCTTGGCTTGATTACAAAATAGAGAAATAAAGGAGCAATACTGCTATGACAGATAAAGGATTAAAAGAGCTAAAAGATACCCTATGGCATTCTGCTGATGTCCTTCGTGCAAGCGCACATTTAGCAGCAAATAAATACGGACAGCCTATCTTAGGTCTTATCTTCCTTAGATATGCAGATATTTTATATAAGCAACATAAGGAAGAAATTGAAACAGAATACAATCGCCTTAAAGGTGGTCGTATGGAAAAATCCAAGAAAGAGATTTCTATTGAGAAGTGCGGTTTTTATCTTCCGGAATGTGCTTATTATGACTTCATCAATGATGCACCAGACGATGCAAACAAAGCTACCCTTGTAAAGAAAGCTATGGAAGCCATTGAGAATGAGAACCCTAAAATGGACGGCGTGCTTCCAAAAGAAGTATACGCTCAGCTTATACCAGAAGAAGAACCGGAACTTCTTTCTAATATTGTGCGTATATTTAAAGATATTCCTGAAAACAGCACTATCGATATCTTCGGAGAAATCTATGAATATTTCTTAGGTAACTTCGCTCTTGCAGAAGGTAAGGGTGGTGGAACATTCTATACGCCTGCAACTGTTGTTAGATATATGGTAGAAGTATTGAATCCACAGCCAGGCGAAAAGAAGTTCTTAGATCCAGCCTGCGGTTCTGGGGGCATGTTCGTACAGGCGGCACGATACATGCACAATCACAATGCAAGTGAAAGTGAGCAAATGAAGTTCCGTTGCTATGGTGTTGAGAAGGAGCCGGACACTGTAAAATTGGCAAAAATGAATTTGCTTCTTAATAATGTTCGTGGCGATATTACAGAAGCAAACTCATTCTATTCTGACCCATACAACGCATTTGGACAGTTTGATTATGTAATGGCTAATCCTCCATTCAATGTAGATGAAGTTGTAGTTGATAAGGTTTCTGACGATGCTCGTTTCAATACATATGGAGTGCCAAGAAACAAGAGCAAATCAACAAAGAAAAAATCAGACAAGAAAGAAACGGTGCCTAACGCAAACTATTTGTGGATTGGTTATTTTGCGACTGCCTTAAACGAGCATGGCAAGGCAGCACTTGTTATGGCAAATTCTGCCTCCGACGCATCCGGTTCAGAATACGATATTCGAAAGAAAATGATTGAAGAAGGTATCATCTCTCAGATGGTTACACTGCCTTCTAATATGTTTTCATCGGTCACGCTTCCTGCAACCCTATGGTTTTTTGATAAGCAAAAGCCAAATACTGACAAGAAAAATGAAATCTTATTTATCGATGCAAGAAATGTATTTACACAGATTGACCGTGCCCACAGAAAATTCTCTGATGAACAGATTAAGAATCTTGGTGTTATCACAAAGCTTTATCATGGCGATACACAGGCACTTGTAGATTTGATTGATGAGTACAAAGTAGAGCTTGCCAATGCACCGGAATCTTCTGATGACAAAGAAATTCTTACAAAAGCATATTGGCAGTCACAGATTGATTGGCTGACAGAAAGATTCCCGGATGGAGTGTACGCTGATGTTATTGGTCTTTGCAAAGTCGCACCTATGGATGGTGAAGACGGAATCATTGATCAAGACTACTCACTAAACGCAGGACGATATGTTGGTGTGGTTATTGAGGATGATGGCTTAACACAGGAAGAATTCAAAGAAGAAATGTATTCCTTAAATGCTGAATTCACTGCCTTAAGTGCTGAGGCAAAGACACTTGAAGAACTCATAGCAAATAATCTGAAAGGATTGTTGGGTGAGTGATATGGCAGAAAAACTCAAAGAATATTGTACTGTTATATCTGGATACGCATTTAAGTCAAAAGACTTGTCTGAAGGGACTGATATACCAGTTATTAAAATCGGAAATATAAGCAATGGCAAAAATGTTGTTATAGATGATTCTACACAATATGTAAACGAAGAATTTTTATCTGTCGATGAGAAATATCATATCAAAAATGGAGATATTTTAATCTCATTAACAGGAAGTCATATGAATCAGCCAAATTCAATGGTTGGAAGATGCTGTAGGAATTTGGATGATACAATTTATCTATTGAATCAAAGAGCTGGAAAAATCATTCCCAATAAAAGTGTAGACAAGGACTTTTTATATTATGTATTTCGTTTGCCAAGCATTCAATATGCGATTGCAAATAGAGCATATGGCGGTGCAAATCAGGTAAATGTAAGCCCAAAAGATGTAATGGGTATTAAATTTGACATACCTGATATTACTATTCAAAAAAAAATTGCAGATGTTCTTAATGCATATGATTCGCTTATTCAGAACAACAATAAACGTATCCATCTCTTAGAACAAATGGCTGAAAATCTCTATAAGGAATGGTTTGTAAGATTCCGTTTCCCAGAGTATGAGGATGTGGAGTTTGAAGACGGAATGCCTAAAGGTTGGGTAAGAGAAAAAATAGGTATTCATTACAATACATGCTCCGGTGGAACTCCCAGTAGAACGCATGAGGAATATTACGCAGATGGCACTATTCCATGGGTCAAGACTGGAGAAATTAAAGATAACATAATAATTCACACTGACGAATGTATAACGGAAGAAGGAATAAAAGGATCGTCCGCAAAGCTATTACCACAAGGGGCTGTTGTTATGGCAATGTACGGAGTAAACATTGGTATGTTAGCATATTTGGATTCTGAAATGACTTGCAATCAGGCTTGTTGTGTTTTTAGCGATAAAAATGAAATTATCTCCAGACACTATTTGTTTCATTATCTTTATTCAATTCGTGATTATCTGTTGCTCATTGGATTTGGTGCTGCGCAACAGAATCTAAGTCAGGATTTAATAAAAAAAGTAAAGATAGTTATTCCGTCAACTGAGTTAATAAAAAAATTTGATGAGCAAAAAGAGCCCTTATATCAAACAATCCGAGCATTGATGATGCAAAATGATAAGCTCATCAAACAGAGAGACATGCTGTTACCACGCTTGATGAGCGGAAAACTTGAAGTTTAAGGAGGTGTTCCTATGCGTAATTTTATATCTGAAGACGATATAGAACAGGCTATACTTTCAAAATTGAAAGAAGAACCGTTAAAATATGATATCCTCATTTGTGATCCTTCACCGGATAAGCGAGATGTTTTACCCGACGGCACTGGAAGAAATTCTAAAAAAGAATGTGTTCTTCCTGATGTAATGCTCTCTTCTCTAAAGCGTGTAAATCCAACTATCGGAGAAGATAAAATCAAAGAGATTGTAAAGACACTGAGACAGGATTATACAGGAACAGATATCGTAGATACCAACTACAAATTATACAGGCAGATTCGTAATAATATAAAAATCACAGTTCGTAGGAATGGCAAAGAAGATTTTGATTTTGTTAAGCTGATAGACTTTGAGCATCCGGAGAACAATACATTCACAGCTGTATCGCAGATGTGGATACAAGGAAAGGTCTATTATCGCAGACCGGATATCCTTATTTTTGTCAATGGCATGCCTCTTGTGTTCATTGAACTGAAAAATAGCATTGTTAAGGTCGAGGAAGCCTACAACAAGAATTTGAAAGATTACATGCGAGATATTCCGAATCTCTTTGCGTTCAATCAGATTTGTGTGCTTTCAAATGGGCTCGAAACAAAGCTTGGTGCATTTAATGCTACATACGATTATTTCTTTGAATGGCTCAAAATTGATAGCGAAAAAGAAAAACTGGACAGAGAAGCAATTCTTGCTGCGGATAATGTCAAGGATAGCTCCGTCAGATATTTTATTGACGGTCTTCTCAACAAAGATAGACTTATTGATTATATAGAAAATTTCATTCTCTTTGAGAATCAGAGAATCAAAATTATCGCAAAGAACCACCAGTACTTAGGCGTAAATAATCTAATGGAATCAGTCGAGAACAGAAAAGAGCTCAACGGTAAGCTTGGTGTTTTCTGGCATACACAGGGTTCAGGCAAATCCTATTCTATGGTTATGTTTGCCCGTAAGGTGAAGCGTAAAATTGCAGGTAACTTTTCATTCCTTGTTATCACAGACCGTGAAGACTTGGACACACAGATTCATAAGAACTTTGTACGCACAGAAGTTATCGGCTCGAAAGAAGAGTGCCAGCCAAAGGATAGCAAGCAGTTAAGAGATTTCCTAACTACTAATAAGGCATTTATCTTCACGCTTATTCATAAGTTCAGATACGATAAGACAAAGAAATATCCGGTGCTTTCTACTCGTGACGATATTATCGTCCTTGTTGATGAAGCGCATAGAACGCAGTATAAGGATTTGGCAGAGAACATGAGAACTGCACTTCCAAACGCTAACTTTGTTGCATTTACCGGAACACCTCTGCTTGGTACAAAACGCCTTACAAATCAGTGGTTTGGAGATTATGTATCAGAGTATAATTTTGCACAGTCTGTTGAAGACGGATCTACAGTGCCTTTATTCTATTCCAGACGTGTGCCTGAAGTAGGCCTTGAGAATGATTTTCTTGACGATGACGTTGTGGATATTATCGAAGAAGAAAATCTTAATGAAGATGAGACAAGACTATTAGAGAATGCATCTTCCCGTATCCTTGAAGTTATCAAGAGAGATGACCGCTTAGATAAAGTAGCACAGGATATTGCCTACCACTTCCCAAGACGAGGATTTCTTGGAAAAGGTATGGTTGTATCTGTCGATAAATATACTGCTGTCAAAATGTATGACAAGGTTCAGCATTACTGGGTTATTGAAAAGCAGAATATCATGAAGGAGCGCAACACTGCTTCTACCAAAGAAGAATGTGAGCAGCTCACTCGTATTCTTGCTTACATGAATAAAGTTGAAATGGCTGTTATAATTTCAGAGGAAAATGATGAAGAAGCCAAGTTTGCGAAGCAAGGTCTAAAGATATCTGAACATCGTGCAAAGATGAAGGAAATTACACCGGATGGCAGAGACATTGAGGACAGATTCAAAGATCCTAACGACTCATTGCAGCTTGTGTTTGTATGTGCAATGTGGCTGACAGGATTTGATGTAAAGAACCTTTCTACACTTTATCTTGATAAGCCAATGAAAGGACACACGCTGATGCAAGCGATTGCTCGTGCCAATAGAGTGTATCCCGGAAAAACTGCCGGAATCATCGTGGATTATGTAAATGTATTCAAGTACATGAAAAAAGCATTGACTGAATATGCGACTGGAGATGATGGTACAGAGTTCCCAGCAAAGGATATTGACCAATTAATAAGCTATATCGATGGCACAATCGATGAAGCAGATTCTTTCTTATTGTCTCTTGATATTGATTTGAAAAAGATAGTCGCTGATTCAAATACTCTCGATAAACTGGATGCATTAAGAAGTGCCTATGATACTATCGTTGCAAAAGATGGTGACAAAGAAAAATTCAAAGTTATCCTTAATACGTTGACCAATCTCTATGAAGCATCAAAGCCGGAAATCTTTGAGAAGAACTGGAGCAATGATAAGTTTGCACCGCTTGTGTATCTGCATGGTCTTTTCTACCACACGATTGATGATGAAAAAGTCGCTCGTGCTAGACAGAAAATGAGTCAAATTCTAGATGGCAGTGTTACCGCAAGGCAAGATTTCGTTAATTATGTGAGCGAGGAACCTACACAGTACATGATAAAAGGCACAAAGGCAATTGACCTTTCTAAAGTTGATGTTGAACAATTGAGGAAAGAGATAAAGGTTGCTAAGTATAAGGCGATTGAGATTAATGACTTGAAGGAATACATCGAGCAAGCTCTTGAGAAGATGCTTAATAGAAACTGTACCAGAACTAAATTTTCAGAGCGTTTCAAACGTATTATTGATTCCTATAATGCAGGTGGCACTGAAAATGAGGATTATTACGAGCAACTTGTTAAGCTCCTTGAAGAACTTCGTCAGGAAGACAATCGAGCCAATACCGAAGGTCTAACTGAAGAAGAACTGGAAATTTACGATTTGCTGATTGCCGGAAAAAAATTAACACAGGGTGAAGAGCAAAAAGTAAAACTCTCTGCAAAGAATCTTTATAAGAAATTAGTCGATAATCGTAGTAGTCTTCTTGTAGTGGATTGGTATAAAGATGAGCAGCCACGTGCCAAGCTGAAATATGAGGTGGAATTATCATTGAATGATGATCTGCCTGAAAGTTATGATAAAGCAGCATTTGATTCCAAAGTATCTCTGCTCATGAACCACTTTGTGGACATGGCGGTTCAAGGTTATGGTTGGATTGGTGCTGCGTAAGGAGGTGTTTCAGTAAGTGAAAGCAAAAAAATGGCTTACCATTATTACACTGTGTGTGTCGATTTTTTCTCTCAGCGTAGCATGCATAATTGGAAAAGACAGTAATTGTATTTCTTATGATGTTTCAATGGCATTGCTTGGAAGTGCTGTGCTTGGATTTATAATGTCGCTTACAGAATATTATGTAGAGAAGCGAAAGGCAATGGAAGAGTTTTGGTTACAGTCAAATAAGACTTTGAAAGAATTACGTAAAATCAAATATCTAGAACTCGATGCACCAGTAGAATTAATTAAGGATGCATTATTAGAAGAACAAGCAAATGATAGGAAAGCAAAATTCACATTACTTATAGATGATTCTGGTATTACGCATAAAGCAAAAAGCACTTTGATTTCGTGGTTTGAAGAGAATATACCAATGTCATTCAATGAGGATTCGGATATTGAGGCTGAACTAGAGAAATACTATAGCGCTTCCATAAAAACCTATAAAGATACATTTTTAAGGTGCATGAGGTCTTATCAAGATGCTGCTTCAATTGATTTAGGATTGATTGATAATGCATATGGAAATCTAGATTTTATAATATCAAATCATTCAATCCGAGAATATGCTTACAATGATATCTTTGATAAGATGAGAAAGTTTGTTTATCAATTCAGAGAAGAGGCATATTACTTTAATTTGCTAAATGATGGGAAAGGAAATTTTGCTGTATGCGCATCCAAGATTGTAGATTTGAATAAGTTATTCTTTGCAACTAAAGATGTGGAAGCTCATGATTATGTCAATACATTGGTATATCAAACAGCATTTGATGAGATAGAATCCGAATTGGAAAAGTTCAGATGTAAAATATATAAGGCAAAGTATGTTCCTATTAAAGCCAGTCCAATCTCAGGAACGATGCGATATTTTGGAGAGGATTCCGAAACGAAAGGTACAGATGGATAATAAAATGACCACACCGGAGTAAATCAATACTCTAGTGTGGTCATTCTATTTTGAGTTCCGTTGGAAGGCTTCGCTTAGAAATTATAGTTGGTTTCGATAATCCCTAATTGAGCCATCCAAAAGGGCTCTTTTTGTTGTGTTACATTAATATTTTGTTTATAAAAGCGTAAGAAAGTAAACACAGCATTTTCACAATTGCCCCGTATACTGACACTGTAAACAAAAGAAATACTTATATTAATCTTTTTCATATTTTTAGCCGGTGCACTCCACATGTACCGGCTTCCTCTTTATATTTGGAAGGCTAAAAGTGTCTATATAAGTAATGAAAAATCAGTTGATTTCGTAAAGTCCCTCGCTTATAATGATACTAAGGTAGAGAGCCTTTTGCGGAATCTTAGAAGTGTATGTACAATACAAAAGGAGGGATGCCGACTTGAATACAGAAATAGCAAATGCTGTGAATGCAGCAGGAGATAAGGCACAATATGATACTCGTGTTAAAAGGTTACTGGCACAGAAGAGTATATTAGCACATATTCTGGTGAAAACAGTCGATGAATTTAAAGGAATGAAGCCGGAAGATGTTGTGAAATACATCGAAGGCGAACCGAGTATTAGCGTTGTTCCGGTTGAGCCGGGATTAGCAAATATGGAAAAAACAGATGCTGCAGGACAGCGTATCGTAGGTCTTAATACGGAAAATGCTGAAATTAATGAAGGATTAGTCAGATTTGATATTATTTTTTATGTCCGTATGAAAAATGGACTTTCGCAGATTATTGTGAATATTGAGGCTCAGAAGGATGAGCCGACGGAATATAAAATTTTAAATCGGGCAATCTTTTATGTGAGCAGGCTGATTTCGTCACAAAAGGAAAGAGATTTTGTAAATACTAACTATGATGACATTAAGCAGGTATTCAGCATATGGATATGTATGAACATGGATGATAACAGCCTAAGCCATATCCATTTGACAAAAGATGAGCTGCTAAAACCATGTAACTGGAAAGGTAATCTCGACCTGTTAAACATTGTGTTAATAGGAATCACAAATGAGATTCCGGAACATGATGAAAAATATGAAATGCACCGGTTGATTGGAGCTTTGCTTTCAAGTGAATTGAAAGAACAGGAAAAATTGGATATTATAGAACATGAATATAATATTCCAATTAATCAGGAATTTAGAGAGGATGTGAGAATTATGTGTAATCTGAGTACAGGAATTGAAGAAAGAGCTACTGAAAAGACAAGCGAAAAGTTTATTCTGAATATGTATAAAAAAGGTTATACATTGGATCAGATCGCAGATGTAGCTGAAACAGGTGTTGATGAAGTTGAGGCGATTATTAAGAAGAAGGAGCCTGCAATGGCGTAACTATCATTAGCAAAAATAAAACGTAAATTCTTGCATAACTCCATAGTATATGTTACGATTTTACTGTTGTTAAGACGAATCTAAAGGATGATGCTTGCACGCATCATCCTTTTTAAATACAGGAGAAGTAAATGGATATCAAAAGACAGGAAAGAGCGCCGATTTATGAGGCTCTTGAGGAGTTTAAGAAGAAGAGAGTGGTGCCGTTTGACGTGCCGGGACACAAGAGAGGCAGAGGAAATCCTGAGCTGGTGCATCTGCTCGGGGAAAAGTGCGTAGGGCTCGATGTCAATTCAATGAAGCCGCTTGACAATTTGTGCCATCCGGTTTCGGTAATCAGAGAGGCGGAGGAGCTTGCGGCAGATGCCTTTGGAGCGGCAAATGCTTTTCTTATGGTGGGAGGCACCACATCTGCGGTGCAGGCCATGATTTTGTCCACCTGCAAGGCAGGAGACAAGATTATACTGCCGAGAAATGTTCATAAAAGCGCCCTCAATGCACTCGTGCTTTGCGGAGCGATACCGGTTTATGTCAATCCGCAGACGAATGCCAAGCTTGGTATTTCGCTTGGCATGGAGATTGACCAGGTGACGAGGGCTATAGAGGAAAATCCGGATGCAAAGGCGGTGCTTGTAAACAATCCGACGTATTACGGAATCTGTTCTGACCTTAAGTCGATAGTTGCGCTGGCTCATTCGAAGGGTATCAAGGTGCTCACGGATGAGGCACATGGAACGCATCTTTATTTTGGAAAGGGGCTTCCGATATCGGGAATGGCAGCCGGGGCAGATATGTCTGCGGTATCGATGCACAAATCAGGTGGAAGCCTGACACAGAGCTCGATTCTGCTCACCGGAAGGGATGTGAATGCTGATTATGTGAGGCAGATTATCAACCTCACACAGACCACGAGCGCATCGTATCTGCTATTGTCAAGCCTTGACATATCAAGAAGAAATTTAGCACTCAGAGGCGAGGAATCCTTTGCCAAGGTGGCGCAGATGTCGGAGTACGCAAGGCAGGAGATTAATTCGATAGGCGGTTATTATGCGTATGGGCGTGACCTTGTAAACGGCATGAGCATATATGATTATGATGTGACAAAGCTGTCCATCTATACGCTCGATATAGGGCTTGCAGGAATAGAGGTATATGATCTGCTGCGTGATGAGTATGATATCCAGATAGAGTTTGGAGATATCTGTAATATACTTGCGTATATATCAATCGGTGACAGAATACAGGATATAGAGAGGCTCGTAGGTGCGCTGGAGGATATCAAGCGCCTTTACAGCAAGGACAAGACAGGACTTTTGTCGGGAGAGTATATAAATCCAAAGGTGGCGGTATCGCCGCAGGAGGCGTTTTATTCGCAGAAGAAATCAGTGCGCATTATGGACGCGGTAGGCGCTGTAAGTGGTGAGTTTGTCATGTGCTATCCACCGGGAATCCCGATTCTTGCACCGGGAGAGCTTATCACGAAAGAGATTGCACAATACATTGTTTACGCAAAGGAAAAGGGCTGTTCAATGCAGGGAACAGAGGATCCTGCGGTAGAATATCTTAAGGTATTAAAGCAGTAAACAGGAGGAAAAGCTATGCAAATGTGGTTTTCACAATATCATACTGTCAATGTAAAGCTGGATGTAAGGATACAGGAGCAGCTTTTTTCAGGGCAGAGTGATTATCAGAAAATAGATGTGTTTAAATCATATGAGTTTGGAAAAATGGTTGCGCTGGACGGCGAGATAGTTTTTTCGGACACAGATGAGTTTATATATGATGAGATGGTCACACATGTGCCGATGGCGGTTCACCCGAATGCCAAAAAGATACTTATAATAGGTGGTGGCGACGGAGGTGTGGCAAAGGAGCTCATCAAATATCCGTCGGTTGAGCATATTGATGTGGTTGAGACAGACAAGATGTTTGTCGATGTTTGCAGGCGGTTTTTCCCGGAGGTGGCATGTGGGCTTGAGGACGAAAGAATTTCCATGTTTTATGATGACGGTCTGCGTTTCCTGCGCAGAAAGCATGATGAATATGATCTGATAATCAACGATTCGACAGACCCGCTCGGACATACGGAGGGACTTTTCACAAAAGAGTTTTACGGAAGCTGCTATAAGGCGCTAAAGGATGATGGAATCATGGTTTATCAGCACGGCAGCCCGTTTTATGATGAGGACGAGCTTGAGTGCCGGAAAATGCACAGAAAGGTGTATAAATCATTTCCTATAAGCAGGGTATATCAGGCACATATTCCAACCTGTCCGTCAGGCTACTGGCTGTTTGGATTTGCATCGAAGAAGTATCATCCGCTTTATGATCTGGATGCAAAAAGGTGGGATGCACTGGGGCTTAAAACCTGGTATTACACAACACACTTACACAGGGGAGCCTTCATGCTTCCGAAATATGTGGAGGATTTACTCGAGGAAGAGGAAACAAGGTAAAATTATAATAAACTATATCATAACCAAAGCGAATCAGGAGGGACAAAAATGAGCAGATTACTTATTATCGGATGCGGCGGAGTTGCGCAGGTGGCAATCAGAAAATGCTGCCAGAACAGCGAGGTATTTACCGAGATTATGATTGCAAGCAGAACCAGGTCAAAATGTGACGACTTAAAGGCAAAGCTTGAGGGAAAGACAAGCACAAAAATTGAGACTGCAAAGGTTGATGCCGACAATGTGGAGGAGCTTAAAGCGCTGATTAGTGCATACAAGCCGGATGCGGTTTTAAATGTTGCGCTTCCGTATCAGGATCTTACAATCATGGATGCATGTCTTGCGTGTGGTGTTGACTACATCGATACTGCCAACTACGAGTGTGAGGATACCGAGGATCCGAAGTGGAGAGCAATCTACGAAAAGCGCTGCAAGGAGCTTGGATTTACAGCATATTTTGATTATTCATGGCAGTGGGCATATCAGGAGAAATTCAAGGAGGCCGGACTTACAGCCATACTTGGAAGCGGATTTGATCCGGGTGTAACCTCTGTTTATTCAGCATATGCGCTGAAGCATTATTTTGATGAAATACATACTATAGACATTCTCGACTGCAATGGCGGTGACCATGGATATCCGTTTGCGACAAACTTTAACCCTGAGATAAATCTGCGTGAGGTTTCTGCAAACGGCTCATACTGGACAGACGGCCACTGGGTAGAGACAAAGCCTATGGAGTGGAGAGCGCAGTACAATTTTGATCAGGTCGGAGAGAAGGATATGTATCTGCTTCACCACGAGGAGATTGAGTCACTTGCCAAAAATATTCCAGGCATAAAGAGAATCAGATTCTTCATGACATTTGGACAGAGCTACCTCACACACATGAAGTGTCTTGAGAATGTAGGCATGCTGAGAACAGACCCGATCATGGTGGACGGAAAGGAAATAGTGCCAATACAGGTGCTTAAGGAACTGCTTCCGGACCCTGCATCATTGGGACCTCGCACAGTCGGAAAGACAAATATCGGATGTATTTTTACAGGTGTCAAGGACGGTAAAGAAAAATCAATCTACATCTACAATGTATGTGACCATCAGGAGTGCTACAAGGAGGTTGAGTCGCAGGCGATTTCTTATACCACAGGTGTGCCGGCAATGATTGGCTCAATGATGGTGGTAAAGGGACTCTGGAAGAAGCCGGGAGTGTTCAATCTTGAGGAGATGGATCCGGATCCATACATGGAGGCTCTTAACAAGTTCGGTCTGCCTTGGCAGGTAGTGGAGAATCCTGTTCCTGTGGATTGCTACAAGACTGAGGATGAGTCTGTACACATGGATTAGTCCGGAGGCCGGTATGAAGATAAATGAACTGAAAACTCCCTGTTATGTGATTGACGAGGGAAAATTAACTGAAAATCTTTTGATATTAAACGGTGTCATGCAAAGGACAGGTGCAAGGATTCTTCTCGCACAGAAAGCGTTTAGCGCATTTTATGAATATCCTCTTATCGGCAGATATCTAAGCGGGACAACTGCAAGCGGGCTTTTTGAGGCCCGCCTTGCACATGAAGAAATGGGAAAAGAAAACCATGTATTCTGTCCCGCTTTTTTGCCGCAGGAGATGGATGAGCTGGTAGAAATATGTGACCATATTGTATTTAATTCCGTATCGCAGTACCTGCTTCACAGGGAGAAAATCGAAAAGGCTGATAAAAAAATAAGTGTCGGGCTCAGAATAAACCCTGAGTGCTCCACACAGGAGGGGCATGAGATATATGACCCATGTGCGCCGGGCTCAAGGCTTGGGATAACGAGAGAGGCACTCGATAAGGCTATTAAAAACGGGCTTGATTTATCGGGTATAGAGGGCTTTCATTTTCATACGCTCTGTGAACAGGATTCAGATGCGCTCGAAACGACTCTTGCAGCGGTAGAGGAGAAATTCGCAGATTTGCTGTATGGCCTTAAGTGGCTCAATATGGGAGGCGGACACCACATCACAAGAGCAGACTATGACATTGAAAGGCTTGAAAAATGCATTACGCATATGCGTGGCAAATACGATCTGGAAATATATCTGGAGCCTGGAGAGGCTGTTGCGCTTGATGCAGGCTATCTGGAGACAACGGTGCTTGATATAGTTGAAAACAATGGCATAAAGATACTCATTCTGGATACCTCCGCGGCCTGTCATATGCCGGATGTGCTTGAGATGCCGTATCGTCCGCCGCTTATGGACAGTGGCGAGCCCGGTGAGAAGAAATATACCTACAGACTGTCATCATGTACCTGTCTGGCAGGTGATGTGATAGGGGATTATTCATTTGACAGAGAGATAAAAATCGGCGACAGGCTGTGCTTTAGTGATATGGCAATCTACTCGATGGTCAAAAATAATACCTTTAACGGCATGCCGCTTCCGGACATTGCAGTAATGGATGAAAATAAGGATTGTAAGGTTATCAGGAGATTCAAATATGAAGATTTTAAATGCAGGCTGTCCTAGAGCAGACGGCTTCTATATGCCGGCAGAGTATGCTCCACACAAGGGCACCATCATTATCTGGCCGAAGCGCTCGGGCTCGTGGATTTACGGCGCAAAGCGGGCAAGAGAGGCTTTTGCGGAGGTGATCTGTGCAATAGCAGAGTCTGAGCAGGCATTTGTGCTCGCTGAGTCAGATGTGATAGACAATGCAAGGACTGTCGTGGAGGCTGTCAGGAACCGGAAAAAATATCATGAAAATTTTCCGGTGAAATATATAGAAATGGAGTCGGATGATGCCTGGGCCAGAGATGTGGGGCCGACCTTCGTGAAAAATGATAATGGCGCTGTCAGAGGAATCGACTGGTGCTTTAATGCCTGGGGCGGCAAGGTGGATGGCCTGTACGCAGACTGGACAAAGGATGACAGAGTAGCGGCTTTATTTTGCAACGAAGCCGGATATGACATGTATGATGCGCATCCGTTTGTCCTCGAGGGCGGAGCCATCCACACAGACGGAGAGAAAACTGTTATAGTGACGGAAAGCTGTCTGCTGAGCAAGGGCAGAAATCCGGAATTATCGAAGTCTGAAATAGAACAGAAATTAAAGGATTATCTGGGTGCCGAAAAAATCATCTGGATTCCTTATGGAATATACAATGATGAAACCAACGAGCATGTGGACAACGTATGTGCATTTACAAGCCCGGGGCATGTAGTGCTTGCGTGGACTGATGATAAGGATGACCCACAGTATCAGATGTCGTCAGCGGACCTTCAAATATTGGAAAATGAAACTGATGCGAGGGGCAGAAAAATTCAGGTTCACAAGGTTTACATTCCAAAGAAGCCGGTGTGTATCACAGAATATGAGCTTTCGGGCTTCACCTTTGAGGAGGGTGAGGATGAGCGCGAGGCAGGAGAACGCCTGGCGGCAAGCTATGTGAATTTTTACATCACAAACGGTGGCGTGCTCATTCCACAGTTTGGTGATGTGATGGATGAGGCGGCGCTTAAAGTAATCGGAAGCCTTTTTGAGGGAAGAAAGGTGTATCCGATATATGCGCGAGACATAATTGTCGGTGGTGGAAATATACACTGTATCACACAGCAGATACCACAGTAATTTTAATTGGTTGTAATCTGTTCAGGTCACACTGAGGCTTGGTAAAAGCTCGTTGTGAGACGGCAGAATGAGAAAGGCGAGGTGAATAGTATGAGAGAGGTTACAATTGCAGCAATCCAGATGAGCTGCAGCCGTGATGTAAAAGAAAATATTGAAAAAGCAGCAAAGCTTATAAGGGCTGCGGCAGAGGCCGGAGCACAGATAATACTTCCTTCGGAGCTTTTTGAGAGACAGTATTTCTGTCAGGAGAGGCGGTACGATTATTATGACTATGCAAAGCCGCTTTCTGAAAATGATGCAGTGCAGAGCATGAAGGCACTTGCGAGTGAGCTTGGCGTAGTGATTCCCGTGAGCTTTTATGAGGCAGGGGAGGGCAGACAGCTTTTCAACTCAGTGGCGGTGATAGATGCCGACGGAGAGGTGCTTGGAGTATACAGAAAGACACATATCCCGGACGATCATTATTATCAGGAGAAGTTTTACTTCACACCGGGAAATACAGGCTTTAAAGCTTTTAAGACAAGATATGCAACAATTGGAGTTGGCATATGCTGGGATCAGTGGTTCCCGGAAACAGCAAGAGGCATGGCTTTAAAGGGCGCGGAGATACTTTTTTACCCTACAGCCATAGGCAGTGAGCCGATACTGGAATGTGACAGCATGCCGCACTGGAGACGGTGCATGACCGGGCATGCAGCCTGCAATCTGATGCCGGTTGTGGCGGCAAACAGGGTAGGCACAGAGGAGGTTTTACCGTGTGCGGAAAACGGAAACCAGAGCTCGGCACTGACATTTTATGGTTCTTCGTTTATCACAGATGCGACCGGAGAGGTTGTTGAGGAGATGGACAGAGTATCGGAGGGCTTCATACTCCACAGGTTTGATCTGGATGAGCTGGAGAGTGAGAGAAAGAGCTGGGGGCTGTTCAGGGACAGGCGGCCGGAGATGTATGGGGAGCAAATGAAGCGATAAAACAAAAACAAATAAAAAACTATAAAAACTACAAAAAACTATGATTAACGCTCTGTAAGGTTTTATAAAACCTGTAAGGGCTGTCAGGTAAAAGGAAATGGAAGGAAACCTACATAATGAATTATATTAAAATCAATGAAAATGGAATACATATTGTTTTTGGAATAACAGACAAAAATCAGATTAAATTACTGCATTTTTCAAAGGCAGAATTTAATGAAAGTGACATTTGCAAATTCACAAAGGAATGTAAAGCAGAGGATCTTGTAAGAAAAGAGCAATTTATCGATGAGGCTTTTCAACTGGTACAGGTTGATCTGGCAGGCTACAATCGTCCGTATGAAAAGCATGGAAGCAAGCATATTTGTACAGCGCCGGGATATTTACTGACCTATGCGGGTATGGAAGACTGCGAGAATGAGATTGGACGTAAGATTACCATTTTTCAGGAGGATAAGGAAGAGACACATATTCGTGTAGAGACAAGGCTGCAGTTTTATCGGGGCACATCTATAGTCCGTATGGTGAATAAGGTAATCAATGAAGGTGACAGTATACAATGCCTCGAATACCTGTCTTCTTTTTGCTATACAGGAATAGAAAAAGAAGGTGAGAGCAATTCTGATGCAAAGATGAGAGGGCGCATTCCTTACAATGGCTGGCAGAAGGAAATGAGTATAAAGGAATACAAATTCTCAGATGTGGGACTGGCGCAGACACAGCCCGGTGTATATCAGCGTACCTCGCAGGTGTTTGAGGTGACTAACACCGGAAACTGGTCTACCAAAAAGTATCTGCCAATTGGGTATGTAGAGAATACAGAGGCTCACACAAGCTTATTCTGGCAGATTGAACATAACGGCTCATGGCACTATGAAATCAGCGACCAGAATACTCATTTCTATGTATGTGTCAGCGGACCGACAGAGGTACAGTCTCACTGGTTCAAAAATCTCGCACCGGGTGAAGCATTTGAATCGGTACCGGTTGCGGTGGGAGTAGCAGATGACAGCTTTGAAAAGGCAATAGGTGAGCTGACAAAATATCGTCGTATGATTAGAAGACCAAACAAAGATGATGAGAATTTACCGGTAATCTTCAATGATTATATGAACTGCCTGTTCGGTGATCCGACAACAGAAAAAGAAATTCCTCTGATTGATGCGGCTGCAGAATGTGGCTGTGAATACTATGTGATAGATGCCGGATGGTACGCTCCGGGAGAATGGTGGGACAGCGTCGGCGAATGGCAGGAAAGCAGGGAGCGTTTTCCAAATGGCATTAAAGAAGTAACGGACTATATTCGTAAGAAGGGCATGGTTGCGGGTGTATGGCTTGAGCTTGAGGTCATGGGAATAAATTGTGACAAGGCAAAGAATGCACCGGATGACTGGTTCTTTGTCCGTCATGGAAAGAGAGTATATGACCGCAGCAGATACCAGCTTGATTTTAGAAATCCGGCAGTCATCGAACATGTTAATGAAGTCATTGACCGTGTAGTGAGGGATTACGGCGTCGGATATATTAAGATGGACTATAACATCGAACCGGGCATAGGAACAGAGCTTGGTGCAGAAAGTGTGGGTCAGGGACTGCTAGAGCATGAAAAAGCGTATCTGAACTGGCTTGATGATGTGTTTTCACGTTATCCGGATCTGGTGATTGAAAATTGCTCAAGTGGAGGACTTCGTATTGATTATGCATTGCTTTCAAGATATAGTATCCAGTCCACCTCAGATCAGGAGGACTACAGGAATTATGCGACGATAGCGGCAAACGCTGCGACAGGAGTTACCCCGGAGCAGGCGGCAGTATGGTCATATCCGATGCGTAATGGAGACAAGGAAGAGGTTATTTATAACATGATAAATGCCATGCTGCTTCGCATTCATCAGAGCGGTCATCTGGCACAGCTTCCACCGGAGCGACTTGCATTGGTGAAGGAAGGGATTGACTGCTATAAGAGCATTCGTCATGACATCAAACGCGCAATACCTTACTGGCCACTGGATATTGCTGACAATGAGGATTTGTGGGTATGCGGAGGTCTTCAGCTTGAAAATAAAGCATACCTGGCCGTGTGGAAACGGCAGATGGACGGAAAAAATAAAGACAGATACCTAAAAGCCGGCATAAAATGCACAGATGACAGCTTGTCCATACCATTAGACAGTCTTCCTTTTGCAGGTGACGGTGTGCAGGTATCATGCATTTATCCTAAGAATGAGCCGGCTGATTTTGAATATACAGGCGCTGCTTTGACAGTACACTTTGAAAAACCTGTTGAGGCAAGACTTTTTGAAATAACCGGTTAAAAAACAAACTAACATAAACTAAAAACTATAAACAAAGGACAATACAATATGGAAAAAATATTATTAAACGGAGCATGGGTACTGGCAGAGGCAGGAAATGAGCCTATGTGCCAGGTTACTGTTCCGGGAACTGTTTTATCAGGATTGCTTGAGGCAGATTTGATAGATGATCCCTTTTACAGAACAAACGAGGATGCGACAAGAGCGCTTTTCTGGAAGGACTATGAGTTTTACAGAAGCTTCAATATCTCAAAGGAGCTGCTTTTGGAGGAGAAGATAGTACTGGTATGCAAGGGTCTGGATACACTTGCTGATATTTACATCAATGGAGTGCATATTGCAAAGACCAACAACATGCATCGTACCTGGAAGCTGGATGTAAAGCCATATGTGCGCGCAGGAAAGAACGACATAAAAATAATTTTTGCTTCCGTGCTTAAATATATCGAGGATTACAAATATGATGAGGGCAAAGAGGTAAAGTATATTGCCAGTGGTGCCATGAAAGGCAATCAGCTTATCAGAAAGGCACATTCGATGTTTGGATGGGACTGGGGTCCTCAGACAATAGATGCCGGTATTTTCAGGGATATCTATATTGAGTGCTACAGCCATCCGCGTATTGATGATGTAATAATAAGACAGCAGCATGGGGATGCTGTCAGAGTGAGCGTGGAGGCTGTACTGACAAATGTATCAGGTAAATATAGTGTACGCTGCAGTATATCAGAGGCTTCAGACAAAACGGATGCCGATGGTATAGCTAATAGTGAAATACACAATTTTACTTATGATAAATCACAGGAAGCATGCACCGGAAATACGACCTTTACAATAAAAAATCCAAAGCTATGGTGGCCAAACGGTTATGGTAAACAGCCTCTTTATACAGTAAAAACACAGCTTATGGATGAAACCGGAAAAGTGGTTGAAACCGTCACAAAGCGCATAGGTCTTCGTACACTTACAGTAAGCACAAAAGCCGATCAGTGGGGAAATGAATTTGCATTCTGTGTAAATGGATTAAAGATATTTGCCATGGGTGGAAACTATATACCGGAGGACTGTCTGTATACAAGGATAAACAGAAAACAGCAGGAATTTCTGTTGGATTCCTGTGTAAAAGCGCATTTTAACTGCGTGCGTGTATGGGGAGGCGGTTATTATCCATCGGATGAATTTTATGATATGTGTGATGAGAGAGGTCTTATCATATGGCAGGACATGATGTATGCCTGCAATGTCTATGATGTGACAGATGATTTCCTTGAAAACTGCCGGCTTGAGGCTGTAGACAATGTAAAGAGGCTGCGTCACCACGCAGCTTTGGGACTATGGTGTGGCAATAATGAGATAGAGTCGGCATGGCATCATTGGGGTGATTTCCAGAAGGAAACATCGTACCTTAGAGCTGATTACATAAAGCTCTTTGAGTATGTGCTTCCTAAAGCTGTAAAGCAGACGGATGATCAGACCTTTTACTGGAATTCTTCACCGTCATCAGGCGGATGCTTTGATTGCCCTGATGATGACACAAGGGGTGATAATCATTACTGGGATGTATGGCATGGACAGAAGCCGTTTACAGACTACAGAAAGTATTTCTTCAGATTCTGCTCTGAGTTTGGGTTCCAGTCATTTCCGTGCCTGAAAACAGTCGAGAGCTTTACAGAGAAAAAAGACAGGAACATTTTTTCAAGGGTTATGGAAAATCACCAGAAGAATGATTCGGCAAATGGAAAAATGCTTTTTTATCTGTCAGAAAATTTCAGATATCCGGAGGAATTCGGGCAGCTCTTATATATCACCCAGGTGCTTCAGGGCATGGCAATAAAATACGGAGTTGACCACTGGCGCAGAAACAGAGGGCGCTGTATGGGAACGCTTTACTGGCAGATTAATGATAACTGGCCTGTAGCTTCGTGGGCAGGCATCGATTATTACAACAGATGGAAAGGACTTCATTATATGGCAAGGCGCTTTTATGCACCTCTTGCAGTCAGCATGGAGTTAAATGACGATAATGCAGATGTGTGGCTGGCAAGCGAATGCCCGGAGGACAAAAAATACAGATTACAGCTTTTCGTAAAAGATATGAGAGGAAATGTTCTTAAACAGTATGAAGCTGATGGTATTATGCCAAGGCTTTGCTCTTCAAAAATATATGTCGGTGATGTCGGTGAGTTTAAAAAGAGAAAGTACGAAGTATTCGTGGAGGCAGTTGTGACTACAGAGGATGGAGAATGCTTAAGTGATGTGGAGATTATGGCGCCATACAAGTATCTTGAGCTATGCGAGCCGGATATCAGGGTGTATGTTGATGAGCATGAGGATTGCTATGAAATTAGTCTGACCGGAAACGGATTTATACCATTCGTGGAAATGGATTTTGAGGATGCGGATGTTATATTTGAGAACAATTTCTTCCACCTGACCGGTTCTGATACAAAGATGGTCAGACTGTATAAGGATGAGATAATAAGAGGCAGATTTAAGAATGCTGACGATTTGAGAAACAGACTTAGAATAAGATGTGTGAGATAGGTTTTGAAAATATAGGGAACTCCAATGGAGTTCCCTATTAGTGTATTAGGACAGCGGAGAAAATACATATTATTGCTTCAACAGCACTTTGATGTCTTCCTCCGGTGTGGTAATAGGTGCAATCCCATAGTTTTCTACCAGAAAGTTCAGAATATTAGGAGAAAGGAACGCCGGTAGAGAAGGACCGAGACGGATATTTTTTATACCAAGGTGTAACAGTGTTAAGAGGATGCAGACAGCTTTCTGTTCATACCAGGAGAGTACGAAGGAAAGCGGAAGCTCGTTTACAGAACATCCAAATGCATCCGCAAGTGCTATTGCAACCTGTATCGCACCGTAAGCGTCATTACACTGACCCATATCCATCAGTCGCGGAAGACCACCAATTTCTCCGAGATTTAGATCGTTGAAACGGAATTTTCCACATGCCAGAGTCAGGACAATACTGTCAGAAGGTGTCTGTTTTACAAATTCTGTATAGTAATTTCTGCCCGGTTTGGCACCATCACAGCCGGCAACCAGAAAGAAATGACGGATAGCTCCTGATTTTACGGCATCTATTACCGTATCCGCATGGGACAGGATTGCTGAATGACCAAAACCGGTTGTTACCTGTGTCCCGCCATTTATGCCTGTGAAAATCTGATCCTCCTTGTAACCACCGAGCTCAAGTGCTTTTTCAATAACAGGAGTGAAATCCTTCTGTTCATCGATATGAACAGTACCCGGGAAAGCAACCACTTCTGTTGTGAACACTCTGTCGATGTAGCTGCTCTTTGGAGGCATCAGACAATTTGTGGTGTAGAGAATAGGAGCAGGAATATGATCAAATTCTTTTTGCTGATTCTGCCATGCTGTTCCAAAATTTCCTTTCAGGTGAGGGAATTTCTTTAAGAGTGGATATGCATGGGCAGGGAGCATTTCACCATGAGTGTAGATATTTATTCCTTTTCCATTTGTCTGTTCAAGCAAAAGCTGCAGGTCCTTTAAATCGTGTCCGGTTACTACGATAAACGGTCCCTTTTCCACCGTAAGCGTAACATCTGTTGGTTCCGGTGTTCCATAGGTTTGTGTATTTGCCTTGTCTAGAAGTGCCATGCACTTCAGATTGATTTCACCTACCTTGAGTACTGTCGGAAGCAGTTCATCCATATCTTCTGCGTAACCGATCTTGAATAAAGCTTCACAGAAGAACTGATTTACCTCGGGATCTTCAAAATTCAGGACATATGCATGATAGGCATATGCGGCCATTCCGCGAATACCAAATAGAATAAGGGACTTCAGGGAACGGATATCTTCATCCGCATTCCATAGCTGTTGCATATCATATTCGGCAGTTCGTCCGCAAGGAGACTGACATTTATTACAGCCGCCAGCCAGACTGTCCTTTTCAGCTCTGACTTTTTGTATCATAGCTTCGATTGCTGCATTATCGAAGCTTACATTTGTAATTGTGGTAAATAAGCCCTCAATAATGGTCTGCCAGGTCTTTTTTGAAACAGCTGATATGTCATCGACAGCTCTTGCCAGACCAATCAGTGCGCCTGTCAATTCATCCTGTAACTGTGCAGTATCTGCCTTTTTTCCGCAGACACCTGTATTTCCGGTACAGCCGGTGCAGCCGGCTGTTTGTTCACATTGAAAACAAAACATATTTTTTTCCTCCATCAGTAGTTTTTTATGTTTCTGATAGAATAATAGCGTTATAAAAACAACTTGTATGTTTGATTTCCAACATGATGAATATCTTTGAAAAAATTTATCTATTTTTCCATAACTTCAATAGCACATTCATGCTTTTTGGATTTTTTATTATAATTGATACCGACCAATAGCACTTTTCCCTGATATGCTTTTAATGCATTTCCATAATTCTTTTCTTTGATTTGCTTTAAGGCACCAATCGTGTTCTTGTCCCACTTCAATTCAATTATGACTGCTGGTTTATCCAAATGTTCTTGTCTTGGAATCATGCATATATCTGCGAATCCTTTTCCGGCCGGGAGTTCTCGTATGATTGAATAATATTCCCGTGCAAAATAAAACGCAAGATTGATTGTACAACTAAGAGAGTTTTCGTCGTTATACTGAAGGATGGGTATTTCCTCATGAGCTTTTTCAATCCCGGCAGCAACAGCCTCTTCATCTAAAGCCCATAATGCTTCAAGTAATTTATGAGATGAATCTAATAAATCAGCCACTCCGTGCCAACTCATCGTGCTGATTGCGTTAACGTATTCCTGAGAAACCTCTTTATTTGGAATTCTCACAGTCTGGTCGGAAATGTTGTATGACAGATATCCCAGATGCACTAATAATGTCAATATATCATCCTTGGTTGCAAATGTAGTCATATCATTACTGAATGTTCCAATATTAATCGAAACAGACTCTCCTGCAAGCATTCGAACCACGGAATCTTTTAATCCATTCATGTCCATTTGGATATAAATTTTTAATGCCTCATATGTTTCTGTCTGATTCCAATAAGTCCCAAACTTATGACGTAGCATGGCTTCCACAACGGATTTAGGACTGTACATAGAATGACATTCTTCTTTTTCTTTTTTATGCTCAACTAACTGATACCCGTCATACCAGATTTTTGCTTTCTCGAAACTCATTTCATACTTATCACAAAGTCCAAATACTTCCGACTCGGTAAAGCCGAAATACTCTGCAAGTTCACCTGGATCAGTCATGGAATACTCGGTAAACATATTTAGGGCAGAATGAGAACCATATTTCTTAATTGGTAGGATACCTGTCATATAAGCCATTGCAACATAATCTTTATCCTTAAGCCATGCACGTAAAAAATCCAGATATTTTCTTTGGGCTTCTTTATTTTGTTTGTATTCACGAAACAGGCAATCCCACTCATCAATCAAAATTACAAAAGGGCATTTCGTATAAGAAAATACATCTTTCATCACCTGAATCAGATTTTTTCCATCACGGAAACGCACTTTGGGATAGGTTTCCTCTAAATCAGCTACAAGATAGTTTTTAAGCATTTCGAGCATTTCTTCCATTGTTTCCGACATGCTCAAAAATTCCTGCATATTAATTTTGATTACATCGTATTGATTCAGATTTTCTTTATATGATTTGTCTTTGCTGATGGCAAGATTGTGGAATAATTCTTCTGTATTTTCACTTCGGTCATAATATGCTGCAAGCATATTTGCTGCCATTGACTTCCCGAATCTTCGCGGACGGCTCACACAGATATACTTTTGCTCTGTACAAAGTGCGTCATTGGTTTTTACAATCAATTCGCTTTTGTCCACATATATTTTAGAACGAAGGCTTCCACGAAAAGAAAAATTTCCCGGATTGAGATAGCTACCCATGTAAATTCCTCCATTAAAATTCTATAAAATACATTATAACTGATTGCTTTAATAATCACAAGGTAAGCAGATAGCTCACAACATATTATACAAAGATAATCAGAGCTGTGATGTTGACTACACATCAAGCAATTCAATCAACTTATCAAGAAATGCCTCTTCCCCAAAAGTATTAAGCTTGAAAAACACAGCCTGGCTTCCACCTGCCGTAATTGCAGAAAGGTGAACAGGCTCCTCGCCATTTTGAAAAAGTGTAACATTGAGACTTACCCTATTGCCACCGGTATAGCTGAAGCGTTCAAATACCCTGACACTGCAACGCGCATCTTGGCTTCGAAAGTCACTGGCATCCTCCAGAGATGCAGACACACTGCCATTTATTATTCCGTTTTCAATCATGGAAAGTAGCTGGTCAAAATCCTTATTGATAACTCTTTCTATTTTTGCCATATACAAGCCCTCCTCTTATCATTATCTATTGTAATTAGAATAGTTTTTTCTTAGCAATTAGTATATCACACGGGAAATAAGTATGCACGAAAATTGTATTGACATGAGTCCTTAAATAATGGTATCTTTTTCAAGACGGTTAGAAATGTATGACTGAAAATAGATATACAGAACTATAGATAGTCGTGTCAACCGAAAAGGAGCGGAAGTGGAATATTAATATGAATAAAACTGAAAAGAAACGACAGAAAGAGCAATATGTCGTAGAAGAGATGATCCGGCTGTATTGCCGAAAAAACCATCCGAAAGAAAAAAGACAGGAAGGGCAGATGTGTCCTAAATGTCAAGCGCTTTCGGATTATGCAAAACAAAGAAGTCAAAAGTGTCTATTTATGGAAGAAAAGACGTTCTGTGCAAATTGTAAGGTACATTGTTATAAGCCACAGATGAGAGAACAGATTAGGCAGGTCATGCGGTTTTCAGGACCAAGGATGCTGTTGTATCATCCGATACTTGCAATCTGGCATCTTATATGTAGTATCAAAGAAAAGAAAAAAGAAACAAAAGGGTAAGATTTTTATGATTAAAACAAGACTGGTGGGGCTGTTGTCCCACGCAAAAAAGTATATCGTGTATACGATTTTGTGGCAGTGGGCAGCCCTCCTGTCACAAGTGTTAGCGGTTTTTACCATCGCAGATTTACTGGAACGAGTAGTGTACCGGGCAGTAACAGTACCGATCATTGAGCGGACGATACTGATTTTAGTCCTGGTTGTGGTAATCCGGTTTGTATGTGAACGGATGGGAGCAAGGTCTTCCTATCTGGCATGTGTGGATGTAAAGCGGATTCTGCGAGAAAAGATTTATGAGAAAATGTTGAAGTTGGGAGCTTCCTACAGTGAGCAGGTATCCTCGTCAGAAGTCGTACAGGTGTCAACCGAGGGTGTGGAGCAGTTGGAGACATACTTTGGAAAATATCTCCCACAGTTATTTTACAGCCTGATCGCACCGCTGACCTTATTTATCATTCTTTGCAGAGTGAGTCTGAAAGCGAGTGTCATCCTGCTGATCTGTGTACCGCTGATTCCGATTTCTATCGTGGTGGTACAGAAGATTGCAAAGAAATTACTGAATAAGTATTGGAGCATCTATACCGGACTGGGAGATTCGTTCCTTGAGAATTTACAGGGACTTACCACACTGAAGATTTATCAGGCAGACCAACAGAAAGCAGACGAGATGGATGTGGAATCCCAGAACTTCCGCAGGATTACGATGAAGGTGCTGACCATGCAGCTCAATTCAACCAGCGTGATGGATATTGTGGCGTATGGTGGAGCAGCGATCGGTATGGCGGTTGCGGTATCTGAATTCTTAAAAGGAAATATCAGTGTAGCAGGAACGTTATGTATCGTTCTGCTTGCCAGCGAGTTTTTCCTGCCGCTCAGACTGCTTGGTTCATTCTTCCATATCGCAATGAATGGTATGGCAGCGAGTGATAAGATTTTCAAAATTTTAGATTTGCCGGAACCACAGGCTGGAGAAAAAACACTGCCGGATGGAGCGTTAGATGTTACATTAAAAGATGTGCACTTTTCTTATGAAGAGGACAGAGAGATTTTAAAAGGAATAGGCTTAAATCTTCCGGCAGGAAGTTTTGTATCACTGGTTGGTGAATCCGGATGTGGTAAGAGTACGATTGCCGGAATCCTTGCAGCAAAGAACCGGGGATATAACGGAGAAATTACCATCGGTGGTGTACCGCTTAATGAAGTGAATGAAACCAATCTGATGCAGAGGGTTGTTCTGGTTCGCCATAACAGCTATCTGTTCAAAGGTACAGTAGAAGAAAATCTGAAGATGGCAAAACCGGACGCAACGAAAGAAGAGATGGAAGCTGTCCTTCAGAAAGTCAATCTCTTGGGATTTTTACAGACGCAGGAGGGCTTACAGACAAGGCTTCAGGAAAAAGCAAGCAATCTGTCCGGCGGTCAGTGCCAGAGACTGGTGATTGCCAGAGCATTGCTTAAGCCTGAAAGTGAGGTCTACATTTTTGATGAGGCTGCATCCAACATAGATGTGGAGAGTGAAGAGCTGATCATGGATGTGATTCACGAACTGGCAAAGACAAAGACAGTGCTTCTGATTTCCCACAGACTGGCAAATGTTGTGAAGTCTGACATGATTTATTTCTTAAAAGACGGCGAAATCAAGGAAAGCGGAAAGCATGATGAGCTGATGAGCCAGAATGGTTCGTACAGACATCTGTATGAAAGCCAGATGGCATTGGAAAACTATGGAAAAGGAGGAGTGGCATAATGAGTGAAAAAGTTAATGAAAATTTAACGGTGCCTGACACCAAAAGAAGAAGTGCCATCCGGATCATGGGAAGTCTGATTGGTCTGGTAAAACCTCTGATTCATATCATGCTGGCAGCAATTATACTTGGAACATTAGGCTACTTGTGTGCAATCTTCCTTACAATACTGGCAGGACAGGTTATCGTGCATGGACTTCTGACAGGGGTAGCAGGAATGATTGTTCCGGTGGACAATATGTGGCTGGTATTTACCCCGGTAAAAACCATTATCACAGTCATGATCGTAATTGCAGTGCTTCGTGGAATCCTGCATTATATGGAGCAGTATTGTAATCATTTTATCGCATTTAAGCTGCTTGCAATCATCCGTCATAAAGTGTTTGCGGCACTTAGAAAGCTCTGCCCTGCAAAGCTTGAGGGCCGTGATAAGGGAAACCTGATTTCCATTATTACAACCGATATCGAACTGCTTGAGGTGTTTTATGCACACACCATTTCCCCGATTGCGATTGCCACACTGACCTCGATTATTATGGTGATTTTTATTGGAAGATATCACTGGCTGGCAGGACTGCTTGCACTGGCAGCTTATCTGATTGTCGGAGTAGCCATCCCTATGTGGAATGGAAGGCGTGGCAGTCAAAAGGGAATGGAATTTCGGACAAACTTCGGAGAACTGAACAGCTTTGTTCTGGACTCATTACGTGGACTGGACGAGACTATCCAGTACGGGCAGGGTGAGAAGAGAAAAGAGCAGATGTCTGAGCGTTCCAAAAATCTTGCCGGAATGCAGGAATCATTAAGCAAGCTGGAAGGCTCACAGCGCTCCTTTACGAACATGGTTATCCTGCTTGCATCCTTTGGAATGCTGGCACTGACAATCCGGCTGTATGATAATGGTGCGATGGGCTTCGAGGGAATCCTAACCTGTACCATCGCAATGATGGGTTCGTTTGGACCGGTAGTGGCACTTTCAAGCCTTTCAAATAACCTGAACCAGACACTGGCAAGTGGTGAGCGTGTGCTTTCACTTCTGGAAGAGACACCGCTTGTGGAAGAAATTCCGGGTGATGTGGAGACTGCGAAAATTTCTGATACAGAGATTTTCAAAGATGAAACTGAGGAACATTCTAACAATCAGGTTGTAGATTCTGAGGCGAGAGTAGATTATGCATTCGCAGGAGCAGAGGCAGAGAACGTAACATTCGCTTATGATAATGAAGTTATTTTAGATAACTATTCACTGAAATTAGAGCCGGGCAAGATTACAGGCATTCATGGAGCGAGTGGCTCCGGAAAATCTACACTCTTAAAACTGTTGATGCGGTTTTGGGATGTGCAGGCCGGAAGTGTATCGGTAGATGGTACAGATGTCCGCAAGACTCCAACCAAGCATCTTAGAGACATGGAAAGCTATGTAACTCAGGAAACGCACCTGTTCCATGATTCTATTGCAAACAACATTGCCATCGCAAAGCCGGGAGCAACCAGAGAAGAGATTATGGAAGCTGCAAAGAAAGCATCTATCCATGATTTTATTATGACACTTCCGAATGGATATGATACAGAAGTCGGAGAATTAGGTGATACGCTTTCGGGCGGTGAGAAGCAGAGAATCGGAATTGCAAGGGCATTTCTTCATGACAGCCCTCTGATTCTGCTCGATGAACCGACATCAAACCTTGATTCCTTAAATGAGGGAATAATTCTAAAATCATTGAAGGAATCAGCTTTGAAGAAAACCGTCGTTCTCGTATCACACAGAGTATCCACAATGAACGTGGCAGATGTGGTGTATGAGATGGAGAACGGCAGAATTTCTTAGAAAGTAACAAAATAACTTTCTTGCAGCTATAATTTTAGCTGTTTCAGTCCTCTAACAATAATAAACATAGTCACAAATTCAGCCGCCGGAAAAGCAAGCCACACACCTGTCATGCCAAAGGCGGCTGAAAGTGCGAATGCGAAAATGGTTATTGCGATAAAACCACGCATGATAGATGCCGCGAATGCATATTTTACGGACTCAACGGCACTTAGGATAGCAGAACCTACTATATTAATTCCGGCAAAAATGAAGCCTGTAAAGTAAAGGCGCAGTCCGCTCTCGGCATACGAAGCAAGTCTGGCATCGTGCTCGCTGTTGAAAACAGATGTCACAAAAGGTGCAAAGCTGAATATGAACAAAATGAGCAGTGCAGCAATTAAGAGAGATGAAACGATAGCCATCCTGAGTATTGAACCAACATTTTTTCTAAGGCCCCTGCCGTAATAGTCGCTGATAAGAGGCTGTGAACCCTGTGCTATTCCGTTGAACAAAGCTACAGCGACCAGTGATGTATTGGCAACCACACCATATGCGGCTACGCCGATATTTCCTGCCAGCCTCAGGATAATCATATTGAAGACAATAGTTATGACCCCTGATGATATCTCAGCAACAAATGAAGAAACACCAACCTGACAGGAGTAAATGAGTCTTTTCACAGAAGGAACCGCCGGCTTAAGCTTTACGGAGCATTTGTCTGAGCATAAATGAATACAGCATATCAGAATGCCTATAATCGGTGAAATAGCGGTAGCTAAAGCAGCTCCCTCCATACCAAGTCCAAGTGGAAACATGAGTATGTAATCAAAAACAATATTAAAAAGACTACTGAAAAGTGTAGCGCACATGGCAATGGATGGCGCTCCGTCATTTCTTACGAAAGCGTTGCACACATAGTTGCACATGAAAAACGGTGTAAAAAGCATGAAAATACGCGTATAGTTTTTGCCGGTATTTATAATTGCCGCATCTCCGCCGAGCAGCCCTACGAGCCTGTCAGGGATGAAAATACCAATCAATATGAATATAACGCTTATCATAATACACCACAACAGGGCATGAAAAAAGTAGCTCTCGCTGGATGTATCGCCCTTATTTTTTTCTACGACATATCTGATAGCGGAGCCGACTCCGATCATTGCGCCTATGGCAAAAATCAAATTGTATACAGGCAGCACCAGATTGAGCGCGGTGATACCGTTTGAGCCGACCGCCTTTGAAATAAAGAAGGTGTCGGCAAGTATATATAATGACATACCCACCATGCCGAGTATGTTTTGTGAGACATATTTTACAAATAATTTTTTCATAATAGCTACATTGTAAATGCATCTGTCCTTTAAATCAATGATATTTTTTGTTAGTCGTGGTAAAAAAAGTTCAAAATGAGACATTTTGACTATTGAAATATTTCCCAAGTACATTATAATGAACATGTTGAAAAAAATTGGGATTACTAAAGGAGGATAATTATGGAAAACAATAAGCTTTCAACAGGATTAAACGTATGGTTATGGATTATTTTTGTGCTGAATATTCTTGCAACAATTGGCGGAATCGTCGTTGCGCTGGGTGCTTCAGTCGTAGCAGCAAGTTTAGGATTAGGTGCGATATATGTCGTGTTGTGTTTCATTAGCGTCATATTACAGGTTGTTATAACTGTTTCTATCGGTATTCTGCTTTTCGCACACAAAAAGATTGGTTTAGTGCTCATTTTTGCACTTGCAGCCCTGGGATTCATTGTAAGTATGGTTACATATGCTATTGCAGCACAGCTTAGTGCCGGTAATATTGTCAAAGCAATTATTTCAGCTATTCTTATGCCGCTTATTACATATTTATTGGCAAAGAACGACATTGCAAATGGCACAATAGCTTAGAGCAATAAGATGAAAATTGAATAGTGTTTTATTAATCCGCTATACGATGGTGAGTATAGCGGATTTTTAATATTTTCTCTCATCAGCAGTAAATGAAACAGAATTTGCAAAAATGGTGCTGCAGCTGACAAGTTAACATTTTATCCAGAAAAATATATTGACAAAAATGTGCAAATTCAATAAAATTATTAACCATAAGGGCAC